>Ga0310690_10000171_pt1 | contig 151290 bp, 173 predicted proteins | sample AusTroGonzalo_MG_2_FD_207661 | JGI IMG/M metagenome (GOLD analysis project Ga0310690, IMG submission 207661) | Bovine rumen microbial communities from tropical cattle in Woodstock, Queensland, Australia - Gonzalo_04 (v2) (version 2) | ecosystem: Host-associated > Mammals > Digestive system >...
CCAGAGATTACCCTTCGAGAACTTGACCTTGGTGCCGCCTTCGTCTATGGTGAAGTCCCCGGACAAAGAATTTTCTTCCACCAGGTCCACCACCGGGAACGTTCCTCCATTGACGGCATTGTCGCTCCAGTCGGTCACGCTCACCGTCAAAACGATCTCCGTACCGTTACCGGTAAGGTTGACGCTGATGTTGTTCGTCTTGCCGGCGACCAGCGCCACATCCACGGTCATATTCGTAAAAGTCTCCGTGTAATTATCCTTCGTGGCGGTCCATGAAGCGGAGAGGGTGTAGGTCCCCGGAACCAGATACAGGTCGTTGGTCTTCGTGCCCGGAGTGGCGTTCGCCAGGTTCACCGCAGCTCCCGTGGAGGTCGCACTCCAGCCCGTGCCGTCGGTCTGGCCGTGACCCGTGTAGAGGTTGTACGTGCCCGAGACCTTCGGGGTGATGTTGATCGTAACGCCGGAGATGGTATAACCGTCGATGGCTGTCACGGTCATATTCTTCACGCGAGCGAAGATATGGTCGAAGACTAGCGTGTTCGGAGACTTGTACGTCGGGGACTCGAGGTAAGCCGCGAGGATATCGTAGTCCGTGCTTGCGCTGATCGTCGGGCCGCCGGCGGCGTACGTCATCGACAGCGTTGGAGAGACGTTCGCCAGGTCCAGGGAATACACGCCGTAAAAGCGGTACGAATTGTTAGTCAAAGGCCACCACTTGTTAGCCTTCCAGACGGAGCCGTCCTTCGTGAAATGAACGTTACTCCACACCTGTACGTCGGCGCCGGGAGTGCCGTTCACGCAGTTCACCAGGAATCCGTTGTTATTGAGGTTCGTACCGTTCACGGCAGTCGCCTTCGTCTGCACCTCGGCGGAGGCGGCTGCGCCGCCCACGCGGAAGATGATCTCGTCCGAAGGCTTAGAAACGCTCAAAGAATCATTATTGCAGGAAGCGAACATCGCCGCTATCGCGGCCGCCGCCAGGAAAATAAAATGTCGTTTCATCTGTCAAAAAATTATGTAGTTAACTATTATAATCCATGCACGAGGCGGACGGAAAAGCCGTACAGACGATCGTTGTAGTCCTGCGGTTCGACGTCGCCGCTGCTGAAGTACACGACCCGGGCGTCAACTACGCGGTCCGGAGACGAGGACCAGTAGTAGCCGAAGACGCCGACGTCGTAGACGCCCCCGTCGCGGAAGCCAGCGGCGGGAAGAAAAACGCAGCCCTTGGCCTCGAGGGCCGTCCACTCTGCCGCAGAGCACTTCGTCTCCCAGGCCGACTCGTCATTCAGGGTGCCCAAGGTAGTGAATTCGCCAGCCGCAATGGAGCAGCCGTCCGGGAATAGAATGATACCATTCACGCCGGAGACATCCGTACGGATGGTTCCCTGCGTCCAGCGTGCGGACGACGTACCGCCCACCGTTCCCCCGTTGCGGGTATCGAACACGTAACCCCACTCGTCGACGCTAAGCGAATACCAACCGTCACCGCAGGCGGAGATCACACCGGGGATATCGCCCCAGTCGGTCTTCAGAGCTTCACTGTCGCCGGTTCCGTAATAGGCGTTATTCACATCGGAGTTCGAACAGAGGCCGTAAGTATCGTAGCTCGAGGTCTCGCCCACCCAGCCGAAGTGATCAACGGTGTTGCCGACGGCAAGACCATGATTGCAGTAGTCCCACTGATTCGTATGAAAACCCCATTCGTCGGCAGCATAATTGTACGTATCCGTCGGACCCGACGCCACATGCGCCCAGAGATTACCCTTCGAGAACTTGACCTTGGTGCCGCCTTCGTCTATGGTGAAGTCCCCGGACAAAGAATTTTCTTCCACCAGGTCCACCACCGGGAACGTTCCGCCATCGACGGCATTATCACTCCAGTCGGTCACGCTCACGGAAAGAACGATCTCAGTACCGTTACCGGTGAGATTAACACTGATGTTATTCGTCTTGCCGGCTACCAGCGCCACGTCCACCGTCATGTTCTCGAAGTCCTCCGTGTACTGGTCCTTCACGGCCCGCCACGAAGCGGTCAACGTATAGGTGCCCGGAACCAGGTACAGGTCGTTGGTCTTCGTCGTGCCGCCCGCAGCGGCTGTTGCGTTGGCAAGGTTCACCGCAGAACCGGTAGCAGTGGAGCTCCAGCCCGTGCCGTCGGCATGGCCCGCGCCCGCGTACAGGTTGTACGTACCCGACACCTTCGGCGTGATGTTGATCGTCACGTTCGATATCGTGTAGCCGCCAGTCGCCGTAACAGTCATATTCTTCACCCTGGCGAAGATATGATCGAAACTCAGCGTATTCGACGACTTGTACGTCGGCGCCGAGGCGTAGGCCGCCACGATGTCATGCGTGGTGCTCGCCGAAATCGTAGGGCCACCGGCAGCGTAGGTCATCGTATAGGTGGACGGATACGTTGCGTAGAAGCGATACGACGGGTTCGACAGAGGCCACCACTTGCCGCCCTTCCAGACGGAGCCGTCCTTCGTGAAAACGACGTTGGACCATACTTCGGCATCAGAGCCGGGCGTGCCATTCACGCAGTTCACGGCGAAAGTCGTAAGGTCGGAAGCCGTCACCGCCGTAGCCTTCGTTTCGACGTCCGCGCCGAGAGAAATACCCTTTACCTGAAAGACGATCTCATCAGAGAACGGTTCGCTATGCGTCTGTTCGGAGAGGCGCTCGCAGGAGACGAGCCCCGTCACAAGAACGGATGCTGCGATAAGGATGAAAGTGGTCTTTTTCATGTTAGCTTCTTTAAAATAGACCTCCCCCGCCCTGGACGGGGGCACGCCTTACGTTAAACTCAATTATACGGGAAAGTGCCAGCGTTCACGGCATTGTCCGCCCAAGCGGCCACGCTCACCGTAAAGACGATTTCGGTGCCGTTACCGGTGAGATTCGCCGTAATATTGTTGGTCTTTCCTGCGACCAGGTTCACATTCACCGTCTTACCCGTAAAGCTCTGCGAATAATTGTCCTTCGTGGCAGTCCAGGAGGCCGTCAGCGTATAGGAGCCAGGGACCAGGTACAGGTCATTGGCCTTCGTGCCCGGAGTGGCATTGGCGATATTCGTCGCACTACCGTTCGTCGTCCCACTCCAGCCCGTGCCGTCGGTCTGTCCGGAACCGGTGTAGAGGTTGTACGTACCGCCGGTCTTCGGAGTAATGTTGATGGTAATTCCCGAAATCGTATATCCATCGGCGGCCTGTACCGTCATATTCTTCACGCGAGCGAAGATATGAGTAAAGGCCAGAGTGTTCGAAACTTTGTAAGTCGGAGAGGAAGCATAAGCACAGACGATATCGTGCGCGTTACTCGCAGCAATCGTCGGGCCGCCGGCAGCAAATGTCATCGTATAGGTGGACGGATACGTTGCGTAGAAGCGATACGACGGGTTCGACAGAGGCCACCACTTGCCGCCCTTCCAGACCGTGTCATCTTTCGTAAATGTAACGTTAGACCAAGCCTGAACGTCGGAACCAGCGGAGCCGGTCACACAGTTCACGGCGAAGGATGTGAGATCGGAAGCCGTCACCGCTGTAGCCTTCGTGGCCACGTCGGCCTCAATAGACATTCCATCCACCGTAAAGGCAATTTCCTCCGTGGTGCCGGAATCAGCGAGCCCCTGCTTGTTACAAGCAGCAAGCGTGAGCAACATCACGCTGATAGTTAAGAATAAATACTTGATTTTCATAATATTATGGGGTTTTATAATTGATGCTTATTGAACCGGGAAGGAGCCGCCCTCAACGTCATTGTCCGCCCAGTCCGTCACCAAGACGGAGAACGCAACGCTCGTGCGGTCGACGTCCATGTCCGGAGATGCCGTGCCGGGGCCGAGGATTTCCAGCAGGTCGACATAGTAATGCGTGTTCCTTACCATGGCCGGAAGGTCGATAGCGTACCACTGCGGGACCCCGCCGATGGTCATCCGTACGGCGATGCGGGTCTTCCTGGGAGCCCAGGGGAGGTCGCCTGCGAACTGCGCCGCCGTGGAGGGGTTCGGCATGGCGTACAGGGAGACGTACAGGTCCACGGGGGACGTCCCTCCGGAGACCGCTACGGAGCCGCTCCATCCCAGCAGCGAGGCGAGGGCCGCCGGGTGACTGCCGTCATCCTCGCTGCAGTTGTACCACAGGTCGCCGGCAAGAGCCGTCGGTGTTCCGGAGTAGAGCTCGCTGCCGCGGACGTTCATCAACACGATGCGGTCCACGGTGCAGGACGGCGCCGTGGCGAACTCGTCCAGCCAGCTCACCTTGACGCGGTTCACGGAGACCTTGCACGCATAACGCGACAGGGCGACGTCATCGATTTCATTGGTTCCCGGCCCGAAGGTATCCGTGCCCGTGGCGGACATCACCATCGACGAGGCGGTGGTGTGCGTCAGGAGGGTGGACGTGGCAAGGAACTGCGTTTCGGTGGCCATGGTCTGGAGGTTCGCTGCCGCCGGAGCATTCGCGACAATATACCAGTTGAGAGGTACGCCAAGCGTTACCGTGCCTTCGACGTAAGAGTCGGACACGGCATGGACATAGCTGTCCAGGGCGCCGCCGTCGGCGCGGAAGGCCAGCAGGTCGAGCGTGCCCACGTTAGTTTCTCCGGAAGTGCTCACTGCGCCTTTCGTCCCCTGTCCGGGTGCGAATACGGTGAAAGATACAGTGCCGCGGCGGCCCTTGCCGCCATCAAGACCGTCCTGTCCACAGGCAGTCATGAGGAAGATCACGCCAATCAGTCCGAAGACCAGGCGCACTACGCGGCCGTCGCCCTCGGGCCCGAAGACGCCGGAGAAGAAACGGTACATGCTGCGCAGCAACGCCCTCAGGCGGCGCGTGAAACCCCGCCAGCCCTCGTGCCGCTGACGTGCGGCGAGAGCGCCTTCCCTCTTCACGGCGTTCATACACGCGAGAGATTCCATGCGGGCGCCGGCATCACCTTCGCCGGAACGGCTGCTGAACACCAGCCAGATGAAACGGGAGACCTCCCCCTCGAAGACGGGGAGGCTGTTGTGATAGTCCGTCACGGTACTGCGCAGCACGAAGGAACGCACCTGCGAAAGGGAACAGCGGACGGCGTCCAGATTACGGTCGAAGACCTTCTGGCCGGTATAGCGGGTCGGGATTCCGAACAGGCGCTTCAAAGACATCGTAGGTTCCATACTAAATGACATATTTACCATCCATCAACAGAACCTTCGTCCAGTCGTCCACGGTGATGCAGACGCGCGTCGCCGCGAAATCGATGAGCACATCGATGTCATCCAACGTGTCGGAACTCCAATCGTATCCTTCCCTGTCGAGGATATCTCCCAGAGGAAGCGTATAGACGTAGTCCAGCTCGTCGCCCTCCGCCTTCGTTCCGAACGAAGGAAGGGTGCGGACCAGCGAGACCGTGAGATTGCGATCATCCTGCCGGGGAACCCGGCAGGCCCGGTCTTCATAATTGCTCTCCCGAATGAGACCGGGAATCGGATTGACGACCTCGTCAAATTCCTCCTTGTCAAGGAGGTCGGGAACGTATAAAAATGGCCCGTGGTGCAGCTCCAGAGAAGCCAGGAGATAACCGTCCACATCCCCTTCCACCACGAGGCCATAAGGGTAGTCTTCATCTGCGCCGGTGATACAGATATACATCCGCGCGAACAGAGGACGCAGGGCCATGCCCAGCGACACCTCTTCGGCGTCATCCGCGACCTGCATGTACTCGTAGAAACCCCACGCCTGCGGACAGTGTTCGCCGTAAGGAATCCTCAGTACGTCACCGGAGATATTTTCATCCGGCCAGCCGACAATGCCGGCCACCTCCAGCTCCCCTCGCGGGATAGCTACGTCAACGCCTTGCCGGAAATTCTCGACAGGGTACTCCAGATGGATTTCCTGCTTGCCGTCCTGGTAGAAGAACAGGGAAAGGACTCCCCGTATCTCCTCCGGGATGACGATCTTGGAAGCGACGGTCAGCCACGCAGGACAATCAGCCCGCTCCTCCTTGATCGTGCAGGATGCAATTCCCGACAACAGCAATACCGCTGCCGAGAGGGGTGCAAATTTCATGAATATACTTTTCTTAACCATGGGGACGGCGTCTTTTTTTTGGGACCTGGGAAGGCGGTCAGGCCCGCCCAGATCGGGTTCCGGAGCTCACCCGGGCTTTTATCTGGTGTTTTCCCCACCACCAAAGAGCGAAACCTTCTCCGGCTCCGTCCCGCAGAAAACTGAAAAACCGCAGGAGGACCCGGAGAAGGCCGAAAGAGGTTTAGATTACGTACCTACCAGACTCGGTCTGGATGAGCTGCTGGGTCCAGGCGTTCACGCTGATGTTGAACTTCACATCGGCGGGAAGGACGCTCTCATCCGGGTTGCGGGAACCCAGGCGGGTCAGCACAAGCTCATCAATCTCATAGGAGAAGTTGCTAACGATACCCTCATAGCCGGTACCATCATCAGAAGCGTCACCCATCGGATACACGCCGTTCTTTGCGATCGGGATAGGATAATAGTAAGTTGCGCCAGCATATTTCACTTCCAGAACCATCTTGGTATGACGGGGGCTCCAGTCGCCGGTGCCGGCCATAGGGCCGAAGACGGCGGGCTCGCCGACACCCCAGGGAACCTGGTTCGGCATCACGTAGAAGACAACGCTGTGGCTACCTTCAGTGCCAACGGCGGTGCCGTCAGCGTTCAGGGGAACGTCCTCGGTGAGGGAATAACCTGCGCCGGCGCCAAAGACGCGGCGGAGATGGATATCCTCGGCAGTATCGAAACCGTCCTCGGCCTCCCAAGGATCGAGCTTGGTGATGTGCTGGATACGGCCCTTGTACGGCCATGCTTCGGTAGGAGCGGCCTCAGCGTTGTAACCATACACATTAAACCACCGGTTCGCAATGCCGTTGAGGTAACGCGGAGTGAGGGCGCTGGAAGCATCGGCGAAACCGGTGCTGGCAACCACATTGGTCATGTAAATACCCTTGATAGTCAGAGCATCCTGCTGGGCCATAGAAGTGAAGTTCTTAGTGATCTTCTTGATCTCGACGCGGGCGACAAGAGCGTTCACGCTGATGGAGACATCATTGTTGCCGGCATGGAAATCAGCGCCGGAGAAGCCGATCATCTCGAAGTTATTGAGCTGCCAGTCGGGAGTTTCGGTAGCGCTGCGGTTGATCTTGTTCGCTGCGAGGGTGTACACCAGGGCCTGCAGAGCGGACTCATTGGTGATGTTCGCGTCCAGGTATTCCTTGGTGAACTCGGAGTTCAGCAGGGCATAGACCTTCTTGCCGTCGCCGGTCGTACAGGAAAGGCGGTTGGAGAAGTTGCCGGACTCTGCACCAGAGACCTCGTTAGTGGCAACACCGGCGACGACCTTGAACTCACCGGCGGCAGGGGCGGAAGGATCGGCGGCTGCAGTCCAGCGGCCGTAGGCGTCAAGCTGACGGTCGGCGTTGAAGACAAACAGGTCGACGGTGTTCACCATGTTCTCGTCGGCGGTCTTCGCCGTGGTCACGGGATCAGCCTTGGTACCCTTGGTGGAAATGGAAAAAGTAACCTCGGCGGCACGGATGGCTTCCTTACCGGAGTTCGGGACGATGTCCTTGTTGCAGCCAACCAGAGCTACTCCGGCCAGAACTGCGAGAAAAAGAATTTTTTTCATTTTGTTAGTAAATAAGTGGGTTAATAAAAAGTGTCGAATCAACGTTTCTTCTCCGGCTGCACAGCAGAATTGACATCCTTGGAGGAAAGCGTCAGCGTGACGTTCCGGTTTCCTCCCTTTTCAAAGAACAGGATGTTGAGGACCTGGTCCTTCGGCAGGGTGATCTTATCGAAGGAGAAGGCTACCCGCGAGCGGGTCCCCGGAGGCGCGGAGAGCGTGCCGAACCGGTTTTTCGGCGACAGTTTCGCCTCGGACTTAATCTTCCGCTTGGAATGGCCGGGGGTCTCCGTGATGAACTGTACGTTGTCCATCTCGTAGCTCACACCGCTTCGATTTTCCAGCGAAAGAACGATATAGGTAATATCACTATAGGAGAAGATATTTTCACACGTGAAGACAAGGTCGTACGCCCGGTCGGAAAGATGGAAAAGCCCCTGGCGGAGCTTGATGACGTCGCTCAGCAGCGGGGCGTCGTCTCGGCGGGCGGCCGAGACTGCCGTCCCCTCCGCCGCCTTCGCCCGGCCGACAATCGTACCGGCGTCGCCGGAGCGTGCATCGCGCATGTCATAAACCAGCAGATCCGGGTCCTCCTCGTATTTGAGGATATATGTATGGAAAAGACCGTTAGCCTCTTCCAAGGAAATGGACGCGGTCGTATCGAAGGCGTTCCTGGCGGTGATGGCGAACTTGTTGCGTCCGTCCTTGACGATCATACCGGCCATGTTCACGTGATCCGAAAACACCGCGTAGGAAATATCCGTTGCAAAAATGATGTGCGTAGTGTATAACGACGATACGGAAAGCGTGTCAATCCTGTGATGGACATTGCGTGAAGCGCCCGTCCGACGGTCCACCACAAGATCACGCGGATGCTCACGGTACTTGATGATGTACGTATGGAAAGCCCCTCCGGATTCCTCCACCGAGAACGATGCCGTGCCCTCGAAGGGACGCGTCGCCATCAGGGCGAGCTTGTTGCCGGACTCGAGCTTCGCGCCGTCGATCAGCTCCTGGTTGGAGTTGTTCGTATAGGTGATCTCGGAGTCAAAGATGATATGGGTGATATACCGGGACGAAAGATACACGGTGTCTTTCGGCGCTGCCGCGAAAACAACGGGGCCGACCAGAGACAGTGTTACCGACAGAAAAGCAGCGCGGAAAGCAGACTTGACTGAACGATATGTGGTTTTCTCTTCCGATTTGATACGTTTAGGCATAAACAAATCAATGAAATTTTCCGCAAGATAAAAATTTTTTTTCATTTGCATACATTTTTTTCCTAATGTGGGAAAAATTTTTCATCGGCCGCCCGCCGCTGGAACGCTCCCGGCCAAGGGCGAGGGAGCCATTCCCGCGGGGCGGGACGGCGCCAGGAGTGTATATCCGGTATAGGGAGACACGCTCTCCCCCACCTCAGGCCCTCTTGGGATTCCGTGAAAGAGAAGGATGGCAGGGGCGGCAACGTAGCGGGCGACTTTCGGCCAGAGTGGATGCCCTTTCGAAATAATCCTTATATTTGCATCGTAACACGACTTAAAATCAACTTAATAACTGTTAACACCATGAAAACTTTCATTTCCAAGTTCCTCGCCGTGGCGGCAGTCTGCCTCTGCGCCATGTGCTTCTATGCCTGCAACAACCCGCTGTCTCCCAACAAGAGCAATCCTGTTGAGGTCGGGCTCAAGGCTGCTGACTTCAAGGTGGCCCTGTTCGACCACGAGAAGGGCTTCGAAAAGGACTCCCTCTATGTCTTTGAAGGCGAGTGGAAGGGAGACGGCTTCTACTTCGGTTACTGGAAGCTCGACAAGATGGTTCCGAACATCCTCCCGGACGGGCAGAACCAGATCGAGTTCCGAATCACCTCGGATGCCGCCGGCTTCGAGGGCGTCAACGCCAGCAGCTCTTCCCGCTGCATCAACATCGTCCAGGACGGTAAGGACCACACCCGCTATCATCTCGAATGGGTTGACGAGGGCGAGTCCACCATCACTTTCTGGAACGGCGGCGAGACCAACCGCAAGGAAATATCCTTCACGGCCACCTCGAAGAAGGTCATCCCCATCGAAGGCGTCCTCGCGCGCTTTGACGGCAAGGAATACAAGTTCCTGAACAAGGACCATCCTGCCCAGACACATTACCAGAAGTTGTTGAAAACCTTCAAGTCGCGCAATGACTTCCCTGGCTGGAAAAAGATGCACATCCTGGAAATCGTCGGTCCCATCCCTCTGAACGCTACGCCGGAAGAGGGGAAGAAATACTTCTTCGAGAACTGGTTCGAATTGGCCTACCTTGACGAGAACGGCAACGGCTGCGACTGGGATATTTACAGCACCGAAGACGCGTCCCGTTCCCTTCGCAGGAACGATCCGGAAATCGAAATCATGCGTTTCCCGGACTATAACTGGTTCGACAAGGAACACATGATTGCGGATGGTCGCAAACAGGATTCTTTCAAGTTTGTCCCGGCGGACCTGCGCGAACGCAGGATTATGCTTTGGAGCGTGAAAACCGATTATATGACATACGGTCGCATTTTCCTTAGTTTCGGCTGGAACGCAACATCCGGTGACGACTGGGAAGATTACGAATTGCGGATAGAATAGATGAAAAGGGGCGTCCCGAGTGGGGCGCCCCTTTTTCTGCTTTAGAGGTCGAAATTGGCGAAACTTTCATTCGTGTTTATATAATAGCCATGAACGGAACCATACGGGGCTGGGCCACCACCGGTTATAATTGCGTGATAATTAGCTTCTGTCGGAGCGAATTTGCCAAAAATGGTCATGTTATTCGTGCTGGCGAATCCTTCTCCGAAATTTAGTGAATAGGATTGTACCGTGACGAGAAAAGCTCCGTAATAGTTTGGCGAAAAGACTTGATATGTAGGTGAAATAACGTCGTTCAAATACGATAAATAAGCATTGGCCCATTTCGTTGCCGAACTCGAACCGTAAAAATAACTGACGTCGAAGTTATACAACGGCAAGGTTCCCCAAGGGTGGGAGTAATTATTATGATACGCGGCAGTGCCTCCGTTTACATACGGATAGGCGTTTTTTAACCGTACTCCGTCCGACCAGGTGCGATGGCCGAAGAGCGTCGTCATCCATGTCCGCTGGGCGCGGGTCGCCGTGGACGCACAGCGTTTGAGATATTTGACATTCTTCGCCGGGACCAGGAACACCTGGGCGTTACGCTGGTTCGTTGCGCCGACAAAATACGCAAACGAAGTCAAATATTGCAGGGTCACGTATTTCTCCGAGACGACCGTTGCCGCCCGGCCGCTGTGCCGGTTCGTGAACGTGAACTTGATGCGCTGCTCTCCATAAGGCAACAGCAGCCCGCCGGGGATATTCTCACCGGTAGGAGCCTGCTTGGCCTGCTTGGATTCGTCATACACCCATCTCAACGTCCCGCCGGCGCCGGTGTCATAGGCACTCGCCTGCACTTCGTACACGGGTTCATACGTCGTCGAACCGACGGTATAGGTTGTCTTTTCCCCTTCAGGGGCGATATTCACGTCAGCGAGATCGGAATTCGTAAAATAGTATTGCATTTCGATCCAGAAACTCTCATCGTCTTCGTACTGGTTGACGGAGTTCTTGAAGTAGTTCACCGTTACCGTCGAAGAAGAACCTGTATCCCAGTTGCTTCCATCCGCACTGACGGCCGTCACGAGCGGTGCAGTGAAGCAGAAACGCGTATTATAGACCGTACTCGCGAAAAGTCCGCTCGCGGGGTTCGAGGTTACGGTAAACTCGCCGTCGAGCCTGGACCCGCCTTCCTGGATTTCTCCCTTGGAAGAGAGGCTCTTCGTCGAGAGGTCGCCGTGGGCCGACGCGTATGTATCATAGCAATAGAACGTGCAGGATGCCACGTCAAATCCCACGTAGTCGCTCAGGCTGTTCGAAGCACTTCCCGTGAGGGAGAGGAGTGACGAGTACAGCGTGGGGTCAAAGAATGACGCATCCACGGCCGTCGTGCCGTCGTAGGTCCTGTAACCGTAATCGGCCGTCGTCACTACCGTGCCGTCCAGCGGTAGACGATATACGGTAGTGTACTGGTTCGCCGTGACGAGTCTCGGCTCCAGTACCCGGATGGGGATTTCCACCGTATCATTGAGGCCGTCTGCGGAGAATAATACGATTTTCCCGTCCTGGGACGCCCATCCGTGGCTTCCCTGGAATCGGTTGGGGTACCAGGCGTAGATGTCCAACCCGCTTGTGTAGACCTGACCGGTGTATATGCTTGCGGACACGTCGTACACGGGGTTACCGCTGCCGTCCACGGCGCATGTCGGAAATCCCGACGCGATGTCTCCCGTATTGACGGTCTTCCACTGCCGGTTACGGTTCTGGCCCGTTCCGCTTTGGGTGCCGCAGGCGCCCTGCACGGCCGCGTAACGGATGTCCGACGAGCAGAAGCCCGAAACGGTTACGGACCGTTTCTGCCCCATATAGAAATTCTCTGTCAGAGACTTGCCGTCAGCCACGACGACGGAAATGTTTTCCACAAGCTTTATCTTCAGTGTTATCGTTTTGCTGCCGTCTCCGGGCAGCAGGGTGAGCGTCAGCGTCTTCTCCTCACCGATATGCGCGTTGTATTTCGAGATGTCCGTCACCGTGAAGGTCAGCTTGCCGTGCGTGGGGTCCCAGGCCGGGGTAATGCCGCGGTCCGTGAGCCAGGCCCGGTTCGGAACGTCTGCAGAAGCATTCGTCGCTGAAAGGAAGTCCGAAGTCCAGGCGCAGTCCTGCGCGCTCGAAGGGGAGAAGGACGGGTCCACTACGGCCCTGCCTTCGAGCAGGTTCGGCTGGCCGGCGGCGGCCGCCGACCAGACATACACCACTCCGGCGCGGTTGCCGCGCACGGCGACCATCTGGGCGTCGGGGAGTTCGTGCGAATACGCCTGGTCCGAAGTCAGGTGGAAGAGACGCACGTCGGAGAGGTTCGCATTGACCTTCCAGTAGGGGCTGAACAGGCCGTCCGACGTGAAGGACAGAGTGATCTGGTAGTCCTTGTTCCGCGTCACGTTGAAGTCCGTGGTGTTGTTCTCGCCAAGGAAGAACTTATACGTCACGTCGCCGCTGAAGCCGCCCACCGCGCCACTCAGCGTGCCGGTGAACTCGACATACGTGCCGTAGCTCCGGATGGCCGACGGGATGGACGTGTTGCTCATCGTCTTATCCTTCGGGGTGCCGATGCCGGAAACCGTCCCCTGCCGGTTTTCGGGGACGTAGAAGACATAAGTACCGGAACCGGTGTTGGACGGAGCCATATCGTCGTCGTAGTCTCCAGTCACCAGATCTCCGGCGGAGGACGCCTTCACGGATTCCGTGGAAAAGGGCTTCATCATGCCGTTGACCTGACGCATGTAGAGTTTCTTATTGACGAAGTAATCGACATGCGCTACCACGCCGCCGTCAAAGGTACTGTGGTCGATGGTCACGCTGACCTTCGAGAAGAGACGCCGGCAGGCGTCGGAGCCGGGAATACCGGAAACCGACTCTACGTTCACGCCCTTTACGATATGCTGGTACGGAAGTCCGTAGGTCTTCACCTCGGACATCGTCTCTCGACGGTACGTGGAGTTCACGTCCGCCCCGTCGAGACGGTAAACGATGCTCTCCAGGTCGCTTTCACTGGAAATGGCGGTATTACCGTATGCGTCAGCCAGATTCACTGCCGCTCCGCCCGACTTACGGATGAGGTTCAGGTTGCCGAGAATATAGAAGTCGCAAACCGTGCGCGGCACCTCAATCATCAACGGCGAGGAGCCCTGGTTGTTCAGTTCCGACTGGGAGAAGAAATAATATCTGTCAATCACCTTCGTGTCGGCACGATACACCAGGATCACGGCACCGGAACCCGCCGCCTCGGCGCCGTTGAGCATCGAGGCTTTCGTCTCCAGCACGCCCTCCTGGGCGATGCTGACGGGAAGGGTCATGTATTCCGAATCCGCCGACCTGGGAACGGCGTCAGGCCCGTCCGGAAGATACTCCTGCTGGCAGGATGCGGAGAAGAGGACGACGGAAATCGCCGCCGCCCACGTGAGGATTCTCGAAAATGATTTATTAGTCATAGCTTATGTATTGTTAAAATGCTCTCTTCGTTTTGGTGATATAGAACTGATAACCCTGGTCCACCGTCACCGTGGAGGAGCCCTTCTGGTTGGACTTCATCACCCGGGCGCCGGACTGGACGAGACGGCCGCCGACGCCGGTGAGCATCGACATCAGCTCGGACTGAGCTACGCTGGACACGACATCGACAGCCTGTTCGGTCTTCATGGTGGCGTCCGTCACGGGGCAGTAGAGGCCCGGCTGGCCGTCGTTGTCGATGGCCTGGAAGTTCAACGTATGGATGCGGCCGTTGATGGTCACGCTCGGGATCGTCAGCATCAGACGGTCGGACAGCGAGCAGGTCGCCGTCAGCGGAGTGTTGTGCTCGACGAGAACGCCGTCCACGACGATGTCGTCGATAAGCATGATGCGCACTTTGTCGCCGCTCTTGATCTTGCGGCCCTCCAGGAACATCACCTTATACAGGGCGTCGTCGGAGGTGTCGATGTAGAGGTTGTCTCCACCCTCCTGGGTCAGCGACGTGAGGACGCTCCCGCGCGGGGCAACGTCATCGAGCGTCGTGATGCCGTTGGGGCGGCGCACGCGGGCCGGTTCCGGCGCAGCGGTCGGCTCCGGCTGCTTCTCCTCTTCACTGAAGGAAGGGTCGGAGTAGCTCTGCGACTCCATCTGCTCGCGGCGGCTGCGCTCCTGGTAGGAACTGCCCGAGCCGGTGTATCCATTCCCTGAGGAGGAAGGCTGCTCCTCGGAGGAGGAGCCCAGCCCGAAGGCTTCGAGCGCGTCGCGGCGGACGGCCTCCGAGGATGTGTAGGAGGAGTAGGACGACGACGAGCTGCGAGCGGACGGGGATGAGGATGCTGCGGAGGAAGATACGGCGGCCTGTGCGGCTTCGTTCTGGGCAGCGTAGGCCGAACCCGGCGTCTCGTATCCGCGGTAGCCCTTATTGTCGGAGAAGATATCCCCGATGGGGTCTTCGCTGCCGCGGCCCGCCTGCTCGTAAATGTCGCGGTTGCCGGCCGCGCGTTCGCGGCGGGTGCCGCTGAAGGCTTCCATCATATTGTCCGCGCCGAGGATATCGCGGTCGCGGCCTTCGGGGATCTCCATCAGGGGCTCGGTCTGCGCGGCGCCGGCATTCGGGTCGCGGGGGTCGCCCTGCAGCAGCTCGATTTCAGGCTTCTGGCTGTCTTTGTTCTGCTTACTCACGCGGAAGATGATGGCCACGACGAGCAGCAGCACAAGGACCGAGAGTACGATGATATATACCATGCTCTTTCGCGTCCTGGGGTCTTCGAAATCGACGTCCCTCAGGAACGGAAGGGCCTTCTTCAGTTTATTGGCGGTCTCTTCTTTCATGGTTGATGGGGTTATTATGAAGTATTAGATAATTCCGGACTTGATCAGGAAATTGACGATGTATCCGATGCCCAGCAGGGACACGCCCACGATGAGAAAGTAGGCGATGCTCCTGAGGGATTTCTTCTCATAGCCGGTGCCGAGAGAATTAAGACGGTCTTCCATGTCGACGCCCCTCTGCTTGAGGGACTCGGCGAGGTCGATGAACGGGTTCTTTTTGTTCTTTCGTGCCATATTCTTATCTGTTTCTGGATTCGACAAGTTTGGGGTTCTCTGCATAGTAGTTCGTAATCATCAGGCCGTGCGGATTGCTCTTGGTGCGGCCCGCCTCAACGACGTCGCACGAGGACTGCATCTTATACAGTGCGATGGTGGACTCGCGGAGGACGTAGAGGGAACTGTACGCCCGGACCTTGTAGGGGTAGGACATGATGTCCACCTTTACGGAGTCCACGGAAATCTGCTGCGTGGCGTTGATGTCGATGAGTGTCTGGAAATACTGGCGCTCCTTGAGGTTGTTGAAATACTGGTATGCGCTCTTGTCCGCGAGCTCGAACGCCCTGTTGATGTTCTGGTTGATGGTCGTGATGTTCGGGGCGATATTGTAGAAGAGCTCGTGGAAGCGGGTGACGTGGTCGATGACCTCCAGGTCGCGCTGCGCGCCGTTCTCGGCACGTACGGCCTCCATGATGGAGCCCTTCTCGAGAACGTAGATCTTAAACTCCTGCTGCTTGGCGTAGCGGAAGGACAGCGCCACCGACAGCGTACAGACCAGTACGCTGGAAATCACCGCTCCCCAGGTGAGGAGCTTCATCCCCTTGAAGGAGGAGATCAGGTCCGTGGTGAATTTGATTCCGTCATTCATATCTTCATGTTGGTTTTTAGCAAAGGGTTAAAACGAATCTACGGTGTCTGGGAAGAACTGCCGCCCTTTGACACTTTGGAGCCGGCCTTGGATGCCGCGGCGATATCACGGATATTCTGGGCCTGTTCCTGAGACTGCGAGAAGGAACGTATCCCCTGCACGCCTCCGGCGAGGGTCTGGGCGCCTCTGGCCGCAGAGCTGGCCGCGCCGGCGCCCGCCGCGAGAGCTGCTCCTGCTCCGGTAGCCATACCTCCACCGTTCACGGGGATGAAGTAAGCGGCGAGCTCACCGATCTTGGAGAAGCAGAAGATGCCTGCGAGGGCAATGATGGCGGTAATCCATAGGGCGCCCGTCGCTGCGCCGGCTGCCTCTGCACCCGAATCTGTCGTAAGCGCATCGAACAGCCTTTCCTTGATTATTGCGCTTCCTTCCGAGCAGGCGCCCGTCTGGGCACATCTTACGGCCCAGTTGATGATGGCCGCGACGACCTTCCAGAAGGAGAATTGGAAGTAGCGCATGACGAATTCCATAAAAGCGTGCTTGTACTGGTCCATCAGGCTTACAGTCAGCACTACGGGACCGGCGAAGCATAGGATGCACAGGATGATTTCGGCGCCGCACTCAATGATGATGAAGGCGAAGTCGTAGATGATGTTACACAGGGCCGGAACCCACGTTCCTGGCGCGGTAAGTTTGAATTTTTCCGGGTCAGAGGCTTTGCCGACGTTATAGTATGCCGCCACATAACGTTTTATCTGCTTGCGCCGTTCATTCATTTCCTTTGAGTAATACTCGGATTCTGTCATTCCGGGATTCGCCCAATTTATGAGGTCCTCCGTCGTATCTTGTATTTTTCTTCTGTTACCGAAGACTTTTGCGAGAAGGTTATAGGAAGCTACCGTTTCAATGGATTGACCGGGAATCGAACCATAGATTAACCGTTGCGTTTCTTCGTCGGCGTGAACTCTAATACGCTCTTCCATTTCCTCTTGTGTCAATTCTTCGTCCGTAGCAGCGTCCGCAATGGCGAGACGGTCGCCGATAAGTTTCCTGGTGTCCATTTTATCTGCCGTAGATACGATGCTCGTTGTTATGGAATCCGCTACGCCGTCAATGGCCCCGAGAAGAATCGGGTAGATATTCAGCGCGAAGAGGATGACCACGGGGCGGACGAGCTGCCAGAGCGTGACGCCGCCGAAGCCCGCCTGCTGTTCGTCAGACTCCATGTCGTAGGTCAGCTTGATGAGCTTGATGACGATGATTATGCAGGCTATGCCCATCACCAGGGAAACTATGCCCGAGGCACTGCTGAGCGCCGTGCGGCGGATGGTACGGAAGATGCGGAACAGCGCCGAGTGGTCTCCGGCAAGGAGCGGCATCACCGTGTAGAGTATCGTTGAAAGGGAAGGTCCCATGATATCGAAGAGTTTATAGGTTGAACGTAAACGGATGACTATGCGAAGAAGGCCGCCTGGACGATATTCGTGAGGATTACCGCAAAGAAGAATCCGACGACGACCTTGAGTATGGCATCCTGCGCATTGGCTTCACCCTTGTTCTTGCGATAGAAGGCGATCGGAGTCATGAGGATGGTAATAAGGACTTCGAGGATATAGACGATGCGGAAGAGCCTGTCGGTATTCGACTGCGAGGAGGTCTGCGTTCCGAGCGGATCGTTGTTGGCCGTATTGCTCTCTTTGTCCCAATCGATAGCCGGAAGCAGTGTGGTCGTTGAGGAGGAACCGAAACCGCTGCCGAGACGGCTGCCGGGCAGGGCGTCTTCCCCGAGGATGGTCCGGATGCCGTTACCGAAGCCCATCTCCTGAATCATTGCTTGCTCGATTTTCGCGAGAGCCGAGGCGGCCATATCACGGCGGTCCTGTTCGAGCAGTTTCTGCGCAGCCAGGTTGTTTCCTTCCAGCTCATCGTTGAGCTCCATGAGTTTATTGGTCTTATCCGTATTCGACGTTCCGCTGTTGGCTGCAAAGAGGGTGTTCGTAATGTAGTCGACAATGTCATTGACGTTGGCGGTGATATTCCGGATAACGTAATTCATCCGACGGACGCGGGCTGCGGAGAGCTGGCCGCCGTTGGCGTAATACTGGTACTCCTGGACGATGGCTTCGAGGTTGCGCCGCGTATTGTCGATCGTCCGATAGAGGGCCATGATCTCTCGGCCTTTCTTCACTACGTTCGAGACGTTATCGTAAACCGTCTTCATCTGGGACGCGAGCTCCGTGGCCTTGTCGAGCTGCCCGGTTGCGGTCAGGAGCTGTTCGGCCATCCGCTCCATTTCGAGGGCGAAGTTCACGGCTTCCGTGACGGACGCCTTGATACGCTGCGCCGCAGCGCCGACGTCGGTGACGACAAACTGTGCCGCCGCCTTCCTGGTAGCGAAGGGCGGAGCGAGAAGCAGGACCGCGCTGATGGCGATGCGGAGAAAGATATGTACTCTTTTGGTCATAACTATGCGGAGAGAAATAGATTGGTTATTCAATGTCCGGCTGTGCCGGCGGGCGGCCGGTGAGGTCGTCGATGGCCGCACGGATGCTGCCCAGCTCCCTGGCCCTGTCGAGCATTGGCTTCTTCTTCTCGTGGTTCGACTCGTACGCCAGGGCCTCCTGCGGGGAGACTTCCGTCGCAAAGACCGAAGAATATTTGCCGCCGATGGAGATGAAGACCTCGAGGTAGCGGTATGCGGGGTTCAGGGCGCGGTTGATCGACAGCACCAGGTTCTTGTCCTTCTCTGAGAGGGCCAGTGTCTCCTGGAGCTTCGAGAAGGTGTTGAGGTGGTTCGACTGGTCGAGCAGCACCTTGATGTCGGAATTGTCCAGGATGGCCGTCTTGATGGCCTGCGAGGAGAGGATATCCGCGAGCTCCTGGGTAACAACCATCGCCGAGCAGTCGTACTTACGGGCGGTCTTCCACAGGCTTGCGAGGTACGGCGCCATCGTCTCGTTGGCGATAGCTTTCCACGCTTCGTCCACGATGAGGTTCTTGAAGCCGGAAGCCGTTCGCATCTTGTTATCGAAGGCGTTCATGATGGAGAGCACCACCAGAGAGTAGAACTTCTTATCCTTGATGTCCGAGGCGTTCAGCAGGTCGATGGCCACCCAGCGGGAACCGAACAGGTCACGCGGGTTCTTATCGTTGAACAGGAAGCCGAACTCCCCGGACGTGGAGTACGCCTTGAGCGAGAGGAGGAAGTCGCCGATGTCGAAGCGCGACACGCCGATATTCTTCTCCTCACCGCAGGCGTACGTGCCCTTGGTGATCTTCTGGCGGACGAATCGCGACAGGAACATATAGTAGTCGTTGAAGACCGGCAGCGCGGCGTCGGGGCTGCCCGCCGCCTCCGCCTTGCGGAGAGAGAACAGGAAGTCCGCGACCGTCTGGCGGAGGATCGTCAGCGTACTCGATGTCCAGCCCCCCTGCGGGGACCAGATCGTCTCGAGGATGGACAGCAGGGAGTTCACGCCAGCCTCCTCCTGCTTGATGCGGCCGTCCGCGGCGAACCAGTTCTGCCAGCCCTGGAAGGGGTTGAACGACAGCGGATGCTCGGCATCCCAGTCGAGGTACTGCCCGTCACGTCCTCCGGACTCCTCGCGCACCACTTCCGTCTGGCCGCGGTAGGAGCCGCCGACGTCGACGATGAAGACGTACTCCCCCGCGTCGTAGAGGGCGCGGGCGTAGGAGTTCGTGAAGAACGACTTGCCGGTACCGGAGCCGCCGAGGACGAAGACGTTGTAGTTGCCGATGAGGCCGGCCATCTGGGCGGCGTGCTGCGTGTCGATAGACACGGGCACCATGCGCGTACGGTCGCAGAGCTTGAACAGGCCGCCGGCCACGCCCCGTTCGAAGGTCTCCAGCGGAGCCATGGCGAGGGCGGAGCGCAGCTCCATCAGCATGAGATTTTCCTTGCCGAGCTCCGTGGCGGCGCCGGGGATGCCCGCGTAGTAGAGCACCGGCGTGTTGTAGCGGTTATAGGACGCGTTGATGCCCATCGCGGAGAGCGACGAGGAAATACGGCTCATCATCGACGAGCGCTCCTCCTCCGTCGTCCAGGCGAGGATATTCACGTGGGCCTTCACGAGGAAGAGCCCCTGGGCGTAAGCCCTATCCAGAAACGTGGAGACCTCCGCGCCGTTGATGCGGTTGTCGGTCGAGCTGATGCCCGAATTCATCTTGTTGCGCTCCTTCTCGAGACGGTGCAGGATTTCGTCCTGCGGAGGGACGACGATATAATGGTTGACGACGTGGTCGCAATCGAGCAGCATCCCCAGGCGGGCGCCGTACGAAAGCATCACCTCGTTGGTGATTCCGGAGAGTTCCTGAACGCGCTCCACCGAAGGGATATCCCCCGGGAGCATGTCCGTGTCGCCGATGGCGTACGCCTGCAGGACCTGGTCATGCACGGTCACGGACGAAGGGGTCATGGAGATGTCCGACATCACCGAAGAGGCGTTGCCGAGCATCATATAGCGCTGCACGAGACCGGGGTCGTCGTCCTCGCCCAGCCAGTCGGCCTGCGTGAGGACGCGGGCGGAGAGCAGCGGAGTCCGCGTGACGATGGAGATGAACTCATCGCACTTCGAGCGGAAGGTGTTGATCAGGGAGACGGGCGGTACGTTCGCCGCGCCGTTAAGACCGAAGAGGCCCGAGCCGGAGCCCGGCCGCTCGACCATGCCCTTGGTGGCCAGCGAGACGAAGAGCCGGCAGCGGTGCTTGTAGTAGGACCGGCCGGCGAAATGCGCCTCGTAGGCTTTGCCGAGATAGGTGTTCGCGGAGGTCGCCGCGTAGGAGACCTTCGTGTAGATGTCCTGCTTGTGGACGATGGCGTACTCGGGCAGCACGCGGACCGCCGAGGCGATACACGTGATGATGTCGTCGTATTCGTCCTCGTTGATGCTGAACGCCACGGGAAGCGTGAGCTCCCAGCCCAGAGTGAGCGTACCGCGGCGGGAAATCGCCACGGTGCCGTCCACTCCGATGAGCGGGTAAATCTGTTCGGCCTTCACGGCCTTCGCGGTCATCTGCATAGCAGGAAAAGGATGAGCGGGTTATTTGTTCTTGTGTACGAATTTCACGGCGATATACGAGGAGAGGCGGCGGGGCGGAATCCGTACGCACGTCGGAAGCCGGTGCGAACAGAACCACTTCGTACGCTCCTTCTCGCTAAGCTTGGCCTGTATCTGCAACGTCACGAAGTACGCCACGGCGGCCAGCACGAAGAAAACCAGCCAGGAGAGGATCTTGATGCCGGCCGAGGCAATAAGGAGAGCCACGATGGCCGCCAGGACGATCCCTCCTACGCAATAATAAAGGTAAGACCCCCGCAAGCCGAACAGCGAGCTGGGTTTGTCGAGGGCCTTGAATACCTTGTAGTACATCTCCAGAGAGAATTAGAAGCCGCCGAACAGGCGGGCGATCGAGATGATGATCACGGCTGCGATCATACCCACGCCGACCTTCCAGATGGCGTTGTCGGAACCGTTGTCCTGGCTGCGCTTGATGAAGCCCCAGATGACGAGGGCGATGCCGACGACCGCGATGAGGATCGAGGCGACATTGGCGATACCGCCGCCGGCGCCGCGAAGCGTGTCCTCAGTCGTGCCCAGAAGGTTCTCTACCGAATACTGGTTGTTGAACGCAGTGCCGCCCTGCAGCAGGAAATACCACAGGAGGTACAGGGGATGAATGAATAACTGGAACATGTTCAGAAAATAATTAAGTGTTATACATATATATGTGTGCTGAGACAGCCTTAGTAGGTGAACTCCGGAGAGAATTCCGGAACGGGTTCCTCCTCTTCGGCGGCGGGAGCGCCGGGGAAGGAGGCGTCGTCAAGGAAGTTGTCGATCATCTCCACGTAGTGAGTGTCGTCTTCGGAGCTCATGACATCTGCCACGGAGCGCTCCTCGGGACGGAAGAAACCGCTCTGCTCGAGGCGGCGGTCGATCTCATCCTGCTCCTCGCGGGAGAGCTCGTCGTAGGAGGCGACCTTCAACCAGAAGTTGCGGTCCAGCGCACCAGCCGGCGGCGGGAGCGGATCGTTGTCGGGGAAGAGGAACGCGTCACAGGGACGGTTCTCGGTAGACTCGTACGTGATCTGTATCTGCAGCGTACTCCCCTGCGTCGAGAAGTGGATCTTGCTGTTCTCGTCAGTCTGGATATTCACGCCCTGGGACTTCCCCTGGTTGTTCATGAACTGAAAGACCGCAAGCAGGACCACCACGACGATGGCTACCGTCAGAATGATAAGAATAGTATCCATAATCAACCTTTTTGGTTATCATTTCTGCGAGTTCGCGTACTCCCCCTGCATCTGGTTCAGGTAGCAGGAGTAGCCCGGATGATTCTTCACGCCGTTGAGGACCAGTTCACACAGCAGGCTCTGCTCGCTGTGGCCGGTCAACTGGCGGAGGCGGCGCAGGTAGTATTTCGCCTCCTTCGCCGCGATAATGGTGTCAGGCGCACTCTTGAGGTTGTTCACCATCGACTGCGCGGAATTCCTGTTAGTCTTTTCCATACAGCTCTTTCCTCATCGATTCCGTCCACGTGCCGTCCACGCGGGCTTTCACTTCCTTGAAAATATTCTCGATATTCGAGCACGCCTTGGCGACGTTCTGGCGCGGCCAGCACAGCGTGTTGCGGATAAATCCGAAAGTGCCGATGTCGCGGCGGGCGATCAGGATCTCGTGGATGCGGTCCCCGGCCACGGGGATGCCCATCGACTCAAACTTCTTCTCGGATTCGCCGTACCAGTCCTTGCGGCCGGCACGCTCCTTCTGGGCCTCGCGGTTCCACAGGAAAAGGACGTCCTGCGTGCGGCCCGCTTCCTTCGCGGCCTTGCGGATGCGGTAGCTGATCTCAAGCGCCGAAGCGATGGACTGGCGGTCGGAGTCGATCGGGAAGACCACCAGGTCGATCAGACCGTTGCGCGACAGAAACGAGATGGCATCCTCGCCGCGGCCCTTCTCGTCGCCGCCGAAGTAGCGGCCCGGAAAGTCCAGCAGCAGGTAGCCCTCCTTCTTACGCAGGCCCGAGAGCGTGTTGCCGATATTGACGAGGTCCGACTGCGTGAACATCGAATTCTTCTCGTTGATCTTCCCCAGGGGGAAGGGTTCGTTCTGCTGGCACAGCCTTACGACCGGCGATGCCGGGAAATCCTTCGCCATGGTGTTGTAGACCTTCAGGTCGTTCTGACGCATCGCGTCCAGTTGGAAAGAAGGGAAATCAAGGTCGAGCGCCATGACACGCTCCTTCTCCTGGTATGCCAGCCAGGAACTGAACAGGGCCGTCAGAGTCGTCTTTCCCGTCCCTCCCTTTTCGTTATAAAAAGACAAAGTTCTCATTTGAAGTGAAGTAATGTTTTCGCAAAGATAAAAATTTTTATTCAAATCCTAATTATTTTTTCTAAATTTGGCAAGAAATGAAAAAACCGCCAGAACAACCTGCCCGGGCGCACCCGGCCCGGCTGTCCTTTCCTTTTCAGTGACCGACCACTGCTGATGGTCTCGGCTCCTTGCGGGACTCCATCCCTTACCGGGAAGTCCCGCAAGGGACGCCGACCCCATATCCGTATAACAAAATCCTTTCAGTCATGATCAACTGTATCCTCATCCGTAACGAAGGCATCGGGAAGAAAGACTTTGACCACAATGTCCTCTACGATGCGGTCCGGGACCTCATCAGCACCGGCAACATCGAATATGCCTCCCTTATCGCGCAGTATTCGTTCCCCACGGACGTTCACTTTGCGGCATTCACCTCCGGGATGGAAGCCGTCGGCGTCAGCGACGAATACGCGTACGTCTGGGAGGACACTCAGTCCTCCAAATACGAAGAGCAGCACGAGGACTACTCGCGCTTCGAAAAACTCCTCAAAAACTATCTGTAAACCCTTTAAAACTACCGTCCTATGACATCCAAAGAAATCTCCGCCGCCATCGACTCCGCGGCGAACGGCGCCAGCAAGATCCTCGCGATCGCCAAGCACAATATCAACAACCAGACGGCCAACCTCGTCCGTAAAGTCTTCGGCAACCGTTTCTCCCACGAGAACATCGAGGAAGCCTGCCTTACGACGGCCGACGGGAAACTGTTCCTGCCCGGGTCGTACCTGACCACCCAGGCATTCTCTCCCGACAAGAACAAGAGCCTGACCTTCCACAAGCTCGTGCTCGTCTCCGACGACGGTCAGACCGTCATCGACGGCGACGACTTCGCCAGTCTGGACTTCGCCCACCAGTGCTACACCTACGTGAGCCAGGCCGCGTGCGTCCTCCGCGAGAAACTCCTCCAGAAAGGCAAATAGTCCGGGACCGGACATCTTTCTGTCCGGCTCATCAAGAGACAATAGAAACCCCCTTCTCGAAAGGAAAATTTAAATATCAAATAACATGGCCATCATCAAAAAAATCTTCACGTCTTCCCGTGGGACGCTCCTTGCCGATATCGGCAACGGACTTTACGTCGCCAAGGCCAACACCATGGAGCTGGCCATCTGTGTCAAGACATTCAACGGATACAAGATACTTAAAACGGTCCTCGCCGGCTTCATGATTCGGGAACAGGACAATTTCGTCACCGCCGTCCAGAACCTTACATGCGCAGAGCTCCAACCATTCCTCTCCTGGAACCAGATCGGTGCCATCCGCAAGCTTCTCAAAGGACGTGGCCGCGTGAACATCGGCGAACTGACGCGCGGCAAGAGCCCTCTCATCGTCGTCAACGGGGAAGACTTCCGTGCCGAATGGATCCAGCGCAAAGGCGCCAGAATCATTATCGAAGGCTACTACTACAACGGACGACGGACGATCGTCACAGGCCCCGTGAGCATCAAGGACGTCAAGCCGGAAAGCCTTTTCACGCTGCTCGACAGCGTACAGGCCACTCTCGGCATCATGAGCACCGACCAGGGGCACTCCGAAGAACTGGTGAAAAGCATCAATTCCGCCTGGGCTCTCAAGAAGACCAAGTTCCAGCCGATTCTCTGCGCCTTGTACGCGCGCGACATCGACGAGATTACCAACGCGGACAGCTTTATGCCGGACCCCTGGCTATCCACCCCTCAGTACAAGAAAGGGAAGGAGACGGGCGACTGGACAGAGTACAACCAGCTCGTTCTCGAAGTTATGACTGCCGACTGGGCGTCCCATGCCGAAAACTATCTCATGCACATCGCAGACGACAAAGACCTTCAGTGTATCCTGGATTTTGTCCAGGGATAGCGAAACCCACAAAACAAGAGAGCTTTGGTCGACTGGCGCCGAGCTTCCTCCAATAATCCCGATCCGCAAATCGCCTTCTAATGATCGCAGATATGAAACCCGACAAGAACGACGTCACGAGCGTTGACGAAAGCCGACGGCTCATCGCCCAGGGCAAAGACATCTTCACCGCACCGTATTACTGGGAGCGGACGAGATTCCCCGGCGAGCAGGGGTGGTCTCTCCACCCCGTCCCGATGGCCGACAGGCAGATCGAGCTCGACATCTACGACCGCTTCTTTCAGATCAACAAACGTGACGTCTCCATCGGGCTGATCGTCCCGGCCTGGGACAAGAATCAAATTGGATAAATCTATTTTATATGTATTTCGGTAAAGACCATACTCCCCGATGCGATGAAGTCTGCACTAATTGCGGAAACACCGATTGCATCGACCATCCGGGACACGCAAAAACTATCCGTCTCGACTGGGAAGGCCCGCCGAGGAAATGTGCCTTCTGCGGAGCCGAATTCATTCCCACCAGTCCGGCTCAACGCTACTGTGCTCCGGAGGATAATCCGGAATGCGATTACCAACGTACTGTCAGTAAGATGACTCCCCTGCAGTATATCCGTTTCCACGGGTACAACTCCAAGGAAGACTTCATCCGTGATATGGGGCAGGACGCCTGGGATGCCATCCGGAAGTAAACAAAATCACCATGCAACGCAAACGTTTCATTACCGTCGGAGACACGGTCTCCTGGCGAGGCAACCACGGACGTGACAAAGCGAAACTCGCCGTCGTTACCTCCATCGAACTCCATGACGATCCGGCCCCCGATCCCGACGAAAAAGGCAAGGAGGTCAAGCAGATCCACAACGCCTTCAAGAACCGGTGTGTTTTCATCGTAGTGCCCGTGAACGGCAGTTGCCGCTTCTGGGCCTACGGGGACCAGATTGTCGCCGTCTAACAATATCAAAAATCCGAAACAACCATGATGCTCAAAAAGAAACTTACCGAGAAAACAGTGGCATCCGCCTCATATATTGAGAATGGCATAGCGTTGAGGGCCTCCACGAAGGGTGACAAGTACCTCAACGCAGTAGCCATTCTCGAAGTTGTGGACGGGAAACCCCAGCTTGTAATCTTTGACAATGCTGTCAAGCGTTACGGCCTTGCCGTCAAACACGAGATCAGCACTCCGGAAGAGTGGTAAATTTACAAAATAGATTGTTATGGAAAAAAACTGCACCTACGACGTCGCCTTTGAGCCGATGGTAAATGTTCCGGCCTGTGTGGCCGATCCCGAACACCCTACGGAAGAAGAACAGGACGCCATCTACGAGGCTGCCGCCGAAAAACTCCGCGAGATAATCAACGACGACCCCCACTTTCTCCTCGAAAACGTTTCCATGCTCAGGCTCTACACCAAAGACGGAAAAGAAGTCTACAAAACCATATTCGAATCCCGCGCATAAACAAAATCCAAGAAATATGAACCTTATCCAATTCCTCTCCTGCGGCGTCACCTACGGCAAGCAATACGACGTCACCATCCAATCCCCCACCGACAAAGAACCCGTCAAGGAACGGCTGTACTTCGGCGGCTTCCGCATGAAACACAACCAGTACCGCATCGGCGACGAGAACGCCCTCGTTCCCATTTTCTTCCTCCCCAAGAAAGACGGAACGATGAGCGGCACGACACGTGACGGACTGCCCACCTGGCTCGAACACATCATCGCCATCGAGAACCCCATGCTGCTCAACGGCGTCACCGACATGCCCTTCATCACCGATCAGCAGGATGTCGACGCCCTTCAGTGCTCCATCTACAACCTCAACAGGATCGCCTACAACAACACGCTGCGCCTGATGAGGGAAATGAACCTCCTCTTCCCCGGCAAGGCCGTACGACTCGATCCCGAAACGCCTGTCGGCGCAGTGAACTACTACAAACACGGCTGCTGCCCGTGCAATATCATCACCGTCGCCATGAACGACAAAAACACCGATCTCGTTTACGAGGTGTCGGACTATGAAGGCGAGAACGAGGAACGCGACGACGATGACCTGGGCTTTGACAACAGGGGATATCTCCTCGAAGCGCTGATGCGCTGCATCGAAGAACCGGTCTTCGGAGAATATGACGACGAGGAAACCTTCATCGCCGAAGGCACCAAGGGAGAGGAAATCCCCGACCCGGATCCGGAAAAGACACCGTTCTTATACAAGAGCGGCCTTCTCGTAAAACTCAAAAACAACCTCATAAAATGACAGCAAAAGATTTTTTTGCCCTCGACCTGCAACCCGGCGAACGGGTATTGGTCCAGGTCGGCGCCCATGAGCCGAAGGTCGCCGTATTCAACGGATACGCCACACGTTCACACATCTATGATTTCGATACCGACCTATTCCCTTACCTCAAGATGCCGGCCAAAAACGGCGGGATGCGCAACATCTCCTTCCTCGGTAAGGAAAACTTCACCTTCTTCGGCCTGAGAAACATAAAGTCCGTCCGCCGCTACTATACGCCACAGCAGATTGAAGCCGCCGTCGTGAAGAAGAACGAAGCTCTCTCCCGCATTGACCCCGCAACCGAACTCCGCAAGGAACCGAACGGCCGATACGGCATCTATTCCGTCAAGACCGGGAAACTCCAGACCGTCCTCACGGACGAGGAGCTGGAGTCCTATATCCGACAATTTATCGAACCTGATTTAGCATTCTGACACACATGAAACCCGAAGAATTCCTCGCCCTCTATCTCCGTCCCGGAGACCTCGTACATATCAGACTGCGTTCCAACGTCCTCCGGCTCCGGAACCTTCGCGAATACACCTTCAAGGTTCGCTTCGAGGGGTACCATTTCAAGCCCTTTCCTGCCGAAGCCGGATCCCTTGACGGCCTCAACGACTTTCATGTCGAATTCGCCTTCCCTCCGAGAATCGTCAAGGCTATCGGAGTCAAGGTTGACGTTGGTGACATTTATTTCTGCTATGTAATTAAACGCGCTATCCCCGCACTGTCCATAACGCAGCTCATCAACATGAACTGCTGCTTGCGCGGTAACCTTTTTACGGAAATCAAAAGAGAAATTACCGATTTCTTTGACAAGCATCACATCAGGAGAATCGACTTCGAGGCGCTCGGCTGCGAGACGCCGATCCTGCACAGAGGTGACAAATCCGTTGAACTGTTCGGCTTCCGCAGACACACCGGCGGCTCTGTCACCGTCTACGACCACAATGACATCATAACCCTCGGCGCCCGGCTTGGCCCTGGTGATATTTATATGGTCGATTACCGTGGCCGTCACGTATTATCTCTTTCCAATCTCTGGACTGATGAAGCTATCCATGTCTGGGAGAATCTTCAGAGAGACATCGTCTGTCCTGTCGAGGAAGGTGACTTCATCGTCAATTCCGACGGAGAAATGGTCCGTAACCCTAACATCGCCCAATAAATCAAGATACATTGTATCCAAGATTTAGGGACAATTCCAAGACATCAAAAAAATGAATCCTATTACTTATATCGAGGAAATGTCTCCCACGTACGTCGTCGAGAAGGATAACGTTGAGGCGTATCCTCCCCTGCTCGCCCGCACATCCGATGCGCCGGAGAGTATCTACATCACCACGGCTTCCGACCCCGCCAAGATCCTGGACGGATCTTCCGTCATCGCCATCGTCGGAACCCGCCATTCGACCGTCTACGGACAGAGCCTCGCCTGGCGGATTGTCCAGCATCTTGCCAGAGGTGACGACAATGTGGCCAAACCCGTCATCGTCAGCGCGCTCCAGTCCGGCATCGATGCGTCGGTCCTGGAAGCCTGCCTTTCCCTCGGGCTACGCGTCGTCGCGGTTACGGGCGCCGGGCCCGACGTCATCCAACCGACGTGGAACCTCGATCTCGCCCGACGGATTGCCGCCACTCCCGGATGCGCCCTCATCGCACGTTTCGACCCCGGGACGACTCCTTCCGTCGTAAACGACATCTACAGCCTGCACGTCGTAGCCGGTCTCGCCGACACTACCGTCGTCGTGGAGTCGATGGCGAAAGGCAGCGCAATGGTCGTCGCAAAGCTTTCCCGGAGTTACGGACGCGAGGTCTACGCCGTGCCCGGCCGCCTCAAGGATGTGACATTCGAAGGGTGTAACATCCTTATCGGCAAGCACGAAGCACGGCTCGTCTACGACATCGACGAATTCCTTGTATGTTGATAATCAAACGTTCAACCCGATGTATTATGTCACGCACTTACGTCCTTTCTACCAACTACGATGGTGACGTCACCATCCTTGCCGCCGGAAACGACCTCGAACGGTTGCGCAAACGCCTGCGCTCTAAGGCGCGCAGCGTTCTTGATAACTGCCCCTATTTCTCGCCGGAACATCTCCGTGAAGTCCTTGGTAAACTCGACAATCCGAACATCATGGAATGGGACGACGGCGAAGTGAATGACCTCTTTTCCATAGAAATCAAGAAAGTCCCTCTGTACGACAAAGTTTGACCCTAACAAACCGCTATCCAACATGTTCAGAAAAGACCTTACTGTCGTGCAGTGCGCGAAACTGATGAACACCTGGGAAACACACCGCGGTGCGGACGGGGAAGAGAATGTTTTCGACCTCGAAGATAAGAAAGACTTCCGCTTTATGGTCCGCAAACGCGGCTATTTCACAGCCTGCAAGATGCGGAAAAAGAACCGCTTCTGGTTTGACGGGAATAACTTCGACGAGAAGCCGGTAGAGTTTCCGAACACCGAAGAAACCGCCCGCGATTGCGTTGAAAACTCTATCGAGTCGCGATACGTCCATGAATGTCCGGAGCTTTACGTCCCGTACCTCTAATCCTTAATACGTTGTCTTATGATTAACGTGATTCAAAGAAGTCCTTCAAGATTATCTCAATTAAGTCTTTCGTCCTATGAAACCCCTTGAACAAATCCTGCACGAATACTTTGGATTCAAGCAGCCGGTTTTCTATAAAAAGAACATTCAGGTCCCCGGCGGAGAAGAGTGTCTTACCAAACGGGGCCAGAAGGAGGTCGAAAAACTCCGGAACCTCCTCTATGACCTCCACATTCTCGGCGTCATTAAGGAAACCTCCCAGGAGATTGACAACAACATCAACCGGATCATTCTCGAATAAAATTAAGTCTAACCAGCATTAAAACACAGCTCATTATGAAGAAAGTTATCCTTTTCCTCCTTAACATCCTTATCGTCTTCTCCCTCTCTGCGCAGAGCCTCCTGCCGTCCTGGCAGACGCCTCCCGAATCCGAAGAAATCCTCGTCCATGATGGCTTTACGGTCTCCTACAACCACTCCACCCTCACGCCAAACTGGTCTGCATGGGACATCACGCCCGAGCATCTCGCGAAGGCCGTCACCGGCCGTACCGACTTCTTTACCGTCGATCCGGCCGTCAAGGACGGCCCCCAGGCCGAGTACCGTGACTACTCCAACAACGGCCTCAACCTCGATCGCGGGCACATGACCCCCAGCGCAGACTTTACCTGGGACCGCACAGCCAACGAACAGACCTTCTACCTCACGAACATCTGTCCGCAGGACCACACCCTCAACGAGGGCCTCTGGCTCGAACTCGAACAGCGCTGCCGCGCCTGGGCGAAACGCTACAAGACCAACGTCCACATCGTCTGCGGTCCCATTCATGAAGACAATCCCAATACTATCGGGAAGAACAATGTCTGGGTGCCCGCGGCCTTCTTCAAGGTCGTCACGATGGCCGTCGACGGCAAGTTCTATTCCATAGCCTTCATTTTCCCGAACAAGCCCATCGGCATCCAGGAAGATATCTTCAATTATGCCGTCCCCCTCAACGAGGTCAGGAAGAAAACCGGATTATCCGTATCCTGGGCCAAGGGCAATGGCTCCCATAGTAAGGATTACCCCTGGGACATCTCTTGGAAGAAACCGAAATCGAAATAAGACATATCCTGTTCCCGGACCGCCGGGCGCCGGGCGGTATTCTACGCCCCCGGCGCCCGACGATTCGCGGGAAATTCCGCCTGCGGGGCCGAGGCCCCTTGCTGGCCGCCCGGACGGTTATATCCCAATCATATAACATTTACTTATCCGCTTCATGGTGTTTACTCGGGATTTTTGCTACTACTCATCTAAATTTAATAATTACCGCTTATGGCAAACGTGACAGGCAAATGTGTCGGATATCTTGCCATCGCAACCTCCAATGGTTACAAGAAAGCCCAAAGCAGGTCGTCATCGAAACCATGTGGCACGAAATCGTGCTGAACACCAAGGAACCGCATCAGAAAGCCGAGGACATCGGCATCTGCGACCGCGTCCACATCATCGGCCGCCTCCGCGTCCGTCATGAGTGCGGCGCCGCCGGCGAGCAGACCTTCGGAGAAATCGTTGCCCGCACCGTTGAGGTGATCGGCAACGAGGACATGATCCTGCCGTTCCAGAAAGCCGAATATTAAATACAGAATACGTTTGGTCCGAACAATCTACTAAATACTCTGAGTTGTTTTGGTTAGACGTTTCATTTCTGTTCGGGCCACCCGCAGGGAGCCGCAGTGATGCCGCTCCCTGTTTTTTTACTCCTCATCTTCATATCAACAACAAATAATCAAATCATCATTCACGGAATGCCCCAGGATATCAACCTTCACAGCTACAACAGATATGTCGTAAGTTTCTCCGGAGGCAAGGACTCCACCGCCCTGCTGCTCTTTCTACTCGACAACGGCATTCACCGGGAGAAAATCGAACTCTGGCATCAAGAAATCGACGGCCGGGGCGAAAGCCTCTTCGATTGGGAAGTTACTCCGGATTACTGCCGCAAACTCGGAGAAGCGTTCGACATCCCAGTCCTCTTCCAGTGGAAGGACGGCGGCTTCGCCCGTGAGATGCTCCGCCGGGAGTCCCCTACCGCCCCGCGCTCCGCAACGACGAGCGATTCCGCAATTCCAGAACCCTGGTCCTCTCCGGCGAACGCGGCGAAGAAAGCCCCCAGCGGGCGCGCTACGCCGTCTTTGAGCCCGACCGGGCCGACCTTCGCAACGGACAGAAATACACCCGTCATATCGACCGGTTCCGACCGCTACGCGACTGGAAGGAACGCGATATCTGGGACCTCATCGAGAAGTATCGCGTGCGCCCGCACCCGTGTTATTACATGGGTTTCGGCCGGTGCAGTTGCATGTTCTGTGTCTTCGGGAATGCGGACCAGTTCGCCAGTGCCGCCTGCGTCAGCAGACAGAAGGCGGACCGGCTCATCGCCTTCGAGAAAGACTTCGGCTATACGCTCAAACGCAACACCGACCTCGCTTCGCTCATCCGCAAGGGTTCCCCCTACAAGGCTATTACAGCGGAAATCGCGACGCTCGCCACCAGCTTCGACTACACCCAGCCCGTCATCGTTCCCCAAGGGGAAACGTGGCGGATTCCCGCCGGCGCCTTCTGCAAATGCGGAGGGCCGATGTAAGCTAATACCTTTATAAATAAATAGGCTAACCGGACGACAGTTCCGTTTCCATCCTCTACATTGCTCCGAAGGATTTAGTTAATGAAGTCCGGAAGTAAATTGTAAAGAGTAATCTTTCATTACGGTGCGCCACCGGCGGCCCCCGCGAGGGTGTACGCCGCCAGTGGCGACAGCCGTAAAGCATGTATGCCTTTATGGTATTCAAAAGTTCCGTTTGACTTATATAAACGCCAGAACCATGCAAACTGACAAAGAAAATTCCAATGCCCGTCCAGCTCAGAACCGGACCACATCCGCAGCCTCGCCCGCTACATCCCAGAAGACCAATGTCGCTGAAGGAGAGAAGGAGGCCGCCCTGCCCATCGTGGAGCAGCTCATGGGCATCCAGCAGGAGCTCAAGGTCGCGAAGGAGCACACCAACGAGGAGCGCGAATTTGCCTACCGCTCGCTGCCCGACATCCTCGACGCCATCAAGCCGATCCTCAAAAAATACGGCTGCATCCTCACGTTCAACGACGAGGTCAAGAGCGTGGCCCCGGGCATCGTGCATATCGTCGGCACCGCGACGCTGACCAACAGCCGCGGCGAATCGTTCTCGGCAACCGCCACCGTCCGCGAAGACCACCAGAGAGCCGGCATGTCCCTGTCGCAGATGTCCGGCAGCTCGCTATCCTACTGCCACAAGTACGCCTGCGGGAACCTCTTTGCCATCGACGACACCCGCACCGAGAGCGTGGCCGACCCCGACGCCTTCGTCGAGCACCCCGCCGCACAGGGCCCCGCCGCCGGCGCAGTCCCTGAGGGAGAGAAACCCATCCTCCTCTGCGGCGCCGCCGGATGGGGTGATGCGGTCAACCTCGCCACCTGCTTCCGTGGCAGCCAGGAAGCCTTCGAAGCTGAACTCTGCCGTCGTTGGCGTGTCGGTGAAAGAGAAAATGCCCTTTTGCTTGCAGTTTTTTGTAGTAAAGGAAAAGTGGCCCCTGGGAGCGCTCGGTAGGGTTTTTGCCCTATATCGAGGCTCTAAATCAGGCCCCGGAGTTCTTTTTTCGAGAAAAATTTTTACCTGAACTTTCGGAAATATATTCTAAAAAGATTATATTTACCGCCGTTTATTAAACAAGTGTTCTTACTATTTTTATAATAAAAGGGACTATGGATTCTCAAAATCGCAAAAAACTCGGAGAAATCATCGGTGAGTTTCTCGTGATTGAACGCCAGCAGACGCTCGCAGAGCGTGCTGGCCGCACCTTCATCACCGAATTCCTGCAGAAACACGGACCTGTCCAATTCAAAGCGTCGTCCTACTGGGAGGATAAGCTCAAGGCTGGGGACGAAGACGCCCTCGCCGAAGCTCTCATGGATGAGAGCGAGAACGTCATCTACGACCGCCTCTCCGAAGACGATCCGACCGACGGTTCCGGTTTTCTGGAATCGATCGGCTGGGATGAATCGGTGGAAGACATCGTGGCGGAAGTCTATCTCGTCGATGAAAAGAAGAGGCTCTCGGTACATCTTGGTGACATCAAGGCTACCGTTGAGGTCCTCCGCTTCATCGACCAGTTCGCGTAGCGCGCCCCTTTGTCCCCCTTTCTCTTTCAGGGAAAGACATCCTCGCCGGCATTAGCAGGAAACCACCCTCCGAGCGGGCGAATGTTGAGCAGTGCGGCCCGGGGCCCTATAGATCTGGGCCGCTTCTCTCAACAAATCGAAACTGACCGCCACCGGCCATTCGGATTTCACGTTCCACATCGCTAAACAATAAACTATTAACCAGTTTCCTTTTTTCCTCGGCATTCTGCCGGACCGGAACACCGAATTGACCGGTGACGTTCTCTTTAATAGCCTAATCTTTTACCAATATGGATAATTGTACCTCCTTGTATGACTCCCTCCTCGTGGCTGTGGAACAAAACTTCCTTGTCTCCGTGGTCCTGAGCTTTGTATTTATCGTTGTAATTATAGCCGGGATGGCGCTGGTGAACCATGGTCACGGGCGTGTGGTCAAAATAATCGCATGCTCGATCTTCGCCGCGCTTCTGGTCTATGCGGGATACAGTGCGTATCGGAACAGGGTCGAGCAACTCCAGGACCCCCAGTACGTGCAGGAGATGGTTGAGAGGAAAGTCCAACGGGAGATCCGCCGTAAGGAGAGGAAGCATATACGTTACTTCCAGCTCAGCCGGCAGGTCCGGCGGGAAATCGACTCCCTTGTGACCGTGCGTCTTGCGGAGATAAATACGCTCGCCGACACAGCGGCTTACATCCATGACGACGCCATCGCTCCGTGAGTGGATCGGCGCCTGTCATCGTTTCCGGTAAAGAGAAATTCCACCATCAAGTAAACACCCCATGTCCGATAACCTAACCGTCAATTCAGAAGTTCACGTCAATCCCTACGAGAATGCCGTGAAGGAACACCGACCAGCCGTCGGCGACATCTACATTGCCAACAGCCCCAGCTATAACGGGTTCGAGGTGTTCCGCCTGTCACGCAGGTGCGAGAGGAATGGCTATCCGGTGTGGCAGTTCGAAATGCTCCTTGGTAAGGAGTGCTTGTCACAGGACTCCGTCTCCGAAGAGTCCCTGCGGTCCTACTACCGCCCCGTGCTCGGCGACGCGGAGACCGTCCTCAAGGCCGGCGAACTCATCGCCGCCGGCGAGCTCGCCCCCGCGAAGCAACTGCTCGGCATCGGTGAAGGAGAGGCGCAGGTCTCCGAGAGCGAAGCCCTCCAACGGTCCGACTCCAAGACCTACATCAGCACGCTGCTCGACGTTACGGAGAAAAAACAGAACGCCCTCGAAGAAGCAAAGCTCTACGCCGAGGCCATCATCGAGTCGAAGAAATACGAACTCGAACAGCGTCTGCGCGAGATGGACACCGTCCTGAAGGATATGAAAGAGAAGGTCTGTAACCTCGTGAAGATCATCACCGTGCTGAACCTCTACACCGGCAAGACCGTCGACATCCACGTCATCACCGACGGGGAGCCCGCCGAGGCGGCGGAGCCCCTGTCGCTGCGGCAACGGATCCTCTATATGGACGAGGAACTCTGCGCCGAACTTGACCACGAAGCCGACTACCAGGACGTGCCGCTCTTCTTCGAATCCCTGAAAAACCCGGCATTCCGCGATATCATCGTCCCGGAGCCGCGCTGCGCCGTGGCCGTCAAGCCTAAGCGTCACGGGATGGAATACCGCTCCGGCGACGCCTTCTACGACGCCGCCCGCGAAGAATGGAACCGCCATACGTATGTGGTCCTGCGGAACGGAGAGAAACTCTGGTGGCTCGAAAGCGACGACCTCGAGGTCTGGGACTTCATCTTCCCGCACTCCGACTTCGAAGAGACCTTCCAGAAACAGATGTCCGACCCGCGGACGTCCTTCAAGGACGATCTCGTCAAGAGACACGACGCCGTCCGGTACCGCACCACCAAGTACATGGTGTTCCTGCAGGGCCTGATCGACAGCCAGGATCTCCTCGGGCCGTTCAAGTGCCATCCGAACCTCATGAAGGGCGAGGGAGTCTCCCTCATCCTCGACGACGAGATGCTCATCGGCACGGGACGACTCCCTTGGCGGGAATTCCGCAAGGAGAAAAACAGGCTCATCCGACGCGGGACGCGCATCCTCTACGACGGCGGCCGCACCATCCACGATGGTAACAAACGCTGGAACGCCGGCGGCGAGCACGCCAAATACTACTACTATGAACTCTCTGCCCCGGAAGCTCCGGGATCCGGCATCTACCACGCCGACAACTACGAGCGCGTAGTGCGCCACGATCACGGTAAGGCCGTCACGGAGGCCGCCGATTTCCTCGTGTTCCGGTACCTGCCCGGCGACACGGTCTGGAGACGCGGCATGTGGGGCTACGACGAAGTCGAACGCAGGAACAAAGTCGCGTGGAAGTACAACGAGAGCCATGTGCTGAACTACGACGCCGTGACCGCCGAGGAGCTGCAGGGGTACCTGTCCGACCGGACGCTGCGCGAAGACTTCCGCGACATGATGCCGCTGCTGAAACGCGCCCTGCTGGAGAAACGCGAGGAGGAACGACTGGAGACGGCCTTCTGCGAGCTGGTCGCCGCCGAACTCCGGCAGGAGACCGGCCGCGACGTCTCTCCTCTTCTCAGTGAAGCGGTGCGCTGGTGGAAGACCAAGGTGATTTTCTCCCGGCCCCTCAGCGCCGACGACGCGAAGGCGTTCCGCATGATCAAGAACCATGTTAAATCCCAAATAATTTAAATCCTTATGAAAACTATTTTTACCCGTATCCTCATGTGCGCCGTCATTGCGGGCGCCGTTCTCTGTGGCTGCAACAAGTCCTCCGAAAGCAAAGGCTTCGAGGCCAGCCTGTCCATCTACAACGAAGACGGTGTGGTCAGCACCGGCGAGACCCTCTTCTTCCAGATCAAGACCAGCGGCGAGACCTACCGCCTGGTGTCCCTGGAACATGATGCCCGCTTGGCGGGAACCTTCCCCGAGACTGGCAAGGAGTACGCCAGCAGCACGGTCTTCTTCGTCCAGGTGACGGTCTCCGGACCGCATGACGGGAAGCTCTCCGTGGTGGTCGAGGATCCTGTGACGAAAACGACCCTTCCGTTGGAAGCGCCCTATTCCGCCAGGACCATTCCCAATGCCTCCGAATAAAGAACGGCGCGCCATGTGTGATTGCATCAAGAAACTCAACGAGAGGATCTCCGCTGAGTACGGCAAGGGCGCCGGACTGGTCAGCAACGACTGCACCCACGACGGGAGAATCGCCCTGACCGGCGTCTTCCGCCCGACGACCGCCGGCGGTGCTCAGTACAAGCACAACCGCTACCTCGGTATCTACCCGGCGTACTGTCCGTTCTGCGGCAAGCCCTACGATGCCACGAAACTGGAAACCCAGATTCGTAATCCCTATTAAACGACGAACGACCGTGATTACTCCTACACAGTACAATGCCCTGGTGGTCATTTCCCGGGGCACCTTCCAGAAAGGCGTCAACGCGAAAGGACTTGCGTGGAAGCTCTGGGGAGACAATCCCGCCTACGAATACCTGTTCTCGGCATCCAGCAACCAGGGGAACGGGGCTTGCGCCGGCAAGAAGGCGTGGCTTTGCGCCGGAAGCATGGCCGGCAGGCTCCGCAAGGCGGGATATATCCAGAACGACCGCAACTACACCGGCTACTTCCTGACCGCCAAGGGCGAGGAAGCAATCCGGGAGTATGAGAAGAACCAACAACCCATTCAAAAAACAACGCATCATGTCTAACGAAAAGAAGAAACTCTCCGGCATCGAGGCCGTTGCCCTCGAACGCCAGCGCCAGATCGAGCAGAAGGGCTTCACCACCGAGCACGACATGCTCCACATGGATGACCAGCTCGTCTACGGCGCCATCTGTTACGCCTATCCGCCCAAGAACCGGCGCCTGGTCAAGCTCCGCGAGGAGGATTCCGGCGGCCTGCCTGTCGTCCATCTCAAGGACGGCCCCGACGGCGAAGCCGACTACATCGTCCTGCCGCCCTCCATCTGGCCCTTCAAACGGGAGGCGTTCCGGCCTGACACCAGCGGAACCGTCCGCGGCCGGATGCGCGACATCGAGAAGGCGGCGGCCATGCTCGTCGCCGAGTACGACCGCCTGGCGGCCACCTTGGACGACGCCGAAGGCGCGTAGGCGGAGTTGCTGTCTGTCGTCCCCGGAGGGCGGGCCCCGACGTGCGCCCTCCGGGTGCGGCAGAAAGCGTGTAGATAATCGTAACTGGACAACTATGAAAAAGATTCTTTTTACAACCCGGTTCGGTCTGCGGAAGTCAGTCCTGGACGGCCGCAAAACCAATACCCGCCGTGACGAGAGAGGTCTGAGGAAGGCGATCGAGAAGTTCGAGAAGACATACAGCCGTCCTTTCGAATTCATGACCCAGTATTTCGACCCGGAATGGGACCGTCTTGTCGTGAGAACGCCCGTCGGCGCCGTCCGCATTAAAACACGCTTCTCCCTGGACGAGATCGTCGCCGTGGCGCAGAGTTACAGCGAACTGCGGTTCGTGGTGCCCGTCGGGGCGGACGCCGCGGAATATAACCGCCGCTTCAACGAATGCGTGGATTCCGCCGGATGGAAAAACATGATGTACGTGAAGGGGGAGCTGATGCCGCACCAGATCCGCATCACGGATGTCCGGGTGGAAAGACTGCAAGACATCAGTGACAAGGACTGCCTCCTGGAAGGAATTACACAACTGACGTTCGACACATATTCCTTTCCGGGCTGGAAGTATTTCTGCCACGATCCCCGTGAAGCCTTCTCCGTACTCATTGACAAGGTCTCCTGCAAAGGGGTATGGGATAAGAACCCCTATGTCGTCGTTTATGGATTCAAACTGGTAAAATAGATATGAGTAAAGCAATCTACCGACCAAAAGGAAAGGCCGGCGAATACGCCAGATGGGCCTGCAACCTCTTCAAGGGATGCTCCAACGGATGCGTCTACTGCTACCTCCGCCGGGGAGCCCTGGCGACGCAGATGGGCGAAGACAAGCCCCTTCTGAAAAACTGCTTCAAGGACCAGAACGACGCATTCCTGGTCTTCACCAAGGAACTGATCGAGAAACACAACGAGATCGTCGCCGCAGGCGGCCTCTTCTTCTCGTTCTCGACAGACCCGTGCCTGAGGGAGACGCTCGACCTTACGGCGTTGTGCGTGAGCTTCGCCACGGGCGCCGGCGTCCCCTGCTACATCCTCACGAAACGCGGAGAGTGGATCACCGAAGGCAGCATCGCCTACGAGTCCCTATCCAAGACGCCCTCCATCCGGGAGAAGGTCGCCATCGGCTTTTCTTTCTCCGGAGACGAGAGCCAGGAACCCATGGCCACGAGCCGCGAGGGACGCATCGCCGCCCTGCGCCACGCGAAACGGGACGGATTCAAGACGTTCATCAGCCTGGAGCCGCTGCTGGACACTGCCGGGGCGGAAGAGACCATTCGCGAGGCCGCCCAGTGGACGGACCACATCAAGGTCGGCCTGCTCTCCGGAGTCCCGGGCTTCTATGAAGGGAAGGAGGAGGCGCTGGCACTGACGGCGCGGAGGATCGTGAACTACTGCGGCCGGATGCGGATTCCGGTGTACCTGAAAGAATCGCTCGTGAAGGTCGTCGGACCGATGGCCGAGTACGAGAACGTCGTGGATATGAATTATTCTTTGTTCCCTATCAAAAAACAATAACTATGAAAGGCACATTCAACCAGGGCTGGTGGAACTGCTTCGAGTCGTTCGCATCCATGCTCCTTGATGAGAGACCCGCCGCCGAGGGCTTCTGCACGGAAGTCCTCAAAGGCGCCGGCATCACCGCTCGTGAAGCCCAGGCGTGGCTCAACAAACCCGTCAACCGCGACCCCCGTACGGAGAACGTGGTGCGGGACTATCTCTACAAACACGCGAAATAACAGTAGCCATGACGGAGTATCAGAAAATCGAGAACGAGCTCAAGCGCCTCGGGTGGGTGCCGGAGCAGGGTCGTGGCGACCATGTGAAATTCCGCAAGGATGGCGCATCGCGGTTCATCACCGTGTCACGCAGCGTGACCAAGACCGGCCGGGCGCTGCTCAATACCTACGCCCAGATACGGCGGAATGAGCCGGCCTTTACGCTCGGACGACCAATGGGTGTTGCAGAGGATGAGCCGGCGGCAGTAACGCTGGACGGCGAGATTGACGGCGGCGCCCTCCCGGAGGGAACGCCTGGGTGGATCCGCCCCGGAGCGTCGGTCCGCTGGACGAGCCCCGAAGGGCGCGACTGGTCGCGCCTGTCTGACGAGAACGCCGTGATGAGCCGTCAGCACGTCGTGCTGATGGTCTCCGGAACCGACCGACAAAGCCTTAAAGTCACCATCCAGGATGCCGCCCACGAGCACGACGAGTTCACCGTCGGCATCGACGAACTGGACGCCTGGCAGACGCTGACGTGCTCCGTATGCGGGGCCGTCCTTCCCGAGAACAGGATGGCGTCGGTGGATCTGGAACGTTCGACTGCGGGGCCCGCAGTGAAACGGCTGTGCCCGGAGTGCTTGAACAGCCTCAACAAGAAACTCGCCCAGAAAGTGAACTCGCAGCAGCCGGAACCCAGCAAGGTGGACCGCAGCAACGCTATGCTGGAACAAGCCAAGGATAAGCTGGACCTGCTCGAAGAGAAATTCAGCGCCATGAAGAAGAGCGAAACGTCAGAAGCGGACCGGGAGGCCCTCCGGAAAGAACTTCTCGACATCGTCGCGGAGTTCCCGAGGGACATGCGGAGAGCGTTCTGCAAACGGTTCCCCGAACTGTCTGAAATCATCCAGGGCAAGCCCGTCTCCAAGTCTCCGTACGAGGCGTGGAAGGATTTCCTTTCCATCGCCTATGACGCTGCCTGGAAAATCATCCCCAGCATGGAGGACGAGGAATTCGCCGAGGCGTATAAGAAGGACCTCTACGCCAGCGTGTACTCTAATACGAGAGTGCTGCGCGACAAGCAGACAGGCACGAAGATTCCTGTGATGGACGTCGTCGCCAAGACATTGGAGGTCGAGTACCTGATCTGGTCCGTACACGACAGCATCTTCATGAGCTTCGACCACCTCTACCCTGACGGCGCACCGTGGTGCATCTGCCTCCAGCGCCGTGGCGGCGAGCGGCAGTACCTGGTCAACAATAGGGACCGGGACAGCTCCGCGCTGATAGAGACGCTGGAAAGGGTCCTTGAAGGGAAGGAGGATGAAGGGTGCCTCGACCGCACCCGCGAGGATGCGCAGATGCCTACCCTCAGAGATGCCGCCGATGCCGTGGAGGCGTGGGCGCGCGGGGTCATGGGCCTGCCGGAGGACGATGACAATCCCCTCTCGCGCCCGCTGCGGGTCGGTATCCAGCGGTCCGTGCGTAAGCCGGACGTGGAGTGCTTCTACGACGCGCCGGCGTACTTCTCCATGAGCATCACGTACGACTGCGACAAATACCCGAAGGAGAAATACGGTCCGCTCGTTGAGGCATTGACTGCGAACCCTGCGCCGGAGTTCCCCTTCCCGCTCACCCTGTCGGCGTGCAATTCCGAAGAGGACGAAGTGACGTACGCCACGCTGGTTGGAGAGGATTTCGGCCGGTCGTACGACATCGGCTTGGAGGAGCTGCCGCATAACGAGGACTACGGCTACGGTACCGGGCAGACCCTGCTTCGCTTCATCCAGGCCAATGGCCACTCCGTAGTCATCGAGGGCGTGAATACCGCTGATGACGCCGAGGCGACCAAAGAGTACAGGAAACGTCTGAAGAACGCCTTCATGATGCTGCTCGCGGACCGTAAGTCCGTGCAGGGGCAGTGCTTGCTGGAAGCCATGGAAGGGATGCTCAACGGCGAGGATCAGCGGAATGACGACGACTATCTGCAGCTACTCCGTAAATACTTCGGCGCCGTCCAGCGTGGCGAGAATCCGTACGATACCGTGTCGACGGCCCTTCGCGGCCTTCCCGAAGAGGAGGAAAAGGAAATTACCCCCAAGTTTAACACTAATACTGAGAACACCATGAACAACAACATTCTCGACAACAAGAATCCCGGCAGCCAGAACCAGACGCTGCGGGATGCCACTACCCGTGAACTGCTCCGTGAGCTGAAAGAGCGCGGCGTAGAATTCTCCGCAATCCGGATCACGGTCCGGCAGGACATCGACATGGAAGCAATCTGAGCCGGCCATGAAGACGACGGAGAGGTGGGGGTTCCGCATCCCCCTGCGGAAATGCCGCCGCTGCGCCCGCTACGCCGGACAGTGCAGCCTCATTGACCTGGATCCGTGTTCATTCGTCGAACGTGGCCGGGAGGACGAAAACATCGATGAAAAAGAGGATCGGATCGGCTGGCCGTCCATCGTCTTCTGCATCGTCGCCAGCGGCCTGCTGGTGTGGTTATTCACCTTGTAAAACATGTATGCCATGAAGAATAAGGAATTACAGGAAGCGGTTCCGTCCCCTGCTGCGGACGTGACCGAAGAGCTGCTCGGAAAACCCGTCTGGCAGATGACCGGACGGGAACTCTGCACGCTGATCAAGTATGCCAACGAGAACGCGGGAAAGCAGGATGGAGGCCGCGCGCCGAGGAAAGCCGTCGGCGTGAACGCCCTGGCGGAAGCCCTCTCCTGCAGCCAGTCCACCATCTTCGGCCTCATGCGGACACCGCGCGAGGAAGACGGAAGTGCGGACGGAGGCGGAGTCCTCCGTGACGCCATCGTCAGCCGTATCGGCCGCAGCATTGTGTTCGATGTCGAGAAGGCGCGGACGCTGGCCGGCCAGGCTAAACAGTTACAATCTTAATCCTGCACCATCATGAAAAAAGGTATGAAAACAGTAGAAGCCACCGTCGTGCTTGACCAGGAAACGGCGGACGAGACCTCCATGCAGGCCATGTTCTTTGTAAAGAAGAACGGCATACTGCTCTATGGCGGCACCATCGAAGTGGTCAACAGCGAGGACGGGGAGGAGTGGGACGCGACCATCGGAGTGAAGACGGATGAGACCTTCCTCCAGGTGAACAGGGACTTTCGGAAGAAAGATAAGGTCGTCGTTCTCGTTGACCCCCGCTACCCGGATATCGAGATGTTCTGCCTCCCCTGGACGAGGCTTACGGCGATCCAGATTCACAGCCTTATCCGATTCGTTGACAACACCATCCGCAATAACGTGCAGATGATGACGTATCGTCTCAGCAAAGAGATATCGTGATATGGATAAGCTGACTCATGTGACCTTCACCGGCGTGGATGAGCGGACCGACATCGGCCGCCTGATAGAGATCGCGCGCCGCTACCCGTTCGCGGAATTCGGTATCCTCTTCTCGGCCCACAACGCCGAGAACGGGAACCGCTACCCGGAAATCATCCCGCTCCTCAAAGAGCTCGACAGAAGCGGCGTCAGGCTGTCCGCGCATCTCTGCGGTCATCTGGTCCGGGAGATCGTCAAAACTGGCGATTTCACGGGGTTCCGACGCGCCTGCGGCATCCGCGCCGACATGTTCGCGCGGTGCCAGCTCAACGTGGCCGGAGCCTCGAACGGTACGCCGACGAGGTTCCTGTGCTTCCCCTCGACGATGAAACAGGTGATCATCCAACAGAAGACCCGGGAGGTCTTTGAAGGGAAGCGGGACGGGGGGCGGTCCCTGTGGCACCATTTCTCGACGTACAACCCGATCTGTTCGCTGCTGCTGGACGACTCCGGCGGCGCCGGCGTACGTGGGGAGTTCCGCTACTGCGACGCCCCGCATGTCGGCTACGCTGGCGGCATCGGGCCGGATAACGTTACGGGGGTGCTCGAGGGCATCGCGGCGAGCCCCGTCGTGCGGGACTGCTGGATCGACATGGAAGGCCGCGTACGTACCGACGACTGGTTCGATCTGGATAAGGTCTTCGAGGTCTGCGAAAGAGTTGAACGATTCTTGAAGGCTTCGTAATGGGCTCTATAGGACGAAGGGGTCAGAGAGGCGGCCCCGTGGCGACGAAGATCGCTCCCGTGAGAAATACGGCGAGGAGCCTGACGGAAATCGAGATCGCCCTGGCGCAGAGCGGTGAGTTCAACTTCGTGAAGAATACCGTGGCGTTCAACGTCTACGGCGAGACGGCGAAGCTGCCGCTCTTCCACGAGTGCGACATGCTGGTCCTCCGCCCGTCAGGGTACCTCATTGAGGTGGAGATCAAGCGGAGCTGGAGCGATTTCCTCGCGGACTTCCATAAGCGGCACCATCACGGCAGCGGCAGCAACGAGAAACTGCTGAAGGAGCTCTGGTACTGCATCCCGGCAGGATGCCTGGACGATGCGCGCAGGAAGCTCGAAGAGAGTGGCCAGCCGTACTCCGGCATCGTGACGTACGACGAAGGGTTGAGGCTGCGCTTCTACGGCGGCGCCCCCCTGCCGGAATACCGCAAGCTCACGGCCGAAGAGCGTTTCCAGGTGGCGAGGTTCGGGGCGATGCGCTGCGTCGGCCTGCGGAAGAAGCTCCTGGCGGCGAAGGACCCGGACAGCAAGCTACGGGCCCAGATCGACGACCTGAAAGCCAGGGAGGAAGCGCTGGTGTCCTACATCGAACAGGAGACCGGCGTGAGGCTCTCCCAAGAGGATCTCAAGGAACTGTACTACGGTTGAGGTCCTGTTGACTGAATACGAAATACATCTCCGCGTTGCTTTGACCGGGTGTCAGAAGATTCTTTCTGGCACCCTATTTTTGTGTTTGGGCTGCGATGTGGGATGAGTTCAATTTAGTTCAAAAAAATAGAGTGGGTATTTATTTGAACTGATTTGAACTATAAGAGGTTTTTTGGATGGGAACTCAAAATATGTTTTGGCATCCAGCTCGAGCATACATGGGCAGTGTGCCGATGGCTGTGCGTATTTTTCTCCGCAGTGTTCCTGCTGAGCTGTTCTGGCTATTGGACAGAGGGATTAGGTGGCGTTAGAACGACTCTGGATGGTTGTGTTTTCTTGGTTGGCGGGTTTCGGGCAGCTCGTCTGGCTACTACTGGAGGTCTGACAGGATTGTCAGAGCAGTCTGGATGGCCGTATTTTTCTCCGCAGCGTTTCTGCTGCTCTTCTGGTGACTGGACAGGTGTTGACTGGGAAGTCGTCCTCTTTTGCGTTCGAGTGTTCCTATCTGTTCGAATAACCTGTTCAAGGATTTCAGTTCATTTACCCCGCCCGCTCCTGCGGACGGGGTTTCTGGTGTTGGTTCAGGCGGTGATTTTCTTGGGCTTTCCTGATAATTGTTATTCTAAGAAAACGTAAGAAAGTTTAAACGTCAAAATTGTGTTAAAATTGTGTTATCGCGATAAGAGCCCCAAGAAAAAGGGAAAAATAAAGGCCCGCAAATCATTGATTTACAGACCTTTATTTTGGCTCCCCCTCGGGGACTTGAACCCAGGACCCCCTGATTAACAGCAATGGGTCTCTTATTCTTTTTGGGCGTATGTTTCTTTCTTAAATCGTGAATATCAGCGTTATAATGCCATTTTCATTTTTGGTTATTTTTTTGTTTTTCCTTTCTTTTTCTTGAACTTTCTTGTATTTTTGTGTTAAAAATTGTGTTACTCGAATGAATTACAAAGCGAAAGTTTTTATCGAACTCTACGGTCCTGCGGACTCCGAGGGACGGAAGCTCATATACCTGCGCGTCTACTGGCGCGCCAAGACAAAAAGGTATTCCTCCGGATGCCATATCCGGCTGAGCAAGGAACAGTTTGCGAACACCCGGCTGAAAATAACGGCGACCGCACTCGAAGAGGTCGAGCCTTCAGTGCAGGCCGCCAGACGCATCGCTGACGAACTCGGACTGGAGTTTTCCTTCCAAGAGTTCGAAAGGCGGTACAAGAAGTCCCGGTTAGGAAGACAGGAAAACGACGGTGTGACGTTGTCGGACGTGGCTGCGGACTACTATGAAAGCCGACCGATTTCCGACAAAACGGCGAAGTTGTATTCCGCGGCTGTCAACTGGATGACGCGCTATGCCGGAGACATACGTCTTGTCGACATTACGGTGGCCACGCTCTATGGCTATATCGCCTTTATGAAAGAACAGCACCGTAAGGATGACGCCGAACAGAGGAAAAAGCGAGGAGAGCTTTCAGCGCGTGGAAATGAAATCAGCGAGAATACGGTGCGGGCGCATCTGAGATCACTCAAAGCGCTCTACAATTACGGTGTCAAGAAAACCGGATTACAGAAGACGAATCCGTTCGGGGAGCTGGAACGGCAGCCGCTCAGCCCGATTCCCCGACAGAAGGGAGCGATTCTGTCCAAAGAATTGCAGGCGCTCGCAGATTATGTCCCCGTCAACAAGAGCGAAGAACTGTCGAAAGACTTCTTCCTGCTTTCCCTCCAACTCTCTGGAGCCAATTTCGGAGACATTCTTTCATTGCGCAACGGCGACATCCATGGTGACGAAATCTGGTTCACGAGAAGGAAAACCCGCCGTGGCGGCATCATCACTAAGATCCCCTATACGTCCTACACGAAGCGGATATTCGAGAAATACGGAAAGCTCGATCCGGAGGCCCCGGACAGGGAAATTCTCCCCGTCCTCTGGGGGGCCGCCTCGGAAAAGCTCATCGATTCACGTATCCATGACTTTATCGCAAAGGTAAACAAGGGGCTGAGGAGCGTTGCCGACGCTCTCGGGATGGAGTCCTTCACCACGATGATAGCACGACATTCGTTCGCCGTCCTGTCCGAATCGAACGGGTTTACCGTCGAGCAGATCCAGCACTTCATGGGACACGCCTCCCCCTTGACGACCAGGGTTTACATCAAAAGCATCGATACCGGAGTCATTCGGCGGAGCGCCGATATGCTGGAGGGCTTTGCTCCCAAAAAGTAGTTTCTTTGCGTAGCGCCTGGATGAGGCTGCGCGCGGCTCCCGGCGGGCAGGCCCCCCTCCCTTCCTTTCAGGGATCGTCCTGATGCGCCTTCCCGTTGCCGCGGGGCCTCAGCTCCAGAGAGGGTGGCCGCCGGCTGGCGGATGGGGCTGCGGAGAAAGTTTGTGTTCCCTCAGGGCGGTCTTTTCTCGAGCTTGGACGTAATGTTCTCTGAAGTATGGGCTGTCAGGCTATTCAAGTCGGGCGCAGGGTTGGTGGGGCGTATCCGACTGCCGAGGTGCGAAACCGTTATTCTATGCGTGTTGGTGGCTGATTTAATGACCGGCAAATCTATTTTGGGCGTGATTGGTTCTCGAACTCGGAATGCCGGCAATTCGTTGCGGAGAAAAATAAGACGGTTTTATGGAGCTGAACGGTGATGCTTCTTAGGGCGTCCCAGTAAGGATGCTCCATTCTTGAATGAACAGTTCCCGGCTCTCTGCCGTGCCGTCGTCATTCGGGTTCGAAGACGGCACGGCAGAGGGGCCGCCATGTATTTTAACCGAACCTGTTCCGATATGAAAATCTCCGTTTTAAAGTCCAGTACCGAAATCGCTGAACTCATTCTTCGTCCCATGGACGGATACGACCGCCTTTACGATGCCGACCTTATGATGGAAGGCGAAGTCATTGCGACGGCCTGGGGTGCCCACATCCATGAAATTCTTGACAAGATGGGCCTCGACAAAGGTTATAAACTCGTCGGAGATTATTACGAGACCAAATACAGGATGGAACATCGAGAGACCTTTTCTCTGTCTCTACAACAGGAGGCCGTCGTTTCGGCCTGTAATGCGTGACATTAACATCAAAACCCATACAGCCTATGCAATACAGCAATCATCACTACATGCTCGCCATCCGTGCGGTCCTGCAGGAACGCGGCATGAAATCCGTAGAGTTCACCCCGTCGACATTCGGCGATCCTGACGACATCCCCACCTGGGGCTGTTCCGTCGGCAAGGTCAAGCCGATAGCGAGCGTCGAGCTGTCGGACGACGGCATCGTCATCGTTGCGAAGTCGAAGCGTCCCGGCTGGGCGTTCACCTTCAACTGCACGGGAAACGAGGACGAAGACTACAAGACTCTCTTCGAGGATGTCTACCACTGGAACAACAAGGCCGACGATCCCGAACCCGAAGAGTGGCTGGAGGAGCACTTCCCACAGATTCCGCTTGAGGCCCGTTTCGCACGGGGTGTCATCTTCGACGGCGTCACGAACGGCAGCGCGCTGCTCGTCCCTCCGACTTCACCCTTCCCCGAGAGAGTCTTGAACCACCGTTCCGGAGTCCTGCACCTGGCCATCGTGAGTCTGACCAACCCGGACTACATGTACGGCGATCCGAATGCGGACGGTGTCCTGTATGACCTTCACAAGGAAGACGAAGAGAGTCTCGAAACCATGTGGCTGGTCTCCGATTTCGAGCTGAGCGACGGCGTAAGCCGCGTCAAGGTGCTCAACAATCAGATCGAATACTCGGAACGGGTCCTGAAACATTTCAACAGGCTCCTCCTGGTCGAGGAAATCCTGGATGATGACTTCCTGCGGGTCACCACCGAGCAGGGTGTCAAAATGATCGAGCCGAGGCTTAGTTACTATTACAGCGGCGAGCTCGAACCCGGTGACGGTAAGCCCTATCGTCGCGTGGAATACTGGAACGCCAAGGTTCCCCTGTCGGAGTATCTCCAGTACCGCAACACGGAAGGCTGGTACGATGATCTGCTGGAATGTTCTCGGCAGGCCGTACAGGAACTGAGCGCCGAGGACTTCGCCCGCGAGGCCGCCAGCGAGCTCAGGAACGCGCGGCGCCTTTCTGATGGACTTTCTTTGGACTCCCCTGACGGTATCTATATTTAGTGTAGAACCGTCGTTAATCACGGTTTCCTCCCGTCAAGCGGCCCCACTCCATGTTGAGGCCCCGCTTGACGGGGACGGAAATCGTATTCTTTTTATTCTTATTATTCTATTTATTATGGGACAGAAACACACCATTTGCCTCTCCATGCAGATCAACTTCGAATACCCGGAGACTGAAATCGATTACAAAAAAGCCATGCGCCGGGCGATTCGCCTCGCGATGAATCCCAACCTCAAAGACAGCAAGGACGGCACGAAGGTCGTCGGCGTTCTCCTCACGGACCCCGAATGCCCTTCCCTCCGTCTCCGTACCTTCGGTGAACTATAAAGAAATGCAGGGGGCCTCACGGCGCCCTGCAATCTACTTACGAACCACTAAAAACTCATGCGCGGGGACTGGAATCGAACCAGCGACCTTCGGGATATGAGCCCGACAAGCTACCTACTGCTCCACCCCGCTCGTTTTCGCACTATTTGTGATCCCGACGGGATTCGAACCCGTGACCCCCTCATTAAAAGTGAGGTGCTCTACCGACTAAGCTACAGGACCATTCTCCGGCCCTGGCAGCAGGGTCGGCTCAGTCACGTTTCTGTTTCTCTATCGTCATCACGGGAGCAAAGATAACAATTTTTTCAAAAAAGAAAAATTTTTATCGCATCATTAAATAATTTATCTTTGGGTACTTAATTTTTCATAGCATGGCCAATACCTGTTTCAATTCCATACGCATCACCGGTCCCCAGGAGCACCTAGAGAAACTCCAGCAGCTCATCACCGACATCGCCCGCATCTTCGAAACCCGCTACGAGAAGTCGATGATGTACTCCCTGCTCAAGAGCCTCGGCTACCACGACCACGACCTCTACGCCAACCCCGACGCGGATTACCGTGAGGAATTCAAGCCCGACGCGCTCGGCGCCCCTCTGAAAATCGAGGACGGCGTCCTGGAGCTCTCCACGGAAAGCGCGTGGGACTTCCACACGGAATCCTGGGAACTCATCCGGAAGGCTCTTCCCGGCACGCAGGTCTACTACCTCGCCGAAGAGCTCTGCGGAGATGTCTTCATTACGAACGACGTCGAACGGCGCTTCTTCAAGACGAAGTGGTATCTTGACAGCGAGGAGGTCGATTCGGAGTATTTCAACGACAACCGAGCCCTTGTCGAATTCGTACACGACAAGTTAGATTCCACCGTCGAGACGATTGAAGATGTGCATGCCTTCCTCGAGCGGACCGAAGAACAGGACCGCTTCTTCTCCCTCCACGAGATTACCCGTGACAAGGACGCCCGCCTGGCTTCCTGAATACGGTTTCCGATAGAGAATAACGACAACGTAAAGAACGACCATCATGTATAAAGAAATCCATCCTCTCTATTACGACCGCCAGGTCTGGATGACCGTCAATCACGAACAGAGCAAACGCCCCAAAGAGAAAGCCTTCTACAAGAAAGCCGAACCCCGGCTTATCAACCTCGCCTGCATCCGCCAGATTCGGCCCGAAACGGTCCTGGACGCTTCCATCAAACTGGTGAGACTCTACGTTTCGGACGACCATCTCGAAGACATCATCGTGTCCAAGAAAGAGGGTGACGAAATCAAGAAAATCCTCATGGAGGGTGGCGCCGGGAATGACCCGCTTGCAGAGGAAGTTAAAAAGCTCACGAGGACCGTTCGGGACCTGACCGAACTCCTCCGGGCCAGACTCCATTAGAGATGAGCATCGTCAAGACCAGCTACATCGTCATCTGCAATGACTGCGGGGCGATTCTGAAAAATCCTGACGGGACCACAAGAAGGTTCGACTATAATGTTGCCGCCATTCAGGTTGCCCGCGAATCCGGGTGGGCGGTCAACCAGAAAGGCGATACCGACTACTGTCCCAGATGCAAGGACAAACACATCAATAACCAAGAAAATCATGATACATCAGAAACACTTTGGGCTGACCAAGAGCATCAGCCGTAAGCGCAAGCACCTGCGGGCGGCCATCATCCGCCGCATGACGCGGGCGGTCAAGCAGAACGAGAAAACCTTCGGCGTCCCGAGGGAAGCCGTTCTTCCGCTCCCCTTCCATGTCGTACTGGACAGCGCGACCGAAATCCATCTCCGTCACGTTGAGGGCCTGTGCCGCGCCAATGGCCGGCTCGTGGCCATCGTTTTCGACAACTACGACGAGTCCCGCCGGACGCTTCCCGTCACGGAACTCCCCACCGGAACGCTCCTCGCGATTCTCGACATCATTTGATTCATCCCAGAGACACCAACTCAATATGCAATCCATCGTTTCCTATCCCGACCGTGGCAACTACGGCCGCAGCAATTATCGTGGCAACTGCTCAGGGCTCCTCATCAAGGACCTCATCGGGCAGTTCCGTCTGAAAGGTCTGTCCGATTTCATGGTCGGCAGCGGCACCACTGAGGACGTCGTGAAAGAAGCCGGCATCCGCGGCGATTTCGCGGACCTCAATCGCGGATTCGACATGCTTTCCATGGACATTCCGTCCCGTGCGGAGAATATTTTCTGGCATCCGCCCTATCATAACATAGTGATTTACAGCGACTTACAGTATTCTGCGAAGTCCGTTGAGGCACAAACGGGTCTGTCGTCTCAGGCGATTCTTTCCGATGACCTTTCCCGCTGCAAGAGCTGGGAGGAGTTCGTCAAGAAGATGAACTACTGCATGATGAAACAGTTCGCGGCCCTGGAGAAGGGTGGCCGGATGTTCACCCTTGTCGGCGACATCAAAAAGAGCGGTGTCCTCTATTCGATGCTCCTGGATATGGCCAAGCCCGGCACGCTCGAACAGGTCATCATCAAGGCCCAGCACAACACCTGGTCCGAACGACAGACCTATTCTGGCAACTTCGTACCCATAATTCATGAGTATCTTGTGGTGACACGCAAGGACGCCGGCCTCATCGTTCCCGTCTCCTGGGGCGTGCGGAGCGATACGTTCGACATGCGCAACGCAGGCAGCCAGAGCTGGCGAGACCTCGTCTTCGCAACCATTCAGCACAACGGTGGCCAGATGAGCCTTCCCGAGCTCTACGATGCCCTGAAGGACTCCGCCAAGGCCAAGGGCAACGCCCACTGGCAGGAGAAAATCCGCCAGACCGTCCAGAACATCAGAAACTTTGTCCGTACGGAGCGGGGGTGCTACGCCCTCGCCCCGGCGGTTGCATAAGTCGGACTATAATTACGACATCAAATAACAGCAATGAGAAAAATCCAAATCAAATGCGTCCTTGACGATACTCTCGTTCTCGGACTCGGCGGCGTTCGCGAAAACGCCGGCCATGATGACAGCCTTCCCTATCAGGCGGATGTCTATGTCGCCTATTTCGGTCTCTCCTCCAAGGAGCCCGACTATCATAAAGTCGGAGCTATCTACAACAGCGGATACGGCGGGCCCAGCGAGCTTTGCGCCAACTACTCGGAAGGCCAGGGCATAGCGAATGCCGCCGTGCTGAAAAGAGCCAACGAGCTCTGCCAAAAGCACTCCATCCTTTATAAGGGAGACAACCTCGGCGCCTATGATGTTTGCCACCTCTGCGACTGCATGGCCGAAGAGTATCTCTATTCTGCACCAAAGGCCAAGAAACTCGATCTCCTCTATAAATTCGACGACGACCCCGTGGTCATCGCGCATCCAAAGAAACACAACATCTTCGTCATCAAGCACAAATAGGGCCTGTTATGGAAATCAGAAAAATTACGGATAGAATCAAGTCCATCTACGAAGATGCCGCCAAACTTATCTCGAAACAGATTGTCGCCATTCTGAAGGAACACGGCGACGTTCACTCCACCAACGGCATCCCCGTCAGCATGACCGTCACGGTTTATGACCGTCAGGAACGCCAGGACGTTGACGTCTTTGACGTCGTGCTTGCCGCCAACGGCAACCGTGAAAACTTCACTGTCTCCTTCCAGAGCAATGACGATTTTGAGGACCGCACCGACGTCCAAATGAGCGTCGACGAACTTCGGAATCTTGCATACGCCATTGAAGCTTGGATCACGGACGGCGAAGACAACAGTTAACCCAAAGACAGAACAGAAATGCCCGATGCCTACCGAAACAACCTGCTTCTCCGTCGTCTACATCCCTTAGGGAGTGAATGTAGACGACAAAGAAGCAACGGGTTTCGAGGTTGAAGAAAAGTCTTCCGACATCCCCTTCGATGACCCCCTGATGATTACCAGGGCATTCGAAAACACAATTTGATAATTATAACCATTCAAAACCATCAGTACCATGAAACGATTCATTCTTCTCATTTCCGCCCTCCTTCTCGCCGCTACGGCGCTTCACGCACAAGCTCATCTCGAATTCAAGGGCGTTCCCATCGACGGCACCACCAAGAGCGTCGCAGCTCAGCTTGAGACCGTCGGTTTCTCTATCTACAAGGTCGACAACGGCCGCTACTACATGGAAGGCACCTTCTCCGGACAGGATGCGACCATCGTCCTCGTTCCCACCGTCCAGACGCAAACCTGTTGGAAGGTCAAGGTGTACCTCGAAAGCTCGCTCTATTGGAGCAAGATTAAGAGTTCGTACAACATCTTCAAGGACAATCTGTCGAAGAAATACACAAAGAAGAAATCCTACGAATACTTCTCCGCACCCTATAAGGAAGGCGACGGTTACGAAACTACTGCCATCTGCGCCGAAAAGTGTATCTGGAAGACATTCTATACAGCCAACAATTCCGAGGGCTCGGCTTACGGCAATATCCTGCTCGAGGTCAGCAATGTCGGCAACCGGGGCGGTATCGTCCTCTCCTATGAAGATGCCGCTAATAGTAAACTCTATACGGCCGAGAAGAATATGGCCGTGGCCAAAGACCTGTAAGCCATGGACAAGAAAGCATACCTGCATTTCTGGCTTATCGGCCATACGGGGCTGAGCGGCGAACGCGAGCAGGCTCGTGAACAGTTCGTCTCCCTGTTCAAGGAATTGAAGATGGAAAACGAATTGCTTGATGACAACAATGCTATATGCCGATACGCGAAAGCGTCCGGTTTCGTAGCCGATGCCCTCAATCTGCTTGTGCAGAAGTCGAAGAACTACCCCAAGCTCATTCTCCAAGGAACGGTCTGTCCCAACATGGAACAGCCGGACAGCCAGAGCATCTTCCGCGTACATAACGGCAAGTCAGAAGTGATTCCGGTAAATCCGAATTTCTCGGCTTTCCGAAATATTCTTGCCGACGAAGAAAGATACGTAAGGACAATGTTTACGTATTACGACAACGATTTGTTGAACATGAGAGGCGTCCTGAACGCATTGCTTGAGGATCGATCCCATATCTTCAACAAAAAACGCAACGAACGGACCAAGCTGATCCGTCAGGCTATAAAGATTGCCGTTCAAAACATCGACCTTGCGTTTGAACTCTCCCGGTAAACGTTACCTTAAACGATTACAGCCATGATTCAGTCTATCATCACCGACGTCAAGAATGTCGGCCAGCTTCCGCATTTCACCGGCCGCTACTTCATCGATACCGTGACCGCCACTTCCCTCTTTCTGCCGGAGTGGTTCGGAAATAAGCTCGACCTTGACAAGATGCTTCTCTACACGGTGGAAGATATCGACAAGCATCCCGAGCTGCCGGACTACAACGACCTTATCAGGACCGGCCGTCTTATCGAACTCCATATCTGTCGCCAGTATGAAGTGACACCGAAAAATGTTCCCGGCCGAGATTCGGAACGACACCTGACCATGGAATCGTTCAATAAGATCATTGCGGAATTCCGAGAGCACGGCTTCAACGTCACCGTCGAGGCGCTCCGGCACAACTACTCCGCCTGGCTCGGCGACCTGAAAAGCGGGTACCGCGACGAGAAGAACGGCTATTTCCTCTTCACGCCCTGCGGCTGCAACCCGCTATCCTTCCGCGCGAGCTCGCTGGACAGCCGCCTCGACTGGCAGACGACCTACGAATACTAAACGGATACCCTTATGTTCAAAGACATCCAGAATTTCATCATTGCGCAGATCCTCTTCTTCCTGCGCGTACACGGTATCGGCGACATCGACGCCGCCGACATCGACAAAGGCAGCTCGCCCATCGTCCACGAAGGCCGACCCGGCTACGACTACGACACCTTCACCCTCGACAGAATCGAGGCCGACTTCGCCCATGATACATTTTCCGTTGAGGCGTCATCGTCCGACGACAACGGCACCTGGCAGGCCGACGACCTCCCCGTCGAGGTCGTCTGCGACATCTTCGAATGGCTTATGGAGAACGAAGACAAGATCATCGAATACGCCAAGGAAGCCCGTGGCAAGGATGAAGCCGAAGGCAAGAAGGTGTACGTCGTCGACTGCGATGACCTTGTCGGGTTCCTGGTAAAGAAATATGGCAAGGACGAGCCTTTTGATGACCTCGAAGCCGTGTCTGACGAGGACTTCAAGACCGCCAGCGAAGAATTCGGCTGGTCGTTGTCCCTCGAACGTTTCTTCTCGGAGTTCAACGCCGACGGAAACAAGGCGCCGATGCCCGACACCCATTTCATCAGACTTATCTGATACCTGGACGAAGCCTTCGATGAATAATAAGTTTAATTAGAATAATTAGAATACAATCCGCGAAACCCGGGATTCCTGACAAAGTCTTGCGACAGGAATCCCGGTTTTTCGTACGGATTGCCTACGGCGTATCTCCGGTGATTCCTCAACACGTTTCACTCAAAATTACTACAAGATGGAGTACATCAATCAGATTATTATCCAGGGCATCGTCGGCTTCGTTGACTTGAAGTTTTTCGACAACGCCAAGCTCCTCCGGATGAGCGTCGCCACCAACGACGTCCACAAGAGCAAGGACGGTACACCCGTCACCAACACCCAGTGGCATCACGTCACCGCCTGGGACAACGGCACGACCGTCACCGGCTTCGACGCCATCAAGAAGGGCGACAAGGTGAAAGTGTCCGGACGGTTGACCTACCGCCACTACACCCGTAACGACGGCTCCGACGCCGTCTCCGCAGAAATCGTCGCGACGTCCTTCGAATTCGTCTAACACGGACCTCAACCCTCACAAAAACATACCGCCATGACTTATCGTAATCCTACCCGTGAAGCGATCCGCCAGGAACAGCAGGACGCCGCCCTGTTCGATTCCGTCGGCCTGGGCTGGCTCGCCTCGACCTGCCGCCGCAAGGCCCAGCGCCTGCAGCAGACTCTCCTTAAGTCCAACCGCGGAGAATCTCCCAAGACACGTCTTGCGGCCTCCGCCTAAACAGCCTGCCGTCATGAAACAACTATTCCTTTTGCTCGCGACCCTCGCCGGCATGTATCTCTTCGTCGCAGGGAAACCCTTCTTCCCCGCCGTCGAGACCGAGACCGTTTCCGCAGCGGAGCCCGTCGAGGCCCTGCCCGACACCCTCTCCGAATGGGAAGTCCTCCAGTTGGCCATCGCCTACACCGAGAGCCGCTTCCGGCCCGACGTCGTCGGCAAGGCCGAAGATTACGGCGTCTACCAGATCACGCCCGTCTACGTCCGTGAAATCAACCGCCTGTCAGGCGAGGAGCGATTCCGCCACGACGACGCGCTGGACCTTTGCAAGAGCGTGGAAATGTTCAACGCAATGCAGGATTTCAAGAATCCTGACCATGACCGCGATCTCGCCATCCGCTACCATAACAAGTCCAAAGCTTATTACAGGACCGTCCTCGAAAACTACGAGATGATCCTTAGGTACGAGGAGCTCCGCCGTGCGCTCCGCGATTACGAACAGCAAGACTCACCATCCAGATAACGCAAGCCATGCCACGCAGAGCAACCCGCCTGCTCGACGACACGATCGAGCCCGAAACCAAGAAGACCGGAAGCAGCACCAACAAGCGCTTCTCAGCCGTATTCCTGCTCTTCCTGGGCGGCAGCACCCCCAAGCAGGAAGAGAAAGTCGTCGAGGCCCCCAACCTTCCGGCGGCGATCAACATCGCACGCAAGATGTGCCTCAACCCCAGCATCTTCCCGGCCGGATGCGTCGCACGCATCCCCGACCGCAACGTCACTCCCCTGCCCGATGAGCTGCGCCTGCGTCGCTACCAGGCATCCTTCGAGCTGTACAGGCTCGGCGACAGAAAACGCCGGCCGCATACCGTCCTGATGGATATTGACGCACAGAACATCCACGAGGCCATCAAGAAAGCCAAAACCATCGTCAGGGAGACTCCCGGACAGATTCCCGGGGCTTTCGCAAGCGACCTCATCACCTGTCCCGCAAAGAACGTAAGACCCCTCAAATAAACGACACCATGAACCTCCACCTCCTCATCTGCACCGACGAAGGCCACAAGGTCGTCGGCAAACCCCTCCTCTTCACTGACCGCGAGGCGGCCGCGAAAGCCTTGAAAGCTGACTATTATGCTACCGTCGACTCCACGCGGGAAAAACAACTCGAGCCCATCATCGCCCACGACGGCAACTGGGACTGGGCCACCGTCGCTTACGGCGTCGACGAGGCGAAGTCCTTCAACTGGACCCTGTCCGTCGTCGAGATGCCCGTTGAAATGAGCGCCGGCGCGAAGCTCACCCTCGCCAAGGAACTCGTGACGAGCATCCCCAAGAGCGACTACTGGCCGTTCCGCAGCCCTGCGCCCTGCTCCACGGAGTGCCGCATCAAGGATGCCGTGAACTACGCCAAGAATGCTCTCGTGGACGCCGTTGAGGCCCATGAATCCCTCTACGGAAACAACCCCAAGGCCGAAAAGGAGATCCCCTGCACCGTCGTGTCCAACGTTAAATAGAGAACGGCCATGACAAAGTATAAAGTCACCCTCAAATGCGTCCAGCATTACTCCAATGCCGTCATCGTTGAGGCTGCCGACCCCGAGCAGGCCCGGGAGAAAGTCCTGGAAACCTGGAACAGGAACCACGGCCTCTACGAGGAGACGACCGACTCCCTTGACGATCAGACGCTCGAACTGTCCTGTGACGGTCCGGCCACGGAGGAAGACATCCATTCCTTCTCCAATGTCGCCAAGTTCGTTGACGAATAGCAACGACTACCATATCGAAAAGAAAATGAGAAAGCTCCTTTACATAGACCTCTTCTGCGGAGCCGGCGGGACCAGCACCGGCGTGGAACGCACGTACCTCAACGGCGAGAAATGCGCCGAGGTCATCGCCTGCGTCAACCACGACCCCCATGCCATCGCCTCCCACCTCGCGAACCATCCGCGCGCGATTCACTTCACCGAGGACATCCGCACGCTTGACCTCTCCGACCTCGTGCGCCACGCACGTCAGGAACGCGAGAAAAACCCCGGAGCGCTGCTCGTCCTCTGGGCCAGCCTGGAATGTATCAATTTCAGCAAGGCCAAGGGCGGCCAGCCCCGCGACCCCGACAGCCGTACGCTCGCCGAGCATCTCTTCCGCTACATCGAGGCGCTCGACCCGGACTATGTCCAGATCGAGAACGTCCGCGAATTCATGATGTGGGGCGACCTCGACGAGAACGGCCATCCCGTCAGCCGAGACCGCGGCCGACTGTACCTGCGGTGGACGCGCAACGTCTGCGCCTACGGCTACGACTACGACTGGCGCGTGCTCAACGCCGCCGACTACGGCGCCTACACCAGCCGTGAACGCTTCTTCGGCATCTTCGCCCGCAAGGGCCTCCCCATCGTCTTCCCGCAGCCCACCCACTGCAAGGGCGGCGCGGAGGGCCTCTTCGGCGACCTCAAGAAATGGAAGGCCGTCGGCGAGGTGCTCGACCTCGAGGACGAAGGGCGGTCCATCTTCGACCCCCGCCGCAAGCCGCTCGCGGAGAATACCCTGAAACGCATCTATGCCGGCCTCGTGAAATTCGTCGCCGGAGGCAAGGACGCCTTCCAGCAGAAACGCGACGTGGAACGCGTATCGTTCCTGTCGAAACAGTACAGCGGCGACGACGCCAGCAAGAATATCGGCATCGACGGCCCGGCGGGCACCGTCACCACGCGTGACCATCACGCCTTCATCACGGCGAGCATGGCAAAGCGCGACTCGCACGCCCTCCACTTCCTCGACAACCAGTACGGTACCGGACGTCCTTCGTCCATCCACGAGCCCGCGCACACCGTCACCACGAACCCCAAGAGCAGACTCGTTGAGGTCCGTCGCGAGGGCGCCGTGCGACGTCACCAGTACCTGCTCAACCCTCAGTTCAATTCCGCCGGAGCGTCGCTGGACAAACCCTGCTTCACGCTCATCGCACGGATGGACAAACGTCCGCCGCAGATCGTCACCGCCTGTGACGGCCAGGGGCCCGAAAGCAGCCGAGAAGACAGCCCGATGACGGCAAAGATCAAGGAGTTCATGTCCCTGTACGGCATCTCCGACATCTTCATCCGGATGCTCAAGATCGTTGAACTCAAACGCATCATGGGCTTCGGCGACGACTACGTCCTCGTCGGAACGACCACCGAGCAGAAGAAATACATCGGCAACGCCGTGGAGACCAACATGGCCAACGCCCTGTGCCGGAGCCTCGCCGTGGAAATCAACAGGACCTGTTAAAAATCAACCGTACAAAACAAATATCCGATCCCATGTCACTCTTCGACAAAGAATTCTACCCTACTCCGCGGGAGGTCATCATCAAGATGCTCGCCCCCTACGCGGAACGCCTGGGCTCCGCCCGCATCCTCGAGCCGTCCGCCGGCAACGGCGCCATTCTCGACGTGCTCGCCAAGGGCCTCCCCTACGATTACACCGCCCGAAACGGCGAAGTCATCGAATGCACCGCGAAAGCCGGGAAGATGTACTGCATAGAGAAGGACTCCGAGTTGAGGCTGATCCTCCAGCAGAAAGGCTACCGGCTCCTCGCCGACGACTTTCTGGCGTTCACGCCGGAGCACCACTTCGACCTGATCGCCATGAATCCGCCCTTCTCCCAAGGGGCCGAGCACCTACTGCACGCCTGGGAGATCCTCCGCAGCGGGGACATCGTGTGCTTGCTCAACGCGGAGACGCTCCGCAATCCCTGCACCGCCAAACGGAGACAGCTCGCGGCCATCATCGCCGAGCATGGGAGCACCGAAGAACTCGGCCGCTGCTTCGCCGGCTCCGACCACGACACCGACGTCGAGGTAGCGATGGTCCGGCTCCACAAGGACGCCCCGCAGCAGCGGGAATTCCTGTTCGACGCAGGGACGTTCGCCCAGGAGACGGCCCCCGACTTCGGAAGCCTCTCCGCGTCCGGCAACCAGGTCGCCGTCAACGACGCCCTCGATGCCTACCTCCGTGTCTGGGAGATGGCCAAGCGCGGCGCCGTGGAGTTCATCAAGTCGTTCCAGGCGTTCGCCTTCTTCGCCGATACCTTCCTGAGGAAGGACACCAACGTGAACGACGGCAAGGAATACGTCAGCCTCTACCAGATGATGATACGCGACCTGACTCACGACAAGAGCGAGCGCGGCGCCGAGAACGCATACGACAACTTCATCGACGCGACCAAGGAAAAAGCTTGGAACCAGATCATCTCCCAGCTCGGGCTCGACAGGTATATGACCTCCGCGATGAAGGACACCATGCAACAGTTCCGGGCCGCGCAGGGTTCCTTCGAACTGTCGAAACCGAACATCATGGCCCTCTTCCAAATGATCATGGGCAATCTCGGCAACATCATGAACAAGTGCGTTTCCGACGTGTACGACATCTTCACGCGCTTCTACGCAGGCAATACCTCCTGCGAGGAAGGCTGGAAGACGAACAAGCGCTACAAGGCAAACCGTAAGATCATCCTGCCGAACGTCGCCGATGCTGGTTTCATGCCCCAGCGTTACGGATACCGCGAAAAGTTTTCGGTGAGTTCCTTCACCTGGCAGCGCCTCGACGACATCGACAAGGCGATGTGCTGGCTCTCCGGAACGCAGTTCGAAGCCATCAAGGACAACACCATCTGCAGTGTCATCCGTGAAATCCAAGTCGGAAACCAGGAATGGCATCCGTCAGCTTTCTTTGACGTCAAGTGCTTCAAGAAAGGCACCGTCCATCTGCAGTTCCACGACGAGCAGTTGTGGACGAAGTTCAATCTCGCCGTCAACAAGGAAAAGAACATGCTCCCCGGAGAAGAGTGAGTCTCCGGGAGCGGGCTTTCCGCTGACGGCCTGAACCTAAACTGATGAAAAATCCCGATCCGGTATGGAGTGGTTATTTTTCTCATTTTCTTTAGAAAGCGTGTTACCGGACCCCGGGGCCGGAGCCGACGTGATGTCGGCTCCGGTTTTTTTGTGTCCGTGGGTCGTGGCCGAAGTCCGGCGCGGACCGACGTCCCCGCCTGCCTTCGTGATGTTGAGGTCTGACGTTGAGGTGATTTTGTGGAGGTTCACTGAAAGATGCATATCCGTCTTGTTGAGGGTCGACGACATGCGGCGGGGCCCGAATTTCCCGCGGCTTCCGGAGCCCGAGCCCGCTGAGGTTGACAGCGGGCTCCGGAAGAGCCGCAGAATATTCTATTTATTCCTTTTATTCTAATTAAGCGTAATATGAAAGCACGCCTTTATCGAGCTACCGGGGAAGCAAGGAACTTCATCGATGGCTACACGCTCTATTTTCCTTACCCAAAGTGGTATAAGGAAGAGTTCGGATACAAATCCCGCGGAACCTTCCTTGCCTGCTCCCCAGCCTTAGACGGAACGATGTACCGCTGCTACTGGGAAGAGATGGAGCCGCAGTACACGTTCGCAGGTCTTGGCCGGAAGGTCAAAATCAGTTCCATGCCCGAAGCGTTCCAGAAGGAAGTCGCCCGTATGCAGGCCCTCTGGGACGAAGCGTGCAAGACGCGCAACTTCGACCGATGGAACGAGGAAGCGTAACATTATTCCATTTACTCTAATTGTTTCTAAAAACCATGAAACCTTTCGTACTCAAAGTCGTCAAGGACGAGAACAATCGATTTCCGGAAAGCGGGCGAATCCGCAACGGTGCGGACGCCGCCGCCTATCTCGACGCCTGCGTCTTCGACAAGGAGGCCCTCTGGCGTGAACAGGCGTGGATGCTCACCGTCGACAGGAACGGCAACGCCAACGGCGTGTTCATGCTGTCGCTCGGAAGCACCGAGTCTACCGACTTCGACAAGAAGCTCGTGGTCAAGGCCGCACTCGACACGATGTGCTGGGGCGTGATCATCGCCCACAACCACCCCTCCGGTGACGTCAGACCCTCCACGGTCGACATCGATAAGACACGGCAGCTCAAGCGCGTGCTCGACGTCTTCGACATCAAGCTGCTCGACCACGTCATCCTCGGGGAGAAGAAATACTTCTCCTTCTCGGACGAGGTCGAAGGCAATATTCCCAGGTTCATGAAAACCTGTTAATCGTCACATACCATGGCAAAGTACAAACTCACCTGGGCCGACCTCTTCGGCCGAACCGTCGTCTCCGTCGTCGAGGCGGACACTGCTGAGCTGGCCAAAGACAAGCTCTACTGGTGGGCACCTATTTTTCTCCGCGAGCCGGAAGAGGTGCCGGAAGACCAGGCCACAGAACAGATCGCCGCTCCGGCGAACGTCTAACTTTCTCCTTAATCACAGTAAACACCATGTCCACAGAATATAAGAAAATCAACAGGGTGTCCATCAGCGGATGCCTCGTGCGTGACGCCGAAATCTCCAGCGACAACACCGTGGCCGCTTTCCGCGTCGCCCAGAACCTCTCTTCGACAGGGAAGACCATCTTCCATAACTGCCACATGTACGTCTACGGCGGCAGGACACTCCCGGTGGAACTGCTTACGCGCGGATCCAAGGTCATCATCGACGGCCGCCTGAGCCTGAAACGCGGAGAATGCGTCATCGAGGTCGACAGCGTCAGGGCCAACCAGCTCCAGATTACCGTCCAATCCAACGGGAACCGCAAGGCTTCCCTGCAGAGAGTGAACCGCATCGAGATTGACGGCAAGGTCTGCGACGGCGTGATGGTGGGCCGCGGCGGCGAAGTCGTCCGCTTCCACGTCATCCATAAACCGGACTACCTGAACTTCATCAATCTTACGTGCGTGATGTTCAAGCCTGATGACGACGGAGACCTCCCGATGGACCTTATCAAGAAGGACACCCCGGTGGTCATCACGGGCCGCCTGAACCTGAACACCTTCCGCAACCCCGCAGGGGAGATGGAGGTCATCGTCGAGAAGATCGTCGAGAATACGGAGCAGGAAGAGGCTACGCAAGCCGGTGCGGAGGAAGTTCCGCCCACGGAGCTCTTCCCGGTCCAGGAGCAGAAACAGACGGTTCCGGCCGAGGCCGAGACCGAATCCCCGAACTGCACCATCGAACCGGTCCTTTTCTGATATTCCTTTTATTCTAATTACTCTTTTTGTTCTTACTCGGCTGGGGCTGCCCAGGCGGGAGGGGACACGTTGCGAGCCCTCCCGCCCGGGGGCGCTCCTGTCATATTGACTGTTATTCCGAATAAATAACCAAACTCACTCATCATGGTACAGTATCTCAAAACCAGACTGATTGACATTAACCGCGGAACGTCTTCCCAGGACGTCCTTGTCTTCAAGTGCATGGATAGCCAACAGCGGCAGAAATTCATGCTCTTTTCCAACGCCCCGGTGAACGATTCTTGGCGACAGAACTCTGACAGTTCAATCCGCGTCATCGAGGACAACACTGTCCGGACGCTGAACATTACCGGAGAGGTATTTTCTGTAACTGTGGGCCTTCACCTCGAGTGGGAGTGGATGAGCCTGACGACCTGGTGCGCCTATCTGGACCAATCGACCTATGAACGCAACGCCCTTCTGGGAAATCATTCCCTGGATCCGGTCAGCGTCCTGACCCACGATCCTTCCCAGCCGTTCGACTTCACCGCCGCCTTCACCGCTGCGCCCGCCTCTTCCTCTTCACGGACCTCCTCCCCGGAGGTAGCCCGCACCGAAGACAACTGCGTGGCCATGCTGGAGGGATATACCCGCAACGATATCTACACCGGATTCTCCTCCTATCACCACAACCAGCACGCGCATCGCTTCAACACGCCGCTTGTTGCGGATAAGCCGTGGAGAATCGGCATCGAACTGGAAGTCTATGCGCGTTCCCGTCAGGCGTACAACACCATCACCTCCGCACGAAGCAACTGGTTCCAGTGCGAATCCGACGGTAGTCTCACCCAGGCTGACTATCCGATCGAACTCAAGACTATCCCGCTGAGAGCCTGCGACGCCAAGAGCGTCGAGTTCTGGGATGCGCCGATGCGCCGTCTCGGAGCCCTCGCCAAGAGCAAGGGATACACCTCCACCGGCCTTCATGTCCATATCGGCAAGGAAATCCTCGGCAATAACGAGACCGAACGTCAGGAGACCCTGAACAAGCTCTGCTGGTTCTACGTCTACCGCGTCGAGAACGTTCCCGCGGCTCATGCCAAGAACGTCACCATCGCCGGCCGCGAAAGAGGCTATGCCGGAGAACTGGCGGACAGCAAGGGCGAGCTTGCGGACTTCGCCGAGTTGATCGGCTACAAGGCCGTAGTGGCCAGCAAGCCGGCCTTCGACAAGATGGCCGTGGACATCAAGAATAAAACACGCAACCAACGCTGGGACATCAATCTCAGGCCGTACGACACGTACGGCACCATCGAGTTCCGCAAGGGCGACGGACGTATCTCCAAGACGAGAATCGCCGCGCTCGTGACCTGGTGGGAGCAGATGACCCTGTACTGCCGCAACCACCGTCAGGACCAGCTCGACTTCGACGATTTTTTCTCGACCGTCTGCGCCGAGTATCCCGCCGTCGCTTATTTCTTCAACGTCGACGAGGAAGTCTAACCGTTTAACCATAGACCATTTTCAGCTTATGTGTATCATAGCCGCAAAGACGCTGGGCACCGACTGGCCCGCGCTCGACATCATCAACAACTGCTGCGTCAACAACCCCGACGGCTTCGCTATCGCCTGGAACGAAGACGGGGAGATCAAGACGTTCCGCACCATGGACCGGGCCGAGTTCATCGCTCGCTACAATACCATCATCCATGAGGTCAATCCCGACACCTCTGCCGCGATCATCCACGCCAGATGGGCGACGCACGGGAGCAAGAAGCTCGAGAACTGCCACTGCTGGACCGGCGGCGGCCTCGCCTTCGCCCACAACGGCGTCATGAGTAACATCCCCAACCGGGACGACATGACCGATTCCGAGACCTTCTTCCGCGACTACTTCCTGCCCGTCTACGAGAAGCTCGGCTGGGACAAGGCCCAGCTCATCTCCCGCGCCATCGCGGGAACGAACCGCCTCGCGTGGATAGACGCCACCGGCCACATCTACCTCATGGGAGAGTGGCTCAAGTACCAGGAACAGGGCCGCAAGGGCAAGCTCTACTTCTCGAACCGAGGATTCCAGTCCAGTACGTCGAGAAACCTGTTCTACACCGACTCCGCCTTCGGGAGGACCCAGGAGGTCCGACCCCGTTCGGCGAAGCCCGCTGGCGCCGCCGGAGGGAAAAAGCCTTCCGTCGGGAAGTACAACAGCATGGACGACCTCTGGCCCCGCCTGTCCAAGTCCACGGGCGAGATGAACGCCAAGAACACCACCGAAGAGAAATTCAACAGATACGGTGCCCTGGTCATCCAGCGTCCCTCCGAGGCGTAGGATGACAGGCTCCGCAGCGCGGGCCCCTCCGGACGAGTTTCGGGAGGGCCCGGCAGCGGGAAGCCTCCCATTACCGTAATACATCATCCATTCAAAGACAAACGTCATGTTCAGATTCTATTTCTTTGTCAACCGCCGTGTTGACGGCCGCATGAAGCTCTTCCCGCTTGCCGGCCAGACGACCTACGCCAATCACGGAAGCACACATGCTCCCGAGGAGGAAGTGAACGTCGATACCGAAGTCCAGATGAATATCCAGGACCGAGCCCTGGTGTGTTCGTATCCGAGCGGTATCATCTTCGGCGTCAAGCTCGAAGGCTCCTCCCGTCGCCAGGTCCGCCTGATGGCGTACTCCGACCGCGGCAGGACGTATTACAAGGCTTCCGGCATCGTTCCCATCCTGTTTCGCGATAACCAGATCATCACCGATCCGGACTGCTACCACGACAACCGCGCCGGTGTCTGCGTGATGCCTGACGAGGAACTCATCGAGGCGTACCGCGCATACGTTCGCAACAGGAACGGCGAAGCCCCTGGCGAAGAGACCGCCGAGTCTTTCTTCTCCGAGCGTCCCGAAACCGCGGAGCAGTTCCCGTTCGTCGTCGCAGGCCGTATGGAGAAGGTCGCCAATATCGCCAACCATCTGGCTGATTGCGGAATCGTCAACGCTGAGATGATTACGCAAAAATTTAACCTTTCGCTGCTTCTGGACGCTTTCGCGACAGCCGGAGCCAGGTTCAAGTTCCGCAAGCAGAACGGCAACATCCGCAATGCCGTCGGAACGCTCCGCGAAGACATCATCATGGAAGTCGACCCGACCGCGTTCGAGGATTCCCGCGAGCGTATCGGCAACAACGCCGTGGACGGTGCCCATGTCGTCTATTACGACCTGGAAAAACGTGACTGGCGCAGCTTCTGTACCGAAGACTTCCTCGGTTTTGTTGACGAGAACGGCAATGAACTCGTCTTCTGCGAGCGCATCGGCAAGGAGTCTTGCCTGGCCATAGCGTCCGCTTCCTAAATCGAATCCCTTATCCGTTCCTTTGCCCGTGCGGGCCGGTCCAAAGCCGGCCGCGCATGGCGGAGGTCGGACGACCGCCATGCGTGGCGGGGCTTTATTCCTCTTTTTTTTAACTTTTAAATTCTTTCAGCCATGAAGATTTTCATCATCAAGAAAGGCCAGTTCCTGAACAAGGAGACCGGCGAGACCACCAACACCATCAACGGCCGTCTGAAGGCCATCAACGTCGAGACGTCCGAAGAGGGCAACCGCTCCCTCCTGTTCATTTTCGGTAATCCCGAGAACGAGGAGACCCCGGCCGTCAAGGTCAAGCTGTACGGCGACGCGTCCCTCAAGATCCTCCGCTGCCTGTACGGCATCTTCGACGAGATCGGTGGCAAGGATGTGGCCATCACCCTCACTCCGCAGGAAGGCACCCCGGCGCAGATCAGCCTTACCGCTGACGGCGAGGCCCTCCCCCCGCTGTGTCACATCGGCGACTACGGCATCGAGCGCCGCAACCTCACCGACCTGATCCTCTGCCGTCTGGCCTACAACCTGCGTCGCGTGAACGTCCCCCTGGTGGTCGTCCATATCGACGAGAAGCTGGACCTCACGGACGAGACGCGTCCGCTCAGCGAGGTCGTCGCTGATTTCATCCGTACCGCGCGCGCCGAGGGCCGCTCCGACCGCTACGCCATCGCGAAGCACTGCTTCGCCAACGGCGTCATGAAGGACGGCTACCTCACCGCCGTAAGGGAGGGCGCCGTGCTCGGCCGTACCTTCTGGTTCGACGGTCCCGAGGACATCGACCGCGTGTGGCTCGCCCACGTCGAGCCGCTCGACGTTCCGACAGCAGCGCCCGCCGAGGGCTCCGGCGACGAGGAGGTCTAAACTCCGAAGATCTTCCGAGGGGACGGCGGCGAAAGCCGTCGCCCCCTTATTATTCTATTTATTCTAATTACTCTCTTTAATCCCATAATCCCATGGTCGAAATCAGCAACGCCCAGCACGCCAGCCTCATCCGGCTGCTCTCCTACTTCGCTTCCGTTCCCGCCGACTCCGTCCGGGGGAGGGAGGCCCAGAGACAATCCAGCCTGATCGCGAAGGCGCTCAGGAAGAAGAATCCCACAACCGAGGTCAAACCCGCAGCATAGCAAAATCCGCCAATACCATGTGCAAGTGCCAGCTCATCATCCGGCTCAAGCGCCGGAAAGAATTCCTGACCGTCGACTATCACGACGGCGTACGCGTAGACCCGGCCACCCTCAAACCCGGCCAGCACCTCTATCATACCCGTCACTCGGACAACGACTGGGCGCAGCCGCGCACCATCCTTCCCGAAGGACGCGCCGCGATCGTCAACTTCTGCGGCTCCATCGTAACCGACAAGCCGCTCGACATCACCGAAGAAACCAAGCTGATGTACGTCAGTTGGATTTGATGATTTAAAAATACAGAATAATGACCAAGGACTTTTTCAACCTGAAATGGGGTAATATCAAACGCGAAGACATGACCGTCGAACAGGAGAGATTGTTCGTCGACGACTGCTTCGCCCTCTACGAGAGCGAAGGCTTCGCCGAACGATTCTATTCTCCGTACAACGAAAACAAGGCGCACAACGGCAAAAAATTCACCGTCTTGGGCCGCGCTACCGAAGAGGACTGCGATCTCGAAACCCTGCCGGCCTGGCACGTCCGCTTCGAGGATGGCAACGAGCTCTGCTGTTATCCCGAGGAAATCATGAACTTCCCGATTCTCTCCGTCGGAGACGCGGAACAGATGATGCGGGACCTGCTCTCCAAGGAGTCGATGGGAGACCGTGTGTACGAGTTCGCCCAGAACCTCTTCCAGCGTTACATCAACGTCATCCACGCCGGACACCGCATCGCGAATATCGACGGCGTTTTCGAAGACGACAACGACCACGGCGGCGAAGCCTGGTACGACGGCATTCAGGAGGAATTCTTCCAGGCTGTCTACGACAGGATGTCTGACTTTCTCAATAACAGAGAATAAATGAGTGGTCGTGATCCGTTCCCGAGTGGCAGCCCCCCGATACTCTGTGAGGGGGCTGCCACTCATCGGAAACGGACCCCTTGGGCGCCAAGCGTTCTGCCACGCTCTCTGTCAAAGCAACACCGGGGAATCTGATGCCCCAAACCCGAGCCCGTCGGGAGATCGGCTCCTGCCTTTTAACGCATTTTGAGTGGGTGTGTTTTTCTGAGCCAATGGGAACCTCCACAGCCCGTTGGCTCTTTTCTTTGAAATTTCCATTCTTTCCACAAATAAGGCCCTGCGTTGCAGTGATGCACCGTGTCCGAATATGGCCTGGTCTTAGGATTGGTATTTTGGTTTAGTGTCTTAGATTCTTTAAGGCGGAGCCTGTCGGACGGCTCCGCCTTTCTTTTTTGTCTCCGTTCAAGTCCAGCCCACGCACGGGTCCGCCCAGAAGGAGGTTCGCGAAGGGGCGCTCGCTACGGGCACCCCGGAAGGCGTGCCGGCGTAGAGAGGAGGTTGAGGTTTCGGTGAAGAGGGGGTGTTGCGCTTGCTGGCGATGGGTGGCGGCGTAGTCCCGGGAGTTACCGGAAATTACCGGAGATTTCTTTTGAGGTAGCCCACTCCGTGCGGAGCCGCCGCAAAAGGATGCGACGGCGCCTCCGCAGGAGGTGGCCTTACCCTGAACTATTAACCCAAAATTCGTTCGAAAATACCCCCGCCGCGAACGGCGGGGCCCTCCTTCCCTTCAATGTATCACCTTTTAAAGTTATCATACAATGGACAAGAACAACAACAGCACCTGCACCCTCTGCGGCGGCATCCACAACCCAGAAAACTACGAACAGGACCGCATCCGCGAGATCATGGAAGAAAAACACCTGTGCTTCCACTGCGCTGACTGGCTTTGGCAGCATGAACTCGACCAGACAGACCCCAGTCGCGCCGGACGCTTCGCCGTCATAGGCGGCAAGCACTACGTGCTCTGCCCCAGCAACAACGGCAACTGGCCCTCCGGCTTCGGCGGCGTACGCTTCAAGATCCGCTTCCACGACGGTCGCGAGGTCGTCTGCGATAACCTCTGGCACCAGGGCGAAATCCCCGACCACCTGCGGCACCTCTTCCCGGACAACGCCGCCTTCGTCAAGGAAGACGGATTCCAGACCTGCGACTAACAACAAACGGCCCCTTAAAGGGGCCTCAAACCCCTAAAATTTCCATTCTTATGAGCAAAAGCAACGCTCTCGACGCCTTCATCCTTCGCCCCCATAGGGATATCGAAATGATGATTTTCAAAAGCGATCCGACCATCCTCGAACCCAACGCGCCCCTGTTGGGGGCCTACCCCGACGGGCAGGCCCGACGCCGCGAGAGGCGCCGCAACCAAAAACTCCGCAAGAATCCCAAAAGATAAACCTTCAAAGAGATACTGAAATGAAATCGTCCAGAACCATCCTCGCCTTCGTCAACGAGAAGATCAACGAATATACCTCCGCCCTCGCTGCGGAGTCCAACCCCATCCTCAAGGAACACCTGAAACTAATCCTTGCGGAATACTCCGCCATCAAAAGCTTCATTATCTCCAAAAAAGTCACCGGCGTCGGAAAGAAATGGGTGGACCTCGGTCTGCCCTCCGGACGCCTCTGGGCGGCCGAGAACGAAGCCGGCTACCACCAGTACGACGAAGCCGTCAACGTCTTCGGCGACATGCTACCTTCGGCGAAAGCCTGGAAAGAGCTCTTCGACCAGTGCACCCGCGAGTGGGATGACGACCGTAAAGGCTTAGTCCTCACCGGCCCGAACGGCAACACCCTCTTCCTCCCGGCAAAAGGCTGGCACAATAAGAAAACAACCGCCTTCTGCGTCGGCATCGGCGGCTACTACTGGACCTCGTCACCAGACAGCGAATATCTGGATCTCGCCCGACTCGTGCGTTTCCGCAGCGACGACGTCAATCCGATGACTTACGACTATCGTCAGTACGGCTTCTCCGTCCGGCTTGCCATAGAATTCAAATAAATACCCTGAGCCGCCTTCTACTGGTCGAGGGGGCGTGTGGTTTCGGGGCGGTTCCGCCCGGGCGCCGCAAAGAGTTGCGACGGCCCCCGGACGGAGGCCGCCAGGCACAAATAATCAGAAAGCGATATGAAACATTCAGACCTCTTTGTCCTTACCATCCGCCAGATTCTGCTCGAGAAGAACGAAAGCCAGATCCGCTTCGAGCGGTCCGTCAATGCGAAGGTCAAGGACATCCCCCAGATGGAACATTATGACGGCCACATCGTCCCCATTCTGACCGTGACGCTCCCGGAGAGCGTTCCGGCAGACCAGCGCTTCGCCGACTGGACAGAGGACCGCATCGCCGAGGGGATCGTCCTCGCTTGCGAACATCGTGGTTATCTCTACGCCGAACTCCTGACGGAGCACGAGTCCCGGGAAGGGATGCTCGTCGAGTGGGAAAAGGTGCTTCGCGGCGTCTACGACAGCCTTCGGTCCGCAGGCGATCCGGATTTCGATAGTTGGCATTCCTCCTTCCTGGCGGCCCTGGTCCACGGCGTTCCCTGGCCCGCGCGGGTCCTCCGCCAGCGGCTTCTTTCGGCGGGCTTCTCCGAGGACTTCCCGTGCCATACGGGTGTCAGCCATACGGTGTTCGAGATACTCGAACTGCCGGGAGTTCTTGAACCCATCAGCAGCGAGTTCAACGAGGTGTGGCCCTGCGAGGACACCGTTGCCTTCGTAGACCTCTCCGATAACAATGTCGTTGTTGTCATCCGTGATGACAATACCGACAGCGGCTCGTCGCTCACCTGGCGCTGTCGCAGCCTTCTGGACATCCACGCGGAGGACGAAGTGGTCAAACGCGAGACCCTCCGACGACGCCTCTCGGTACTCCTGAACGGATCCGACGAAGATCATCCGGTTCCGGTGAAGATAGGCGTCCGCGAGGGCGAGCACGACGGCGACTCCGTCTTCGGAGTCTTCCAGATTTCCGGCAAGGGGACCATCTGGTTCAACCTCGATGGGTTCAGTGAAAGCGTCGACTACGACGAAATGCCGTTGAGCGTCATAGAAGAAGCCATACGACAGGCAGAACGCGCCTGAGACATATCCGATTCCACCGGCCCGCAGGTTCTCGCCTGCGGGCTTTATTTTTTTTTCGGCCTTGACCGGCAGCGCCCCGGCAGCCGCCACCTGACGGCAGGTGAGCGGCGGCCGCCGGAGGCGGCTGAACCGCGAGATTATTTTCAAGTAACCAATCATCACTACCATGAGACCCAAATCCATCCATTTCGGCGACAAGGAATTCCTTCGCGCCAACCGCCGGGCGGCCCGCCTGGAAGACATCGAACTCCACGGTAAACCCACCGCTTTCCGCAGTGCCAAGCACGCTACCATGAAGCAGTACAACCGCCAGCGGGACCGCCGCGCGGCCTTCGCCTACTGCGACGAATAGTTAACAGTCTAAAAGCCCATAACAATGAAACTCATCATTAACAACTTCAAGGACGCGTTGGTTGCCCGTAAGAAAATCAACGAGTATCTCAGGTGCTGTCGCCGTGACAATTCCGCCGTGTCCAACGGCATCCAGTACGTCGATCTCGGCCTGCCTTCCGGCACCCTCTGGGCTGAGCGCAACGCCGCCACGTATATCGAGCCGGAATATCCGTGGGACCCGGTCGAGAAAACGCTTTTCACCTACGAAGAGGCCGTCGCGGCCTTCGGTGAGAACCTTCCCGAACGGGAGCATTTCAGGGAGCTTCGAAAGGAATGCACCTGGACCCTGGACCGGGAACGCGGAGGCTACTCCGTCACCGGTAAGAACGGCAAGAGCATATTCCTTCCCTGTACTACCACCGGCGAAAATCCCGCCTTCCTTGGAGATTACCTCTCCAAGTCGGTCGTTCTGTCCCGATCGGGCAGTTGGAAGACCGGGTGTGTCTACGGACTCACATTCGGTTCCTTCTTCGTCGATCCTGACACGTTCCGAAACGCACAGCGTCCCGGTGCCGTCCGTCTTATATCTAAACCTGTAAATGAATAGACGCTATGAGTGCAACCCTTTACGGCATCCTCCGCGTATCGACCGCTACGCCGGAGCAGATTAAAACCATCATCAAATCAGAACCCGTCAAGGCATCCGACTTCTCTTACGACGGAGAAAAACTATATGAGGTTCTTATGCGGGACTTCGAATGGAAGAATCCGGAGCGTGAAGACGATTGCATGAATATCTGGCGTGAAGAGGAACATAATCTTATTCCCGTCGATACGCCCTTCGGGCCCGCGTTCCTGTTTATCTGTTGGAACGAAGAGATTAGGGAACCTATTTCCGCCGTCCTACTGGCACGATGAACGGTCAGTGCCCCGGCAGCCGCCACCTGACAGCAGGTGAGCGGCGGCCGCCGGAGGCGGCTGGACCGCATCAACTGGATAAACCATTAAACAACACACACCATGAACGTCTACGAAATTGTCACTGAAAGGATCATCTCCGAGCTCCAGAAGGGCGTAATCCCCTGGAAGAAGCCCTACAATGTTGCGGCACCGGAAGCGATCAACTACGTATCCCGTAAGCCGTATTCGTTCCTCAACACGATGCTGTTGGGCGGACGCAGCGGCGAGTACATCACTCCCAAGCAGGCCGAGGCCCTCGGAGGAACGATCCGCGAAGGCGCGACCGCATACCTGGTGGTCTTCTTTAAGTCCTCGTCCGACGAGGAAGAAGCCACGGAGAGCGAACGCGGAGAGAATAACGACCGTCGTGAAGAACGCCGGCACGGCGCCTTCCTGCGTTACTACCGAGTGTTCCACATCGACGACGTTGAGGGCATCGAGTCCAAGCTGGGCCCCAGCGAGATCGGCGGCGCGACGGCCAATGCCGACGGCGAGCAGATCGTCGGCGACTACTTCACGCGTGAGCATGTCGGCCTGCAGTGGAACGACCGCGAGGACGCTATCTACAACCCTGAGACGGACGAAATCCGGATGCCGGACATCTCCCGTTTCGCCGGTACCGACGGCTACTACGGCACCCTGTTCAAGCAGATCGTCCACTCCACTGGTTCGGCGAACCGCCTGGACCGGGTCCGGAACGCCGACCGCAACAGCGAGGAACTCATCGGAGAGATGGGCGGCACGATGCTCAGCAGCATCGCCGGCATCACCACCGATGCGCAGATCGCCAACGCCGCAGCTTACTGCGACCGCTGGATACGCAACCTCCGCGAGAACCCCCGCATGGTCGTAAGCTGCGCCGGCAAGGCCACCAAGGCCGTGAAGTTCATCCGCGGCGAAGTCTAACACCTCCGTGCAATGGATACGCATCACCATCCCATCTGCCCCTGCTGCATTCACGGGGCCGGTGACAGGCCCTGCTCCCAGCTCTGCTACTGGGCCGGGAACAGCAACGAGAACCTCTTTACGCCCATACGTCCGACGAAAGCCGAACGCAAGGAGATGAAAGAGAAGAAGGCCCGCAAGAAACAGAAACTCCAGAAGAAAAACACCAGAGATTATGAGAACGTTCGTCGTAACCCTCGTGCTCTTCCCAAGCGATGAGCGGAAGGTCGTCACCGTCAAGGCCACCAGCGCCACGGCCGCCTGCGTCCAGGCCGAGCTTCTCAACCCGGGCACCCTCGCCTGCGGTGCCGACATCGCCACCGCCTAACGGCCATCCTCAACGTTACAAACCAACAAAACTATCTCATCATGGATAATCAGAAACATTCCGCAGATGAACGCCTGCAAATCGCCAACGGCTGCATTCATGTATGCAAGACCGCGTTCTCGGAAGCCGAGAAACACGCTCGGGAAGTCCTCGTGGGCGTGCTGAAACCCGCCGGAGAGAGCGGCGTGCCCACGTGCTCCTCCGACCATACGGACGGCCGCGTCCCGATCGCGCAGCCCGAACCCCAGAAGTTCTACCCGATCACGAAGATCCGCTACTGGCAGGAGAAGCTCGAAGTCTTCATCGCCAACTACGTCCCTACCGGACAGGAAGACCTCGGCTGGCAACTCCTCGAAGAAGGCCGGTGGATTCCCTACGGAGAGGCGTACACGGACACGTGGTACATGCTCGACGTGATCCAGTACAACCTCGACTACACCGTCGAGGGGTACAGGAACGAGTAGCGCTCCATTCGACAGTCAACCCTTTAATTCTAACGCGTTATGAAATTCAAAGTCAACACCAAGCTGCTCGGCAGCATCCTCCACCCCCTTGCGAAGGACGTCGCCCCCAAGGGCATCGACCAGGTGTCCATCCGGATTGTCGACGACGGCGTGGCCAGGCGCCTGATTCTCCGCAGCGTCATCCCCGCCATCGACGTCACGGCCGAGATGCCGATCCTGGAAATCGAAGGCGAGCTGACGGGCTCCATCTGCGCACCGGCATCCGTGCTGTGCGACTACCTCGACCACATCGACCTCGAGAACGTCGAGATCGAGATCACCGACGACATGGTCGGCATCCACCAGGCCGGCTCCTGCGCACGCTTCCCGGTCTTCGCCGACGAGCTTCCCGAGACCCGCCAGGTTGAGGGCACGCCCCTGAACCTGCGCCTGAGCTCCTCTCCTTTCAGGGATGCGCTCGCGGCCCTGCTCCCGGCCGCTGCCGTGGACGGCGTACGCCCCCAGCTCTCCGGAGTGCATATCGAGACGCGAGAAGGCATCGCTGAGCTGGTCTGCACCGACTCCCGCATCCTCGTGCTCGAACGGATGGACGCAGGCGAAGGCTCCGACGACGGGGTCAGCGCCAACATCGCCGCCGAAGTGGCGAAGTTCCTCGCGAAGGTCAGCGTCACGGCCGACGAGGTGCAGGGCGTACACATCGAGTTCGGCGAGGACGGTGCCGCGGCACGCGCCAACGTCGGCCCGTTCTGCATCGTCTTCCCGCTGGTCAAGGAGAAGTACCCCGACTACCGTAAGATCATCGGCGCCGACACGCCTCTGGTCGCGACCGTCTCCGCGGCGGCGTTCCGTCTCGGCCTCAACATCGCGCAGGTCAGCGACGTGGCCGGCCTGGTTCAGCTCGACTTCAAGGGCGGCATCATCGACGCCAGCCTGGTGGTCACGAGCGAGGACCTCGTTCCCGGCGCTCCCAGCCGCACCACATCGACGTTCCCGTGCGAGTACGGCGGAGAGGACCTCTCCATCGCCTTCCCGCGCAAGCGGATGATCGACGGCATCAAGGCACTCGACTGCCAGGACGTCGAAATCCGCATGAAGTCCCCCCGCCACGCGGCGTTCCTGAGCGCTGCCCACCGGGAGGAGGGCGAAGCCGACCGGCTCGTGATGCTGATGCCGATGATGAAGGCCGCGTAGGCGGCGTCCATGCCCATCGAACGATTAAGATTTCCCCCGTAGGGCTCCGGCCTTGCGGGGGTTTCTTTTTCGTCTTGCCCCCGGCACGTCGTGAGATCTGCCGGGGATTATTTTTCTCTCGTCCCGGTCGGTCGGCCCCGAAACATCGGGTGTAGGGGCCTCCCGACGGCGGCGAGGAAAAATTTGTCCCTTCATGTTAGTTTAACCACAAATCCTCAACATCATGGCTGGCTATACCACCATCGGCCTGCTTACGCGCCAGGCCCAGAACCACTATCGCAACAACGGTTACGTTCCCTGTGCGGATTCCTTTCTTGGGAAAGGTGAGAATGCTTACAGGGGTTCCTCTATCAGCAAACGCTTCTTTCTCAAAGCCGAAGACAACGACTTCTTCCGCCTCAGCCGATCCTCTACAATCGGCGAGGCCAACCGGGGTTCCTGGTTCTGGCTCGGCTGGAGGGTCGTCGTCGAGTATTTCGACGATAACGTTCTCGTGGATGTCCAATCCAGGATCGAACAGACCGACGTCAGCCGCGACGACGCCGTCATCCGGCTTGCCGGCTGGCTGTCGCGCCTCTTCAAGGTCGACATCGTCGGCGACTACGGTATCCTCGACGTCCGTCGCAGGGCGGAGGCTGCGTAGCCGCGCCGGCGTAACTTTCTCCGCCCGGGGGGATCGCCCCGGGCTGCGGAGAGAAATAGAACAGTTCAATGATTTAAATTCTCGGCAATATGAGTTACTCACATCCAGTGACGCTCCGCCTGCTTGCCGGCAGCGCCGAGCGCTTCAAGCATTTCATAGACGACGTCATCTCCCTGAGGAACGGGTATCGTTCCGGACTTGTGAACCGCCCGGACGGCTCCGTACACTCTGTGGACGTAGGTCCCGGCGACTTCGAGGGCGACGTATGGGAGGTGTCGTCCAACTATCCCGACATCACGGTCGGCATGTCTTCACGACGTGGACGGGACCCGTGGGAGAACGTCAGCCTACGCGGCGGCAAAATCGTCGGCGAGAACGCCTTCAAAAGGAGACGTGAAACGGGCAGCATCTACCTGAGAGCCTTTACACGTGACACGACACGCGGTGAACGACCGCAGGTGGACCCTTCCCGGCGACAGACTCAGGTTGAGGTCGCCGAAAAGGGCGCACCCGAAATTGAAATAGAAACCGTAAAATTCTAAGACCATGAAGGCAACCGTAGAAAACCTTATCAAGGCCGTGAAAGCCTGCGCGAAAGCACACAACGCCGAATTCTGTGACTGGTCCGACGGAGACGACCAGCTCGGCGTCAAGAGCGAAAGCGTTCCCGTCGTCGCCGACGTCCGCATGATCGCGCAAGCCTTCGGCGGCGGCCACGGAGTCGTCGAGGTTGGCTGGGGCTACACCACCGTCTACATCGACGCCCTGGTGATCGATCCCGAAGCCGATGTCGACGAAAAGATCCTTGCGATGGCGCTTCCCAAGGGTACCGTCCTCTGATGAACACATGAATCAACCAATTCCATGGCAAAATACATTTACATCAAGGCAATGAGGGACGCATGTCCGTCCCTCTGCCATACCTGCACCAAGGCCCGCAAGCCCTGCTCCGAAGAACTCGCCAAGGAAGGCTGGGTGGGCTGTGCGTCGATGTTCTGCGACAGGAGCAATCCTGACGAAGACCCCAAGGTTCAGCTCGCCAGAATTCTCCGCGGGCTCAAAGCCGCGAGGATGGGCACCGGCTGGGTGAAACCCGTCGCGCTTGACAACGACGAGGAGTCGGGCATGATGGTTTCCTACAACGACGTCCTGCTCACCATGGCGACGACGAAGTGTTCCTTCTACGATAAAAAACGATAACGATATAATCTACGATGTCCATGTAGGCATAGTCGTCGAACTCGGCGGCTGGCCCAACTTCGTCAATGCCGTGTTCCACGTCAACGCCGCCAGCCAGGAGGAGGCCGAGAAGAAGGCCGCCAAGGTGCTCCGGCAATCGGGATACCGGTACGATTCACCCCGCGTGGAGTTCTCCGGACGCGAATACGAGGTCTCCGCAAACGAAAACCTGAGATTCTGGGGCCGTAACTATCTCCGGAACGAGATTCAGACCGTCAAGGTCTTCCCCCGTTCGATGACCGTCTACATCGCTTACCGCAAGGAAGGCGACACAGGTCGCGAAGACAGTGTCACGTTCGGCGTATGGCCGCGTCAGGAGGACTTCGAGGCCGACGTACAGGAACTGCTCTCGAAAGTGAGTTCAACCGAAGTGTGACCGTATGACTGACACCATCCCGTATCATCACCCGGGTATCCTCCCGCGAGGGCGCCGCAAAAGAGTTGCGAAGGCGCCCCCGCGGAGAGGGTACCCATATTTTCATCTTAACAATTCTCAATATGATTACGGTTCACTCTTTCAAGACGCACGGCATCGAAGCCGTGCCCGTCAACGTCGAAGTCGAAATTACGGCCGGAATCGGCATTCATCTCGTCGGTCTCGCAAACGAAGCCGTCAAGGACTGTCTCCTTCGTACGTTCACCGCCATGGATGCCGCCGCCTGCCATGTGCCCGGCCACAAGATGATCATCAACATCGCCCCCGCCGACCTCCGCAAGGACTGCACGGGCCTCGACCTTCCTATCGCTCTCGGCATCATCGCCGAAACCGCCCAGCAGCCCCTGCCCGACATCGACGGCTACGTCATCGCCGGCGAACTCGCCCTGGACGGCTCCGTCCGTGAAGTCCCAGGCTGGCTGCAATGCGCGCTGGTCGCCAAGGAGAGCGGCAAAGCCTGTATCCTCCCTACGAAGTCCGCCATGTACGCCGCACGCGTCCTCGGGGAATCGGTGCCCATCTACGGCGTCGACAGCCTCCGCGAAGCGATGGACCTCATCCAGAACGGCGCACAACGTACGGCCTACCAGGCTGCCGTTGAGGCGGGATACACCCGGGAGCCCGACCGGAGCCTCAACGGCTGGGACGGAATCAAGGGTTTCGAAGGTGAGAAACGCGCCGTGGAGATCGCCGCGGCCGGCGGACACCCGCTGATGTTCGTGGGCGAGCTGGGCATGCCGGAGAAACTCTCCCGGGCGCTGAGGGACATCCTCCCTCCGCTCTCCGAGAAAGAGGTCCTCGAATCGCAGGGCGTCGTGTCGGTCCTCAACGGATACCGACATCCCCGGCAGCGGCCGTTCAGCGATCCCCACCATTCGGAGCCGCTCCCGTCCATCTTCGGCAGCGGAGACCCCGTCCGACCTGGCGAAGTCAGCCGCGCCCACGGCGGCGTCCTCTACCTCCACAACTGCCTCAATTTCCAGACGCCCGTCATCGAACGCATTTGCCTCGCCATGGCGGCGCGCTCCGTGACCTTCCCTCGGCTGCGCGGGACGTACACGTATCCCGCCAGCTTCCAACTCGTCACGTCGATGAAACCGTGCCTCTGCGGCCGTTACGGCCACGCGGAAGAGTGCCGCTGTACGGCTAAGGAACGGAAGACGTATCTGAACCAGATGAACCCGCTTCTCTACGAGCGTCTCACCGTCCAGGCGTTCTGCCACGCCGCCCAGCCCGACGCCGCCCCCGGCGAACCGTTCGAGGTCGTCGCCGAACGCGTCAAGGCCGCACGGGAACGCCAGATGGAACGCCAGGGCAAGCTCAACGACGAGCTCTCCATCGGCGAGGCCATCCAGGCCCTCAGCAACGACGCCGAACAGACGCAGGAGCTCGACGTATTCGCCTCCGATCTCATCGAGAGGATGAGGCTCTCCGTACGGGCCTACTCCCGGATTCTCCGTATCGCGAGGACCATCGCGGACCTCGCAGGCGAGGATAACGTCAGTACGGCCCACATAGCCGAAGCCGCTTCCTATCGTTTCCTGGATAAGGTTGAGGCGTAAAGGCCACTGATTACCTGCCCCGCCGCCGGACAAGTGCCCGGCAGGGCAGGTAATTGTTTATTTCAAAAGACTATCATCATGTCTCAAACCAAAACACCCATCACGGAATCCTTTCTTGAGAAGAACGGATTCAAACGTGACGAGAGCGCTCCCAGAGGAGTCAACCGCTGGATGAAGCAGCAGAAAGGATATGAGTCCTACACCATGTTCGTCACGTTCCACAACAACCTCGCCGACTACGTCTTCGTGCGCAAGACCAACTTCGCGCATAACGGAGCAATTACCGACACGAAGGTCTGGGACAGAGCGGGGCGTATCCTCGTCACTTCCGACCTTACGGATGCCGAAAAAGAGCTTGGCATTAAACTCCACAACGATAAGTAAAAACCATAGAACCATACGTCATGAACAAAAGCAACGATTGGAAGGGCCTGCTCCGGCTGGCCAACAGAGACCTCAAACCGTACGGCGCGAAGCTCGTGCTCGATAAAGATCAGGACGGCTATTACAGCCTCGATATCGAAGTCAAGGGCAAGTTGAAGAATCTCGCCGAAAACTACGTCGAAGACGAACTGTCGGCGCTCATCAACGATGCCTGGGCGCACGCCCGTGCTGCGTCCAAGTCCTTCCTGGGCAAGAGAAACAAGGCAGCGCAGACCGTCACCATCACCTGCTACGACAAGGTCGAGACCCTGCCGCGCAAGCAGGCCATCAACAAGTACATAGAAGCCATGGCCGCCTCCGAGGGAAGCGAGCATGAGCGCTATGAGACCATCTACTTCCAACTCATCGCCGGCCTCGACAAGGTCTCCGACCAGGCCGACTGGCGTGAGGTATACCGTAAACCGTTTAACCTCCGCTAAATCTCTCCGCAATATGGATAAGTTTGAATCTTACGTGGACATGACCAACGTCCACAGTACAATGATCTTGGACTCCGGCATCGAAATCGCGCGCCTGACCAGGGACACCAAGTCGGGCACCTTTATCGTCACGCTCGAAGTGAGAGGCGACGTCAAGGTGTACTACGAGAACTGCTGCTATAAAAACGCAGGGCGGATGCCCGACGAGCTGAAGGAGATGCTCAACAACTGGAAGGAGGAATACTCCGAAAAAGTTGACATTGACATGAACAACTGGCCCGAAATCTTTTTCTGGAAGAAGGAAAAAGACAAGCTCGCTTGGTCCGGAGAAAGCGAAGTCGTCGACGCCGAAGGCTGCTCCGAGGAATACATCAAGTCGATTCTCATCGATTACATGGATGAGAATCTCGCCCAACTGGGATGCAACAACCCGGAGTCGGCCAAAGCCCCTGCGGCCCCCGACGCACCGGCAGAACAGAAGGAGGAAGTGGAGCGCAATCTGCATATCGCCACCCTCATCGAGGTCCACAATTCCGGCGTCGTCTCTACGAAAATCCTGACGGCAAACGGACCCAAAACGCTCGCCCTGATCGTCATGAACAATTTGGCCGAAGCCTCCGAAGAGACCGGAATCTCTATCCAGTGTAAGTACGTAGATGTGCTCGCAGCGTGCGAGAACGGCAACCAGGAGGGAGACCCTCTCTCCATGGAAGTCGAAGGCGAGGCCGATTTCGGCCACGCGTTCCTTCTGTCGACAGCCGTTGTCAAAGTCTGACGACGCTGGTATGAAACCTGGTCCGGGACCCGTAGGGCGCAACCCTCTCAGGTTGTGACGCGCCCTACGGGAAACCGGACTGGACATTCATAAGATTATTTTTATTCCTTTTCATATTAACCCTTTAAACACATTCACAATGACTGGTTTAGGAAACAACGAACGTAAGATTTTCCTGGGCATCGCTCAGGGTAAGATCACCTATCGCGCCGGCCGTGACGCCGAGAAGCAGGAATTCGACTTTGTCGAAGGCCGCATCAAGGGAATCACCCGCCGTGACGCCCACATCAACGACAAGGACATCAAGTTCTACGAAATCGCCATCGAGAACGGCAACAACAAGTTCATCCTCTCGGTCCCCATGGACGGTTCCGTCGCCCGCGGCATCATCCTCTCGCTCGCCGGCATCCAGAACTTCTCGGAGACCACCGTGAAGATCTCCCCTTGGCTCAAGGACACGTACACCAACGTCTCCGTCTATGCCAACGGCGAGAAGGCCGGCTGGGTCATCGACCCGAAGGAACTGCCGCCCGTCAAGGAAATCAAGGCCGGAACCAAGACCTTCTACGACGACTCTGAGCGCGTCGACCTCGTCGAGAAGATGGTCGATTCCATCAACGAGCGCATCGCGACCGAACCCGCTTCGTCCAACGCCCCGATGGTTGACTACGACCAGTATCCGGGTCAGGGCGGAGTCGTCAACGACGGCCTCGACAACGGCAGCGGCGGCGGATTCCCCGGCTAACAGATCGACCTCGATCAACAACCCGTAATCCGACCCGGATATAAAAAGGGGGTGTCGCTCCGGCGGCACCCCCTTTCTTGTTGATTACTTCTTTTTCGAGAAACTCAAGAAGTCCTTCACCAGCTTCTTCGCCGACGGCGGGATCTTCTCCCATTCGCCGTCCAGCAGGGCCGAAAGGAAAGACCCGTTCGTGACCTGCTTCCCGACCGCGTTCTCATATACCATCTTCGCCGTCCTGAATGCGCGGGCCGAAGAGGCGTCGAACCAGACGCACACACGGGTGACGTCAGGTTCACCGCCTGAACAGGGCTTTGCGGCCCGCGCCGGTTTTCTCTTCTCCTTTTCAGTGAGGGGAGTGGCGGGCTCGATGAGCTGTTCCTGCTTCTGGATTTCTTCGGACTGATCCGAACCGATGTCCAGAACGAATGAACCGTTGCCGTTGTCGTGTATTCCTGTCATGGTGGTAAAAATTTTTTCTTCGCGGCAAATATAATGAAATTTTTCAATGATTTCATAGAAGCCCATGAAATCATGGGAATCATGGATTACTATGATACCTATGGCTTCCTGTATATCATGGGAATCTATGGCTTCCACGGCTTCGTGTAAATCATAGGCTTCCATATAATCTATGGCTTCTTAAACATCATTGGTTTCTATGGTATCCTGCATATCCATGATTTCCTTGTCGTCCTCGGAACTTTCTTTGATTTGTATTCCTTACTTTCCTGTCCGGACCCGTGTTCGGGGCCCGGTTTTTTCGTGCCCCTTCCGGGCCACTCAAAACCCCCGAACACAAGAAAAAGCGAGTTGTGGATTTGTTTAACACGCCGCGACTCCGGCAAGACCGTTTTCCGGCTGTTTTCATGTCTCTTTTTGTTTTATTGCAAAAATTTTTATCTTTGCAGAAAATGCAGTCGACGATTTGTCGTGATTTTAAACCTATCCGCTAATTTTATGGACAAGAAACGCACTGAATTCATCGGCATCCGGCTCTCTGAAAAGGAGGCGGAGATGCTCCGCGAACGCACGGCAGCGAAGCGGATTTCTGCGTCTGCGTATGTGCGCGACCTGCTCATCGACGACGTGCAGGGGAAGGAGAAAGCACTGTCGCCGGCCGCCCTCTCGGACAAACGTCTGTCCACCGCGATGGCCATCAAGAACCGCTTCAAGAAGACGGCTTCGCAGTACGGGCTCATCGCCAATCTCCTTCAGCAGAGTCTGAAACAGGCGGTCGAATCCGGCGGCGTAATCTCCAATCCCGACGACGTCGTCCGCTCCTTCCGCAGTCTCGAAAACATCACCGTCGAGCTGCAAAAATCGGTCAACGAATACCTGTCCATCGAAGGCGTCAAGCAGGAACTTCCCGTCTACCGGCGGACACTTCAGGAGACCGCAGGGAAGGACCACAAGAAAATCGATTTGTCAAAATTCACGTATATGGAAAAGATTCAGATCATCGGCTCGGTCGGCTCCGACATGCAGACCTACAAGGACAAGTTCGGCAACGAGAAGGTCAAGATCGGCGTGACCTCCCAGGCCGGCAAGAGTGAGCGCAAGTACGTCGTCTTCGCGCTGCGTTCCCGTCTTCCCGAAGCCGTGCCCGTCGGCACCGTCCTCTTCGCCATGGGCGACTTCGAGATCCAGGAGAATGGCGTCATCGCCATCTTCGCCGACACCGTGAAGGTGATGTAATCCCGACCCGGCCATGGTGACTCCGATCCTGGAAAAGAGCCAGAGCGTCCGTAGCGTCCTCCTGTATAACGAACAGAAGGTCGCGCGCGGCGTCGCGTCGCTGGTCATGTCCTCCGGCGTGAACGGCTACGACCTCGGCAAGCTGCTGGACGTCTTCGACAGGTACGAGAACAATCCGTCCATCGACGACAGGACACGCAACCTCGGCTTCCACCTGTCCGTGTGCCCCGGCCCGACGGACGGAATGGACGAGACCGCCGTGCTCGCCTTCATCTGTGAACACATGAAGAATCTCGGCTACGGGGACCAGCCTTACGTCGTCTACCGCCACAACGACATCGAACGCGAACACTACCATGTCGTCAGCGTCCGCGTCAACGAGGACGGGAAGGTCATCAACGACAGCTTCGACCACCTGCGGGCCCTGGAATCCCTCCGGGAGCTTGCACCCAAGTACGGCTATCACATCGGCGTCGACCCCGCCCGCCAGCAGATCACCGGCGAGAGGCTCGCGCCCGCCTTCCTGGACATGGGCCGCGACCGCGTCATGGACCAGATCAACGCGAACTTCGAGGAGACCCTCCAGTACGAGTTCGACGACTTCCAGGAGTTCGCGGCGGCCATGCGCTCCTGGGGCATCGAGGCCAGCATCGCTGAAAGGGAGGAGGAGGAGGACGGCAGGCGGCAGCGCCTGATCCGCTTCAAGGCCCTCGACCGCGAGGGGAAGAGCCGGTCGCGCTACCTCTTCGCCAAGGGGAAGGACGGCTACCACGTCCGCGCATTCAAGCGGCTCGAAAAGGCCATCGCCGGCAACGTCCGCAAGCCCCGCACACAGGCCAAGATCATCTGGCTCCGCACCGCCGTACGCTACTGCTACGAGCGCTCCGCGAGCCTCGAAGACCTCTACGCCAAGCTCTCCTCCTGCGGCATCACGCCGTACTCCCTGTCGAAGACCGACAGCGGCGTGCGGAAGTCCCGCAAACTCACGAACCTCATCCTCGTGGACCAGCGGAACCGCATCTCGACCAGCCTGCCGCGAATCGGCGGCGTCGTCGGCATGGCGGAACTCCTTGCCATGGAGAAGAAGGGCAACGCACGTCCCCTCAGCGCCGAGGAAGTGCGGGAGGTCCGCGCCATCGCGGCCGCCGAAGTGCGGCAGCTCACCCAGGCTAAGGCCCCGGAGCGGGAAACCCCCTCCGTCAAGCATACGCTCCGCCTGTAACCACCTGTAACCATTCACTCAAAACTATATCATTATGCCTAAAGCTGCTGCAAAAACGTATCCGCACGACCTCTTCCTCACGAAGGATGCCGAGGGGCGTGTCCATTGGTTCCTGGGGGACCCGAAAAAGAATAGTTCTATTGAAAACGAGACCGACATCGCGGAGTCCATCTTCGCCTTCGTCGGGCAGGGCGACATCCTCAACCCCGTGATGGTCCGCTTCCAGTGTGCCCATATCGAACGCTGCTGGCCGTTCGAGCCGAAGTGGCCTGAGATGATTCGCCGCTTTGGGAAGAGACATATCGAGGACCGCGCCGGCGCCTTCGTGGAGATTATCGACGCGACCAACAAGACCGATTTCCCGTTCAACGGGGCCGTGCTCGCCGACGACGGGACGGTCGCCTGCGTGCGTACCTACAACGAGCATGGGGACTGCTCCGACGGCATCGCCGAACATGGCATCCTCGTGATGGCCAACGCGGACGACGAAGACGCCGAGGCGGAGGAGAAGGAGAAGTAAAAGCTAAACCGTCTCGCCATGGACTACAAGGAATACGACAAGCTGCATATGCCGGTGTTCTTTCTCGGCATCACGCTGCTGATGATGGTCGTGTACTGGTTCAGCTACGCTATCTTCGACGCGCTCGGCTGGACCTCGGGCTTCGTGAACATGATGCTCTCGCGGATCGCGGAGAAGGGCTTCTTCACCGCGCCCTACAAGCTCAAGCTCGCCATCGTCGGAATCGTGGTCCTCGACCTTATCATCAGGCGCGGTACGCGTACTACGAAGACCTGGGCGGAGATCGTGCTGAGGCTCGCGGTGAGCCTGCTGATTTTCTTCTTCCCCTTCATGGAGCCCATCTCCTTTGCGCTGATGACCATCGGCGGGTACATCTTCTTCGCCACGTCCGTCACGCTGTTCGCGAAGAAACTCGTGGGCCTGTCCGACAACATCGACAACGACCCGTACGAGAGCTTTGAGCAGTGCCAGCAGCGGATCGACACCAAGGACAGCGTCAACATCCCGTTCCGCTACAAGTACAGGAGACGGTGGAAGATCGGCTGGATCAACGTCGTCAACCCCTTCCGTGCGACCATCATCCTCGGAACGCCGGGTTCCGGTAAGTCCTTCTCCGTCTATACCCCGTTTCTGAAAACGTTCACGCAGAAGGGGTACATGAACTTCGTCTACGACTTCAAGTTCCCGACCCTCACCAAGGAGGTCTACAATTACTTCCTTGAAGAGTACAAGGGCAAGAAGAATCCGCCGCAGTTCTGCATCCTCAACTTCGACGACCCGCGCTATTCGATGCGCTGCAACCCGATGGACCCCCGGTACCTCACCGACCCTATCGACGCCCACGAAATCGCGGATATCATCATGAGCAACGTGGACCGTTCTACCCTTGAGAAAGATGACTTCTTCGCGAAGTCCGCAAAGGTCTACATCGCCTGTCTGGTGTGGTACCTGAAACGTTACAAGGACGGAATCTACTGCACGTTCCCGCACCTGATCGAGCTGATGGGCAAGAGCTACAAGACCGTGTTCAAGATCCTGCAGAAGCCCGAATACGAGGACCTCAACATCATGGTCCAGCCGTTCGCCGACGCACTCCAGGGCAACGCCCAGGAGCAGCTGCAGGGTCAGATCGCTTCGGCCCGAATCCCGTTGCTGCGATTCCCGTCCGCGTCCCTGTACTGGGCCCTGTCCGGTGACGACTTCACGCTCGACTTCAACAACCCCGACCATCCGGCGTTCATCTGCATGGGCAACAACCCCGACCGCCAGGCGGTGTACGGCACGACCCTCGCCCTGTATATCGCGAGAATCTTCCGCGTCGTCAACCACCCGACGAACAAGAAAGGCAAGCGCAACATCAAGTGCGGCATCCTCCTGGATGAGCTCCCGACCATCGTCGTCAACAAGCTCGACAACCTCATCGCCACCGCGCGAAGCAACAAGGTCGCTATCGTTCTCGGCGCCCAGGATAAGAGCCAGCTCATCCGCGACTACTCCGAGAAGGAGGCGAACATCATCTTCAACACCGTCGGCAACATCATCGCCGGCCAGGTGAACGGCGCGACCGCCAAGCAGAGCGCTGAGATGTTCGGCAAGGAGTTCCGCGAGCGTGTCTCGGAGACCATCTCCGACACCGGTACGTCCATGCAGTCGTCGTTCCAGCTCCAGGAGATCATGCCCCAGAGCAAGATCGAGACCCTCTCCCAGGGCTATTTCTTCGGAAAGGTAGCCGACGACAACAGTACGCAGATTTCCAAGAAACTCTTCTACGGCGAGGTCCAGATCGACCCCAAGGGCCGTCTCCGCAATGACAAGGCCGTGAAGGAGAGGATCGCCCGGGAGAAGAAATGGGAGCCCATCCCCGCCCAGGGCGAGCATTACTTCAACGATGCGGAGATCGAAAGGGAGGTCCGCGAGAACGCTGACGCCGAATGTACCGAGTACATCTACCGACAGATCGTCCGCGAGGACGAGGCCGCCCTGCGGCGCGATCCCCATCACCTGACCTACTCCGAGGAGACCGGCCGGCAGGAGGCCGCGCACCGCTACTCCGAGATGACTGACGAGGAGAAGAAGGAAATTCTCGACGCCATCGTGAAGGTCCGTCAGGACGAGGACATGCACCGCGTCCTCAACGAGAACTACAAGAAGATCAAGGGCGACATCCTGGAGATGTTCGAGTACGAAGGCGTGAGCGAGTTCGACGAGGACGGAGCCGCGGCCGAGTCCGGCACGACCTCCGGCGGCGGAGCCCCGGCGACGCCCGCCACGGCGAGACCCCAGGGCGGCGGACGCAAGGAGAGCAAGGAGAAGCAGCTTATCCTCACCGTCACCAAGGGCGAAGAGGACAACATGCGCCGCGTCACGGACGCTCTCCGCAACGCCGGCCTCTCCTCGGCCGACGAGATCTCCCAGCCCGGCGATTACGCCGTCTCCGCGGGGACCGTTGAGGTGTTTCCGCACTACGCGCAGTATCCGTGCCGCATCCAGTTCCGCGACGGCATCGTCTACGACATCGTCGCCTACGACATCAACACCGGCGAGCTCCGCGAAGCCCTCGACACGCTCGAGGTCTACGAGGACGTGCCGGCCGGCTGGAATGCCGGTACGGGTGCCAAGGCCCGGGGGCCGAAGAAGGAGGCCGCTCCGGCGCCGGAGCAGGGTTCCGCCGAGGCGGACCCGGACTACATGGCCTCCGACGAGGACCCGACGGTGAGCGAGCCGCTGGATCTCGAATCCCTGATGGGAGACCCCGAGGCGAAATTTGACATGAACGATTTCTAACATGCAGACATTATGAGAGTAGTCATTGCAGAGAAGCCCTCCGTGGGAGCGCTGATCGCCGGCGTGCTCGGTGCGTCGACGCGCGCGGACGGTTACTTCCACGACGGCCGCGACTGGTGCGTCACCTGGGCGCTCGGCCATCTCGTCGAGATCCACACGCCCCTCGAGAACGGCAACTGGGAGATGAAGAACCTCCCGATCATTCCCGAGAAGTTCCTGCTCCGGCCCCGCAAGGAGAAAGGCCGCGGCGGGAAGACCGACGCCGGCGCAGTCCATCAGATCGAAGTCATCCGCAAGCTCTTCGACAAGTGCTCCGAGATTATCGTCGCGACGGATGCCGGACGTGAGGGAGAGCTGATCTTCCGCTACATCTACGAGTACCTGGAGTGCAGGAAGCCGTTCCGGCGCCTGTGGGTGCAGTCCATGGAGGAGTCCGACATCCGCAAGGCCCTCGACAACCTCGAAGACGGCCACAGCCCCCATCTCGAAGGGCTCTACCGCGCCGCGAAGGCCCGCAACGAAGCCGACTGGCTCGTGGGCATCAACGCCACGCGCGCCTTCACTCTCGTCACGGAGTCCACGCGGGTGCTGTCCCTGGGGCGGGTGCAGACGCCCGTGCTCTGCATCATCTGCAGCCGCTACGTCGAGAACAAGACCTTCAAGCCGGAGCCGTTCTGGTTCCTGGAGGGAGAGTCCGAGAAGGACGGCATCCGCTTCAAGTGGCGCAGCGAAGGCCGCTACTCCGACCAGAACGAGGGCATCGCCGACCGCGACAAGGTCCTCGCCAAGGGTAGCGTTGAGGTATCGGAAGTGTCCACGGAACGCGTGACGCGGAACCCGCCGCTGCCGCACGACATCGCCTCCCTGCAGAAGGCCGCGAACTCCCGCTACGGATACACCGCCGACGAGACGTTGGCCCTGGCCCAGTCCCTCTACGAGAAGCGGCTGATCACCTACCCGAGAACCGGATCAAGGTACATCACCGAGAGCGTCTTCGAGTCCGTGCCCGGCCTGCTGCACATGCTGGCAGGCGACCCTGACTACGGACGGGTGGCGACCTCCCTCCTCTCTTCAGGGAAGCTGAACCGCCGATGCGTCAATGCAGAGAAAGTTACGGACCACCACGCCCTTCTGGTGACGACCCGCACGCCCGGGGAACTCACTGAGGGGGAGGCGAAGATCTACGACCTGCTGGTCTCCCGCTTCCTGGAAGCGTTCTGCCCGCCGAACGTCGCGGATGTGACCACCGTCCGCCTGACTTGCGAAGGGATCGACTTCGAGACCAAGGGCCGCAAGGAGGTCTTCGCCGGGTGGCGGAGCGTCTGCGAGGGTACCGAGCAGGCCGTAGAGCTGGAGGACGTGGACGGCATCGACATGAACACGCGGCCGCTGCCCGCGCTCAGCGAAGGCGAAAGCCTCGGCATCGAGGCATTCTCCCTCATCGAGGACGAGACGAAGCCCAAGCCGCTCTACACCGACGCCACGCTCATCACCGCGATGGAGCAGGCCGGCCAGAAGAGCGACATCAAGGAGGTGTCCGATGCGCTGAAGGATATCGGCATCGGTACGCCGGCGACGCGCCACGAAATCATCAAGACCCTCGTGACGCGGCAGTACGTCGAACGGCAGAAGAAGAAGATCGTCCCGACGGAGCTGGGGCTTCTGGTCTATGCCTCCGTACGGAGCCTCGCCGTGGCCAGCGTCGAGCTGACCGCCCGGTGGGAGATATCACTGGAACAGATCGCCGGCGGCGAAATCGACGAAGCGGTGTTCGGGGAGCGGGTCCGCCGATATACGGAGAAAGTTACGGACAACATCGCGAAGAGCGACGGGTTCGGGAAGATCCGCGAGGTGTTGGGCCGCAAGACTCTCAAGTGCCCGCGCTGCGGGCAGGAAATCCGTCTCCTGGAAAAGAGCGCCTGGTGCCCGTCGTGCAAGTACACCATCTGGCGGGACATTGCCGGGAAGACGCTGAACGACGAGAGCATGAAAGCCCTGCTCACGAAGGGCGAAACGCGCCTTCTTTCGGGCTTCAAGAGCAAGAGCGGGAAAACCTTTGACGCCCACGTTGTCGTGGACGAAAACGGCCAGAAATCGTTCCGGTTTGATAAGAAAGTTGGTCAGAACGGCTTGTAAAAATCATAACAACGAATAGTATAAAGAACTGCTTATGGCATCAAACACGTTAGTTAATCTCGCATTGGAAATGAATCTGAAACCGAAAGATGAAAAGTTTTCCGGTGAACATCTGATGTACTTGGCGGAAAGAAATCAGGATTTGCATACTAATACTCCGAATAGTTCCCTTCTGGTTCTTGAGGACTTGGTTAATATTTTTGGCGTGAATGGAGTCTTGGATCTGTCCGAGTCGATAGATGAATTTGAACTTTTCTCTCCTACTACGTTCATTTATTCAGAAGCGGATGATTCTGAGATCGAACTTTATCCTGTTCGCGTTAGAATCCGCAAGGCTGCGAAAGGAGCGGAACGTGTGTGTTTTGACTATAAGGAATGTTCGGATAACATTGAAATGCCTTATGGGGACCCTGATGGTGATGACGCAGAAGCGTGGCATCAGTATGATGTTCGGTGTAATAAGATTTATACCGACAATGCGTCTGCTGCCGACTATGAGGATATCAACAAAAACGTGCTGCGATTCATTCACTGTATCGAACTTGAAATAGCTGACGGTAATCGTGAATTTCGGACCTTGTATAGCGAATTCCATAAAGACAAAACATGGTACCTTTCTTTTGAACCGTCTATGGTGTGGCCGGATAAAGGGTATTCGCTTATTATTCGGCAGAATCAGAAACCAAAGAGTGATGTTCCTTTTAGAGAGTTTCGTTCTTTCAAAGAAGCGCTCCTTTTTCGTGAAAAATTACATGATAAATATATTGATACCGTGGAGAACCATCTTGATATGATGTTTTCGGACACTCCTTGCGACATCGCTATTTATCAATTAGATGAGAATACAAAATCTCTCGTATCAAGGATTTTGTTAAAACGGGGAACTGTAAAATAATTCCGCTTTGACAAAAGAATCAAAAAAGATATCGGTCAATAATTACTAAACTATGGATTACAAGATGTTTATTCTTGTGACTTTTCTTGTGCTGATTTTTGTTCGACAATAAAAAAACGTCAGCCCTTGCGGACCGGCGCTTTTCCGATGAGACGCAAATTCCCACGGTGTCTAATCAGGTTCTTCCAGGTATCTTATTCCGCGACCATTCCGCCTGGCGTATTCGATTTCGCCGCGCGTGCTTTCGCCGACGTACCCGCCAGGATTCACCACATAGATCTCATCACTCATGTCGATCTTCCGGCGGTGCATGTCGTCCAAGAACTCCTTCATACCTTCCTGCCAGACCTCATCGTCACCGGCGTGCCCGAAGAGCTCCGGAGAAAGAACGATACAACCTTCGAGCGTCAGACGCTTGCGGGCTGCAAGGATCTCCTCCTTGAAACGCGTAGAACCACAGATGGTGACAACAGGATACTTACCGACCATACATTCTTATCTTAAAAGAAAACCATGCTCGTATATTTTGGGTTCAATACGAGCTTCCAATGCCTTCTGTTTCTGACGAAGGTCTGTAAGCAAATCCATATACCTCTGATCCAAAGATACGGAATTCATCATCCGCTTACCCTTCTCGGTAGTTTTGAATCCCTGGAAATAAGCACGGATATCCAGGAATGACGCGTTCACGTTAATCCCGGGCTTCGACATGTAATACCTCCAGATTTCCCGGCCAGCATCAAGAACAGCACGAGCTTCCTCGGAAAGCACATCCAAAGGATTCGTTTCAGCAGCCTCTTGTGCTTCTACCTGTTCAAAAAGACCACCCAAGTTTTCCTGCACCTTCCGTTTAATTTTACCATGAAGGAAATCTGCCATAAAGCGCGAATTGAACGGACCTGGAGAATTCACCTCGCTTTCATAGAAAGGAATCCAATGACAAAGACCGTTCTCTTCATGTACGTTATTATTAAAGAGCGACCAAATTAAACAATCCACCTGAAACTCTAAATCACCAGCCCATGAATCCTTTGGAACAAGAAACTGATCACGATCATTCAACCATGTCGGAGCGATAATCTTTCGAACTCCGACCGAAACGGCACAGGCCAAAAGATTATTCCTTGTTACAAATAAACCCCGCGGTTGACTATTCGTCGGACTCGGCTTTTCGGTAAAATACAAAATATTCGTATGCTGAAAATCATTTCGAGTCGCACCTTCAAGCCACCCGACGGCATTGTCCGTACGATCTCTGAACTGTCCCATCCAAATACTCAAATACTCATCCTTCCTCGGTATGTATATCTTTTTTTGTCCAACAAAAACACTGTCTTTATCATACACGTCCGCGATACAAAGATTTGACAAAACCTCATTGCTATCGGTGTTGAAAATCTGAAACGCTATCGGGAATTGTCCATCCACATTATCAAACGTAAAAGCAGGAACCACAAATAGAGAACGTAAACTTACCTTGAAGCATTTCCTAAAAGCAAAAAAATCAGAACCTTGTAACAACTTCAGAGTCGAAAACTCAGCCAAAAAACATCCGTTCAACTCGAAATAAATACGGGCAGTAAATTGGCCGAACAATTCCCTGTTAGCAACGGACAAATCATCCAAGTACATATCATGAACGACGGAATCCGAAATCCTTCCACTACTCGTAGTAACGTCCTTATATGGACCATTGATATAAACCAGAAGCTTCTTCCTTTTCTCCGGATCCGCAATAATCTTCCGCAAACTTTCAGGAATCTTCTTGCAATTCGTTAAATCGCTTACAACGCTGCCGTTTTCCTCCCGGTAACCATCATTAAGGAAATCGAACTGGAAAACATTGTCCTTAACAAGATTCAAACGGCCACCATCAATAGCATCATGCATAATCTTCACATCAGAATCATCCAACGTGCTCGCATATACGTTGTATTTATTGGAAAGGCCACGGAGAAGATTCCCTGTGCCAGCCGCGCAATCCCACACATAATACTCCTCCTGCCAGTCCTCGCCAAGAACCCTGGAAATATATTCCTGGGAAAGACGAACCCATTGTTCCGGCGTATAATAAGAACCTTTGACCTCCCGAATATCCTGCGGCACCAACAGATCCGCCCGCTCCAAGATATATCGCTGATACACCGCCTTCGGTGGACGCTCATAACGGTTCCAGAACTGATTATATGCAACCTGATCATCCTTAAAGCCGAACTCTCGGAAAGCATCGTCAAAGATGCCCCCAAAGTCAACTTTAACGGCCACCTTATACTTTGTACGCTCTAATACGACCTTAAGATTTTCCTTAATACTCAGTCCATCCTTCGACATAAGATCGGCGAGAAAGAAATCGCGGTCCATAACTCCAGCAGCCTTCATCGTTTGCCAATCCACGGCAATCGAATCCTTCACAGATTTCACCCAGTCATAGTACACAAAGGTAAAATTATTCTTTGTCACCGGCTGCTTGCGGACGTCCTTACGTCCCTCCTTGAAATTCTTCCTAATGAACGACCGGATCAGCTTCTCATCATAAGCGAACTTATAAATCTGGACGTCGTTCACTAAATCATCGTGCAATAACGCATATAGTTCCCGGAATTCCTTCGTGGAATGGTCGGACGGAGTGGCGTTCCAGTTGAAGTCCGTCTTCGAAAAAATATGCATCACCTTGTTATATTCAACGAAGGCAATCTTCTCCGCATCGGCGGCCCCCAAAAAATACGGCGGCATCTCGTATTCATAGATACGTGCCTTTCCAATCGTAAGAATGAGCTGGATAAAGCTCTCAATGATATCCTTACGTTTACCCTGCTTGGTTTCCGCCCATAGAAAACATGTCGGCAGCACACCAGGTTGAGGCGTAGAGCGGACCACAAGATCAATCTTGCCAATTACCCGCGTCCAATCATAATCCGCGAAATACCTTGCCTTGAGAACATTCTTAGTCTCATCTTCCTGAATACTTTCTTTCTTTGCCATACTACCTGCTGTGTTTATCTGTCTTTCCATCATTATTAAGTCTATCCCTCCTGTCCATCGCCTCGCAGTAACACTCATATACCGCCGGATCACCGGCTTCGACAGACGAGAACATCTGCCGCAGCACTTCGCCGTTAGACATATCCTTACCGTAAGTCAGCCGATAGGAGGCCGCCCAGTCCTTGAATTCTTCGATGACCTCCTCAGGAAGACGAAGATTTCCATATTTGATTTTCTCACTCATGCTACAAATGTAACAATAATTTCATTTATTCCAAATTTACCCAGCATATAATGAATGATTTAACGAAAAGATTACCCAGCGGGGAATGAATGATATAAGTTTTTTGAGCAGAAAGTTTTTTTCTGATTTTTTCGAGAATTTTTTTGTATTATAAAAAGTTTTGCTACCTTTGCAGTAAATAGAATAAAAAGAATAAAAGGAATTAAAGAATAAAAGGAACATGCAGAGGGGTAGCAACATAACGATCGCGAATCGCGGGACTTCCTCCCTCCCGGTAGGGGAGCTGGCGGGGAATGTCTCCTGGCGCGTCATCGTGAATGCCTACCTCGCGCAGAAGGACGTGCGTCCTTCCTCGCGGAACGCCTACCGCAAGGCCCTCACGCAGTTTTTCCTCTGGGTTGAGGGGACCGGCCGCACGCTGGATTCGCTCACCGCGGAGGACATCCTTCTTTACCGCGAGCAGTTCCTGGCCGAAGGGAAATCCTCCCTTACGGCGTCCCTTTACATCGTCTCCATCCGCGGTTTCTACGAGTGGGCAGAAGCACAGAAGTTCTACCCGAACATCGCCCGCGGCGTCAAGTCCACCCACGACAAGGGCATCGTCAAGATGCACCTCACCGAGAAGCAGGCATCCGAACTCCTTTCCTACGAGCAGCAGCGTTCGGTGCGCGATTACGCCATGGTCAACCTCATGCTCCGTACTGGTCTCCGTACCGCCGAGGTGAGCTCCATCGACATCGATGACATCCGCTTCCTGAACGGCACGCGCGTGCTCTGGGTCAAGGGCAAGGGCCACGATGACAAGAAGGACTTCGTCGTTCTCACTGACGCGGCCTACGGCCCTGTCAAAGTCTATATTGACGCGCGCGGCCGCGTGTCCGGCCCCCTCTTCATTTGCGAGGGGTCGAACTCGCAGGGCCGCCGGCTTTCTACGAGAAGCGTTCAGGCGGTCTGCAAGCAGGGGCTCCGGGCCATCGGCCTGGACGACCACCTGTATTCCGCCCACTCGCTCCGCCACACCACGGGTGTCCAGATACTCAAGAACGGCGGGACGATGTTCGACGTGCAGGACGTGTTGAGGCATTCCAGTCCCGAGACCTCCCAGATCTATGTAGAGAGCATCAAGGAGGAGCGCCGGCTGGAGAAGCCGTCCGAGACCCTCCTGGACAAATCGTTTACCTTTTGACCATATATACTATAGGATATGGAAGCACTTCGCCAACGACTTGAAATATACAACCGCATCCCGCGGACCCTCAGGGAGATTTACGAATCCCTCGGGGATATCTGTCCGTTCGTGGCGAAATTCTCCACCCAGCAGGAGGACTTCGCCATCCTGGTCACGCGTCTCGACAACGGCGTCGCCTACGGCTTCCCCTTGCGTAACCGCAAGCGCATCCGCACCAACTGGTGCAAGGCTAACGACAGCGTCCCGGTACCGGCGCAGGACAAGACTGGCTGGTCCCTGGTCGACGCCCCGTACGACAACCTCGAAGACATCTTCCGCCAGATGAACTATCACCGCCGTCTCAAAGGGGAGATGAGCGAGGAAGAACGCGACCTGTTCTCTACCTATGAGGACCGTGCCAGCCTCGGCACCGTGCCCATCGGCAAGTACCGTGGCAAAAGCGTGGAGTTCGTCTTCCAGCACGATCCGGCGTACGCCGCCTGGGCCGCCGAGAATCTCCCGGCGTTCCAGAGCCTCATTTCCAATTCCATCAACGAAACCGCAAGAACCATCGCGAGATAATGACCAACGCAGCAGATACCTTCAAGCAGCTCTCGGCTGAGAAGCGTCAGTTCCTCCAGGACGGCGCCGTGGCGGACCTCCTGTCCGGCCACCGGCTCATCGTCAACTGGGGTACGGGTGTCGGCAAGTCCCGCGTGGCCATCCGCTGCGCGGTCGCCCTGCAGGAGCGTGGCTGTCGCCGTATCCTTCTCCTCGTTGACCAGGACGCCCATAAGGGCAACTGGCGGAGAGAGTTCGTTGAGGCTCTCGGCGACAAGGGTGACGCAATTTTCTCCGCAATCGTTGTGGAGTGCTACGCGTCGCTGCCCAAGTACGCCGGCACGCAGTGGGACTTCATCATCGCCGACGAAGCGCACCACCTGCGCAGCGAGAACCGCCGGGCGCTTCTCGCGTCTCTGAAAGCGGAGTATATGCTGTGTCTGTCCGCGACCATCTCCTGCCGCGGCGACGGTGAAGAGCTGCTCAGAGTCCTCGACGAGACCTTCGGGGAGTTCAAGAACATTGAGTTCACCGTCCAGAACGCCATCGACAACGGTATCCTCGGCGTACCGCAGATCTATGTCCACGTCCTTCCGCTGGAGAAGATTTCCGTCCGCCAGACTATTGTCGTCGAGTGGGGGCCTTCCAAGAAGCGCATCCCTCTGCAGTGTACCTACGAAGAGCGCAAGAAGTACATGGACCGTCTAACTTATCCGGCCGCTACGCTCTCCATGGACTGCACGTCCGCCCAAGCGTACGAGTATTATAATAAAGAGTTCGGCAATAAGAAGAAGAACTACAAGGACCTGCGGAAGAAACTGGAACTTGACGACAACGCTTCCGATACCAAGGAGACCCTCTACGCGAAGAACCAGCTCGTTCACTGCGGTTCCGACCGGAAGATCGCGCTGGGCCGCGCGAAGACCATCTTCGCCGCCTCGCTGGTCCGCCAGCTCGAAGCCAAGGGCCGGAAGTTCGTTTGCTTCTGCTCCGACGTCGCGCAGGCCAGGGAAATCGGCGGCGAAAACGTCATCTACAACCAGCGCCGCGACAATAACAAGGTCATCGATGCTTTCAACGAGGGGCGGATCCGCTCGCTGTTCGCCGTGAACATGATCCAGGAAGGCCAGAACCTCGCCGGTATCGAGGCCGGCGTCGTCCTCCAGCTCGGCGGGAAGGAACGCCAGTTCGTCCAGAAATTCGGGCGGGCCCTGCGAGCCCGCTGTCCCGAGCAGCATATCGTGGTCATCAACGGTACACACGACGTGGACTTCTACAGGAAGTCCGTCGAGGGTATCAATCCCAAGTATATCAAGATGATCCGTTATTGAGCTGGTCGCGCCTTCGGAAACCGCCCCATCCGAGGTTGAGGACGGTTTCCGAAGCGGCGGACCATCATACAGACTTTTGAATGTTAAACTTTTAAAACAGATACATACCATGCAAGGACTTGGAAACAACGAGAGAAAGGTATTCCTGGGAATCGCCCAGGGTAAGATTACCTACCGCGCATCCCGCGATGCGGAAAAGCAGGAATTCGACTATGTCGAGGGCCAGCTCAAGGATATCCTCCGCCGCAACGCGCGCATCAACGATAAGGACATGCGCTTCTATGATTTCATCATTGAAAACGGAAGCGAGACCTTCGCCCTGTCTGTCCTGATGGAGAGCGGCATCGCCCGCGGCATCATCCTCCCGCTGATGTCCATCAACGACTTCTCCGGGCTCACCATCCGCATCTCTCCCTGGCTCAAGGACACGTACACCAACGTCTCCGTGTATGCCAACGGCGCCCGTCTGAACTGGGGCATCGACCCGAAGGCGCTGCCGCCCGTCAAGGAAATCAAGGCCGGGACCAAGACCTTCGTCGACGATTCCGACCGCGTCTCCTTCATCGACGGTCTGGTCGACGTGATCAACGAGCGTATCCGTCAGGCGCCGGCCACGGCCGGCGCCGCAGTCCCTGCCGTGGACTTCGAGCGCGAGAACCATCATGCCCCGGCAGCACCTGCTCCCGCACCCGCCCCGGCGGCTCCTGTCGCGCAGCCAGTCCGCCAGGCGCGCCCCGCGCGTCCCACGCCCCGTCCTGCCCAGCCCGCAGCGGCTGCGCCGGCACCCGGCGACGGCGGTCCGGAAATTCCGCCTCCCACCTATGAGGACGGCTCCTTCTGGGCAAACGGCCACGAACCGCAGATGTAGGCCCCGGCCTCTCCTTTCCCTTCACTGAACAAAAACTGAAACGACATGAAGAATACGAACGCAAAGATCATCACCATCGCCTGCCACAAGGGCGGCGTCGGCAAGACCACCACGGCGGCTTCGCTCGCCGGTATCCTCTGTGCCCGCGGCGAAAGCGTCCTGGTCATCGACATGGATGCCCAGAAGAATCTCACGGAGACTTTCTCCGTCGGGGAGTTCCAGCGCACGGTGTTCGACGCTTTCTGTGAAAAGAAGGAACTGCCGACCTACCCGGTGCGGATGGGGCTGGACCTGGCGCCGTCCGAGGACCGGATGTGCAATCTGGACGCGCAGTGCGGCGGCCGCGTCGGCGCGGAGTACATCTTGGCGAAGTTGCTCAAGGATGTGCGGTCGCGCTACTCCTGGATCATCATTGACAGCCCGGCGCAGGTATGCACCGCTACGGTGAACGCGCTGGTGGCCGCGGACCACGTCCTCATCCCGATTTCCTGCGACGCTTACTCCATCGGCGGCCTGCGGCAGATCATGGAGCTGATCGAACCCGTCCGTGAGAACTATAACGAGAACCTCACCGTTGCCGGCGTGCTTATCACGCGCTTCCGGCCCACGCGCAAGGCGGACAAGAAAGTCTCCGCAGCGCTGCGCGAGGTCTTCGGCGGCGAGGTGTTCGAGAACGTCGTCAGTGAGACGACTTCTCTGGTGCAGGCGTCCCTCGCGCGCACGGACATCTTCTCCTACAGCCCGCAGAGCGTCGGCGCAATCGACTACGGAGCAGTGCTCGACGAGCTGCTGGCCAGGGTCTCTGAAAAGAAGGGGAGAGCGGGCCGATGATCGAGCGCGAGAAGCTGACGGACGGCACCGTGGTCGCCTGGCAGGGCCCGAACGGACTCGTTCGCGGAATCGTCGAAGTGACGGACTGCGGAGAAAGTTACGTGACGCTCGAAGACGGCAGGCACATGGACCTCGACGCAATCGCCGGCAGTCCTTCGTCGAAAATACTCGGCCAATTCAAGACAAAACGATAGTAACGTATAAAAGAACAGAGATATGAACAAGAAAACTACCGGCATGGACAATGGTATCGCGTCCTTCATGTCCAGCTTCGGCGGCCCGGCTAAAGGTCGCGCCGTCAAGGCGAGCGCTCCGGCTCCCGCTCCGGAGAACGGCAGCCGTTTCCATTCGCGCCGCGGACGACCGTCCGCCGGCGAGTCCCAGCAGCGTGATGAGATCATCACCACGATGCACGTTGACGCGGCCCAGTACGACCGGGTCCGTGACCTCGCTTATGAGAACCGCGTTTCCATCAAGGAAATGTGGTATCGACTCATATCTGCAGGTCTCGATTCGTACGGCAAGCAGTCGCGTTCCTGATTCCGCGGTATCCGGCGCCGGCCGCTGCACTCCCCTCCGCTTCACTGCGGTAAAGTTGGGTTTGCCGCAATGGACCGAAAATTCCGGGAAATGTCCTTCCAACACTAAAATTTCAACCACCATGGATTTCTTCAAACTTTCTCTCGACAGAGACGACAACGTACAGTTCTCGTCCGACCTGGGCAAGCTCGACATGAGTCAGATGACCAAGACCGAGTTTGTCGCGACGCTCAATTCGTACCTGCCGGCAATCACCAGCAACCTCCGCCAGCTCGACGCCAAGACGCTTGAACTTGCGAGCATGGCCATGGTCATGTATTTCGCGGCGGCCTGCGCTGTCTCGGAAAACGGTAAGATGTCTGTGGATCTGTTCTGCCAGCTCTACGAAAACTACAAGAAATCAAATATTTAGCATTTATTATTTTGGAATAAAAGGAATATTGGGTTTATTAAGCGTAATCTTAAACTATTTGTAACTATGTCTTGGCTTCAACCCTTCTACGGAGGCACCCTTGCAGGACAGCGACTGGCGCGCTTCCTCAACAGCTTCCTCCTTATCGCAGAGATGATTTTCGTCACCTGGCACGTCATCGCTATCACCGACGGCGGCTGGTATCAGCCCTACTGGGCGTTCTGGGTCATCTATCCGTTCCTCGTGCTCATCGCCATGATGATCATCGGTTCCGTCCTCGGCTTCATCTGCCGACTCTACCTCGGCATCAAGTATGGAACCATCAATCCCAATGAGGTCGAGGCCCTCGGCCATAGGCGTGACGTCAAGCGCCAGCAGAAAGACGAACTCCGTCGGGCGGCCGAGAAGAAGGCCGGTACCTGGAAGGAAGAGGACTCCGCCGATCCCTACAACCTGGAAAAGAACCGTGACCTCTTCCGTAAGCTGTAACATTCGCCTCAACCATGGATAACAATAACACTAAATTCCTCCTGGCTACCATATTCGTCTGTCTGCTCCTGTTTGCGCAGATCGTCGCCACGATTCTCATCACCGCCGCCTGGTGGCGGAGTGACGTGAAGACGCGACGGGCGGATGACCTCGCAGAGAGGCTGACTATTACGCTCTTGGCGCCGATCAACGGCTTCCTCGTCTCCCTGATACATCCGGACGTTTACGGTTTGGTGACGTGCCTGGTTCCCGTCTGGTATCTCGTGAGCGTTGGCGTTATTCTGCTTCTCGTGTATCGGGCGAAACCGCAGAAAGACCTCTAATACCTTTACTGCTATGTCTGACATCATCACTCCCTGGGCCCTCAACAATCGTTACGTTGACCGCAATACCGTCAAGGAAAGCGGCATCGTCACGGTCCGCGGCATCTTTACGCGGTCCGCATCCCCGGCGACCTCCAAGTTGGGCTACGACAAGCTCGTGGACGAAAAGACCGGTGCGTCGCTGAAGATTGTCGTGCCCCGCCAGATCCGCGATACGTTGAAGGACGGCGAGACGGTGGTGATGGAAGGCACGGTGTCCGACTACGGTTCCCGTGAGACCGGCCTGCTGCAGGTGCAGCTCACCGTCACCGACTGCCGCCGCGCGGACGCCGTGGTCGTCACCCGGGAGGAGGACGACCGATTCAGACTCCGCAGACGAAAGATGGTGCGCGGCTACCGCAACGTGCGGACGCTGCTCGCCGCGAAGCTGGCCGCCGGGAAGAAGCCCTCGGTGGCGCTCATCCTCCCCTCCTCCTCGATCACCGCATCGGATTTCCTCGCGGGCATCGGCCCCGTCAAGGAGCGTTACGACTTCTACGAGGCCCGGGTGTCGTTCACCGACGCCGGCAAGCTCGCCGCAGTGCTGAAAGCCTCTGACGGGAAGTACGACGCCGTATGTCTCGTGCGTGGCGGCGGCTCCGGCCTCGAACACCTCGACGCGCTGCCGGTCCTCGCCCAGCTCGCCGACATGAACTCCCCTACCGTGACCGCCCTCGGCCACGCCGAAGACAATCTCTTCATCAATTCCCTGTCTGACCTTGCGCTCGAAACGCCTTCCATCCTCGGCAGTTTCTTTAAGGACCTCGCCGATGGCGCCGCGCCGGCAGCGGAGGCGGAACGCCGCTACCGGCGGACGCGGTCGGCTCTGTGGAAGACAGTATTCGTTCTCGCTGGGCTGCTCGCCCTGGCCGTCGGCTATATCCTCATCAACCGCTAATCATTCACAACCATGGAACAGTTACAGAAGGAAGACATCAAGATTATCCTCGCTGAGGTCAATACCTGCGTCAACGCCAGTCTTGATTCCATCAAAGACACGTTCATCGCGGGTATTGAGCGCATCGTCCGTGAGATTTACGGCGGCGAACTTGAAGTCAACGACAAGAATACGACGCTCAAGACACGGCTGAAAAGCGTTCCTGTGGAGCATGACGGCAAGACCGCTCATGCCCTGTCCGTAGAAATCGAGAACTTCTGTTGCCGCGGCAAGTTCATCAAATACTCCATCTCGAGTTTCCCGTTCGACTCCCTCTACCGTCTTTATTGCGCGGTGGAGCGGACGGCCAAGAGTAAGGTATTATAACAAGGTACCCATGAAGACCCCTGCCCATACCAGCAACGCCTGGAAGGACGGCTTTTCTGCCGCGCTTCACTGGATCTGCACCGGTGGCCCGAACCCGGCCGACCCCGAGGACGTGAGGTCCTTCAAGGAGAAGGTCATCGACGCCATCCACGACACGATCCGTGACGACTTCGGCTACGACCCTTCCATCATCTACGTCAACTCCCGCGAACATACCACGGTGATGCTGCGCGTCTTCGCCTGGGAGGTCTACCAGACGCTGACCGGCGACAGCCAGGAGCGGACGATGGCCGCTTTCGGCAGCGTACGCAAGCGTGCGACTTTCGCGAGCATGAAGCGGAACATCATCCGCGCGCTCGACTACACGCCCTCCTACAAGTGGGACTTCGAGCGTTTCCTTCTCGGCGTCCAGATGCGTCTCGACGAGGCTACCCGCGACAACCGGACCGAGTACGTCGATCTCGGGCTCCCTTCCGGCACGCTCTGGGCCGACCGGAACCTCATCGGCTTCCATGGCGCCACCCTGCTCGACTCGTCTCTGGTATCGCTGAATCTTCCCATCCGCAAGGATTTCGAGGAGCTGATGGCCGAGTGCGAATCCGTCTGGAACGAGACCGTCGGCGGCGTCACCTTCACGGGAAAGAACGGTAAATCCGTATTCTTCCCCGCCGACGGGTTCAAGCTCAAAGGGACCAACTTCAAAAAAGGAATGTTCGGCCAGTATATCCTCGACAAGGTTGAGGAGAAAGACGACATCTTCAAATTCTACCACACGAACGTTATGGTTATGGGGTTCGACAGCACGAATCTCGAATCCGTGGCCGTATCCGTCCGTCCTGTCTTACGACTGTCTTACGATAAAGCAATCAGACTACAATGACCATTATAGGTACCATAGATTTCATTCGCTACCAGAATCCGGCAAACGGCTGGATTGTCGCTACGCTCGTTCCCTCCGATGCGATGGACGAGTCTGCCGCCGAATCCCTGAAAGAAGCGAGGAGCAAGGTGGGGCTGGTCGCGGTCGCCGGCTTCCTGCCGGGGATCAAGAAGGGCATGAGCTACCGTCTGGATGGCGACGTTGAGGCGTCGAAGTACGGCCCCACGTTCAAGTTCACGTCGTGGTCCGAGTACCGCCCGGCGGACGTGGACGGCATCGAGAAGTACCTGGCCAGCGGACTGATCCAGAATATCGGGCCGAAGTACGCGAAGCTCATCGTGGGCGCGTTCGGCGAGAAGACGCTGGAGGTCATGGACAACTGCCCCGAGCGGCTCCGTGAGATCAAGGGCATCGGCAAGAAGCGCGTGGAGTCCATCATCGCCGCCGTACAGGAGCAGCGTGAGATCCGCGACATCATGATCTGGCTCAAGGGCTACGACATCCCCAACGGCCTCGCCGTGAAGATCTTCGAGAAATACAAGGGCAACGCCATCGCCATCCTGGAGGAGAATCCCTACCGGCTCGTGGACGACATCGGCGGCGTCGGCTTTAAGAAGGCCGACGAGGTGGCCCTGAGGATTGGCATCGCGCCGACGAGCCCGTTCCGGCTCCGCTCCGGCGTCCTCGCCGTCCTGCGCGACATGGCCGAGAACGACGGACATACCTGCCTCCCCGAAGAGCAGCTCGTAAACCTCGCCGCAAGCAACCTGTACCTCGGCGTCGATGTTTCCTTCATTGAGCAGACGCTGTCCGACCCGGAGTTTATCGACGTGCATGTCATCCGAAACGGCTACGGCGAGTACGCCCTGCCGATGTACCACTTCGCCGAGCGGGGAATCGCGCACAAGCTCCTCTCTCTCCTCAGTGAGGAATGCCCGGCGGTGCCGGTGGGCCAGACCATTGCCGGCATCGAGCAGACGACCGGAATCGTCTATACGGACGAGCAGCGCGAGGCCATCAGGATCGCCTCCTGCGAGAGCGTCCTGGTGCTCACCGGCGGCCCCGGCACGGGCAAGACCGCGACCACGAACGCCATCATCCGCAACCTCGAAGAGAACGGATTGAAGGTCCGCCTCGCCGCGCCGACAGGGCGCGCCGCGAAGCGCATGACCGAGGTCACGGGCCATCAGGCCATGACCATCCACCGCCTCCTGGGCTGGTCCTTCGGCGCCTTCACGCACGATAACGAAAACCCCCTTGAAGGGGACGTCTTCATCATCGACGAGGCGTCGATGATCGACACGCTGCTGATGAACAGCCTGCTCAAGGCCATCCCTGAAAAGGGAAGACTCATCCTCGTCGGCGACGTCGACCAGTTGCCGAGCGTCGGTGCCGGCGCCGTACTGCTGAACATCATCGAGTCCGGGAAGGTGCCCACCGTGCGGCTGACGAAGATTCACCGCCAGGCGCAGACCTCGCGCATCATCACCAACGCGCACCGCATCAATCAGGGCGTCAACCCGGAGCTCACGCCGGAGCGCGGGGCGGACTTCCAGTTCCTGGAGACCGCCACGACCGACGAGATACGGCAGCGTATCCTCAACCTCGTCGGCATCCATATCCGTCGCGTCAGCGGCATCGCCCCGCAGGACGTCCAGGTGCTGTGCCCGATGCGCCGGGACTTCGACCCGATCGGGGCCACGCTGCTCAACAGGGACATACAGGGCCTTCTGAACCCGGACGGCGCCGTCGTGACCACGGTCGGCGATACGGAATTCCGCATCGGGGACCGCATCATGCAGATGAAGAACAACTATGACAAGGACATCTTCAACGGCGACATCGGCGTCGTGCGCGAGAAGGTGGAACCCGACCGCGAGGACAAGGCCGTCCTGATGGCGGACTTCGACGGGCGGGACGTGTACCTCTCCCAGGCGGACCTCGCCTCGGTCAGCCTCGCCTACGCCTGCACGATCCACAAGAGCCAGGGATCCGAGTATCCGGCGGTCATCATCCCCGTCCATGAGTCGAACACGATCATGCTCAAACGGAACCTCCTCTACACCGGCGTCACCCGGGCCAAGCGCCTCTGCCTGCTCGTCGGTACCAGGAAGGCCGTCTACACGGCGGTCAGCCGCCCGGACACCAGCCGCCGCTGGACGAATCTTAAGGAGAAAATTACGGAGCAGCCATGATATCTGAACTTCACCACGGAGACTGCCTCGCGCTGATGCCCTCGATCCCGGACGGGAGCGTGGACATGGTCCTCTGCGACCTCCCCTACGGCGTCACGCAGAACCGCTGGGATTCCGTCATCCCGCTGGAGCCGCTCTGGGAGCAGTGGGGCCGTGTCACGAAGCCCAATGCGGCCATCGTTCTCTTCGGCCAGGGCATGTTCACCGCGAAGCTGATGCTCTCGAACCAGAAGCAGTGGAGATACAACCTCATCTGGAAGAAGGGTGGACGTGTCAGCGGCTTCCTCAACGCGAAGAAGATGCCCATGAGGAACCACGAGGACATCTGCGTCTTCTATGACGAGCTGCCGGTGTTCAACCCCCAGATGCGAGAGGGTATCCCCCTGCACAGCCGGGGCCGCGGGTGGCACCGCTTCGTGAACAACAACTACGGAGACTTCCAGGAGGGCGCGGACCTGCGGGCCGGCACTACGGAGAAATATCCGCTCAGCATCCTGGACTTCGAGAGACCGCACCCGCCTGTCCATCCGACGCAGAAGCCCGTTCCGCTGCTGGAATACCTCATCCGCTCCTACACCAACGAGGATGCCGTGGTGCTCGACAACACGATGGGCTCCGGCTCGACCGGCGTCGCGGCCGTCAATACCGGCCGGCGCTTCATCGGCATCGAATCCGACGCGAAGTATTTCGAGCTGGCCAGGGGCCGCATCCTTGAGGCCGAAAACGAGCGATACGCCCGCCTCTTTTAACATTTTTGACGTTAGAAATTAAAAAAACTACTGGACCATGGACTTTACTTATATCATCATCGGAGCGATCTGCGGCGTCGTCTGCATCATCGGCATCTTTGTCTATTCCCTTCTCCAGCACAGCGAGCGCGAGAACAACCGGCTCCGCCAGATGCTCAGCCAGAGCACCAGTGCCGGGTTCTTTGCCGGAGTGGTCTCCCTGAACTGCGAAGCGGAGGGTTACGACGGGAAATACGACATCCACACCGGCTACACCAAGGGCGGCCGGGCCCGGGCGGAAAACGGCCGAGAACGCTGCGACGTGTCCTGGCCCGACAAGGGACTCTTCTTTTTCATCGTCTACGGTGAAGGCAGCGACAACGTCATCTTCCGTATCAAGGACGGGAACAGGACGAAGGTCCTGGACACGAATATGTACGTCTTCAACGACGTGCGCGTGTACTCCCTGTGCAACGACCCCACGCTGGCCTTCGACAGGGTTGAAACGCGTCCTGACGACATCTACCTGTCCGTGATGCCCGAGAACCATCCGGAGTGCGAGACCTTCTATACGCCCGCCGTGCCGCAGGAGAGCTGAGCGCGGGGCGGAACTTAACAAGAACTTAACAAGAACTTAACAGGAACTTAATAAGATTGCCATGGAGATAGAAGAATTGATGGTCGGCGACTATTGCCGCATAGCGAAGGACGGCCTGGGTATCAGCAAGGGTACGGCCGTACGTGTGCGTTCTATCGACGGGGACGTCGTATTCAGGGGTCTGATGGGTTGCGTGTCCTGCCGCGCGATTCATGACGGAGACCTCTCCGAAGGGATCTGGGCCGCGCATCTCGAGGCGATCCCCCTCACCCGTGAGATCATCGGCAGGAACTTCGTGAAAAAGGTCCTCTACGGAATCTTCGAAGAGACTTTCGACCTGGAGATCCACGAAATCAGCGAGGGGGTCTTCGGCGTCGTATATCACGTCTGCGACGCCCCGACGCCGGACCAGAGCGTCGTCGTCCGCTTCGTCAACGAACTGCAGCACTTCCTGGCACATTGTAAAATTAGAAAGGAGATTGAATTATGAAAACACTGGACCTCTCTGTCGGAGACAAGGTGCATGTCAGGCATCTTGACAGAATCGTTACTGTCACGGCGGTACATGACGGATTCATCTGGACTGATGTGATTAGCCCGGTCTTTGAGAGTGAAATCGATCCGATCCCGCTCTCCGGCGAGATCCTGGAGAAGAATCGGTTCCGGAAATGCGAGTACGGGTATCTCTGGAAGGAAAGGCTGTATGGCTACATGGGGCAGAGCGTGTCGCAGACCACCCCGGTGGAAATGCGCTACGACGACGGCCACTGTGTCGTATCCAATCCCCATACTGGCAGGGTCTTTCAAGGGAGCATCAGCTACGTGAACGAATTCCAGCAGGCAATGAGGATTGCCGGCTTGCGTGACATCGCAAACAGTTTCGCAGTATGAACACGAAGAAATACCGCAACGACAACGTCTCCCCGGACGAATGGTACACGCCGGCATGGATTACCGACGTCTTCGGGCCGTTCGACCTCGATCCCTGCTCTCCGGAGAATCCTCCGCGGCGGATCGCTCCCCTCTCCTACGATAAGACGCAGGACGGCCTTGCGCAGCCCTGGCCCCCGGAGGCGTTCGTGTGGCTCAACCCTCCTTACTCACGGCGGCTGTTGCGGGCGTTCTGTGAGAAGATGGCCGACCACGGCAACGGCATGGCGCTGCTCCGCAACCAGGTGGACAACCTCCTTTTCCAGGAGGTGATCTTCCCCCGGGCGACGAGCATCCTGTTCATGCGCCGCCGCGTCCGTTTCATCAGGCCCGACGGAACGACTGGAAGCCCCTTTTTCGGCTCTGTTCTCGTGGCTTTCGGCCCGGAGGCCGACCGGAGGCTTAAAGGCTGCGGAATCGAAGGGAAATACGTTTCCCTTGGGTGAAATCCTCATAGTTTAACCACTAAAACTGAATGATATGTCTAAAATGAAGAAAGGAACGAATGTCGGACTTGACAAGAACTACAACAATGTCCGCGTCGGCGATACCGTCATCGACAAGGACGGTGCCGAATACTCTATCAACGCCTACGGCATGGCCGTGGCCCCGGACGGCAAGTCCAGGAAACTCTCCGAGGTCAAGGACTTCGAGGTGAAGAAGCAGGACGAGCAGCCCGCCGGGGAGAAACCGGCCAAGAAGCATCCCATCCAGATGGTGAACCTCCGGTCTGGCATCGAGGGGTTCACCGACGAGCAGCTCGTCGAGGAACTGCGCCGCCGCGGCTGGGCCGTGGCCTGCACCAAGAAGGTCGAGAAGATCGTCTACAAGACCGTCAAGTTGTAATCCATATCCGAAATCGCTATTTTTGCGTTATAAACCTTTTTGTTTAACTTTTAATTCTTTACTGTTATGAAAGCACTTATCGAAAAGATCATCGCCAACATGGACGCCTTCAAGGCTGATGCGAACGCCCAGGTTGAGAAGGGTAACAAGGCTGCCGGCGCCCGCGCCCGCAAGGCCGCCCTCGAACTGATGAAGGACCTCAAGGAGTTCCGCAAGCAGTCCGTCGCTCTGAAGTAGTCCTCGGACGGTGATAAAGAAGAAGGGGGCGGGCCGACGGGCCTGTCCCCTTCTTCTCGTGTTCGGAGAGGGTTATAATTTCGGGGTCATCGGAGGATGCTTCGAGACGTCTTCCGCCTGGCGCTCCCCTCTCCCTTCGGAAAAGAACTCGCGGGCCTTCGGAAGAAGGTACTTCCCCACCATCTCCTTCTTCTCTTCCGGCGACATCCTGTTCATCCCCTTGCGGCCGATTTCATCTGCAACGGCGCGTCCGTTCCTGAAGACGTACTTGAATTCCCTCCCGTTGATGGTCGCCAGCAGCTTGACATCATGGCTGATCGTTTCCTCGAAACGGACGTCGGAGACGGACAGATCCCCGTCGGAGTAAGGCTCCAGCGGAAGCCCCTTGTATCCCTCCATCCTCCTGGCGTATTCCTCCGGGAGATTTTTGGAGACGTTCTCTTCCATCCGGTCGATCCACTCGGGCGGGACCCTGTAGAACTGAGCCTTCTTGCGGAGTCCCGTCAGGGCTTCGCAGACCCTGGCCAGGATTTTCTCGGCAGACTTGACCTGTTCCTCCTGGGCGAACGCCAGCAGGTCGTCTACGGTCACGTCCCGGACCTTTCCTTTCACTGACAGGCAGTGGGACTGCGCGGACAGGGGTTCTGACGGACTGATGGTGTAAGTCACGTCATACGCCGGGGCGAGCCGCCAGCGGCCGTCCCTGTCCATGATGAAGGAGTGATTCTTATAATGGTCGTCCGTATTGCAGCCGAGAAAGTTGAACGTCGTCCGGGCGAAGATCTCGCGGGAGACGTCTTCCCCGAGCCCCAGCCTCCTGGCCACGTACATGAGGTCCTCGTAGCTCTTCGCGTCGGGATAGAGCGCGGCGAGCGTCTGGGAGAAGTATTTCTCCCCTCCGGGGCCCCTGTCGAACCTTTCCGAGAGGAAATGGTGCTCGGCGCCCGTATTGATCACGCGGGCGGTCGCGGCGTCGATGCCGGCAGCATTCATGAGCTCGTTGTACGTCATCTCGATGAGTGACGCGCACGGAAGGTCCTGCGGCTGGAATTTCAGAACATAGTAACGGAAGCCGTGGGGTGCCGGAGCCTGGCCGCTCCGGAAGTTATGGTTTCCGTCCATGGCGATGAGCGTCTTGGGCTGCCGTCCGCCGGGCGGGGAGCCGAGCCGTTTCAGTTGCTCGGCCGTCACTCCGTCCTTCTCCGTGAAGGAGACGTTCTCGCGCTCCTTCTGGATTCTCGCGGCGAGTTCTTTCAGGGCGACGAGGTCGACACGCTCGTTTTCGCGGGCGCGGCCGGTCTCCGGTTCGAACTCCAGGGCGCCGATTCCGCGTTTGCCGATATACGACAACCGCAGGAGCGGATTTCTCTCCCGGTCCAGCTCCGGCATCATCGTCGAGAAGACGAGGTTTCCCCACGCGTCCGGAAGTGAGTCCGCGATGAAGGGGGGAAGCCCGCCGAAGGGCTTCTCCTTGATGCCGTTCATGGGACGACGGGAGGACGGGAGCCCGACCGGAGCGTAGAACGGTGCTATGTCGAGTCCGCTTTTCAGGAACCTTTCGTTGAAGGCCCAGACGGACACGCCGTTACGGCCGTCCCAAAAGAGACGGCCTACCTCCTGGCCCCAGAGTTTCACCTTCAGTATCATTGTTCGTCGTATTTAGTGTGCCGGATACGCTTCCTCTTCCTTTCGTCACGCATGGACAGCAGGTATGGAGACACGGGGATCTCCGGAATCAGTCCGTCCAGGCCATCGAGCAGGTCGACGGCACGGAGAAGCCCGATAAGGTTCCCCATGGTAATGTTACGGGCTTTGCCGGTCTCAAAATTGCGGACGGTGAGCCTCGACACACCGGCTTTCTCGGCCAGCTCCACCTGCGTGAGATTGGCCATCATCCGGTAATCCTTGAACCGCTCTCCGAGGATGCGGACGATCTCGGACTGGGTATATCGTTTAAAATCCATGTTGTAAAGGTAAGAATATTTACTTTAATAAGCAAGATAATACATTAAAAGATAATATTCTTTCCATTACGATAAGAAAAAGAGAGGGCCCCGCCTGTCCGGCGGAGCCCCTTTCTGTCGTCATCTGACCCAGTAGGCAATCACCTTCCTGTCGAAACACGGCCACGTGTCTATCAGGACGCCCTCGTGGACAATCGTGCAGTGGCCGTTGCAGGAGAGGAAAAAACATCGCTTATCGTCGCCGAGCTCCTGGATGAACTCCCGCACGGTCATCCCCTTCCGTGGCGCCGGATGACGCTGGTAGCCCTCTTCCTGCAGGAATGCCGAGAACGTAGAGATGTAGTTGAAGCTCACACGGCCACGGGCCGTGGCGAAGGTGACGATATCCATCACGGCTTTGTTCCAGGTTACGCCGCGGAAGTACGACATCGCACGGAAGACACAGTCCCCCGTGCGAAGCCCCAACGGATTCACGTTGTGGTATGCGAACCGTTCGTCCATGCCGGCCGTCATTTCGCTTCGTCGGCCATCGGTTCCAGCAGGACGAGGAAGCCCAGGTCGACGGGCTTGGCGCTGCTGTTTTTGGTGCTTACCATGAAGCCCAGGCCCAGCACATCCTCGGTCATGTCGAAGCCGTAGTCGATCTCCAGCGGCTGCGCGGAGCCGCTCCGCTTCATGAACTCCAAGTCCACCTCCTCGTCCTTCCAGTCGATGAAGAAAAGATTCTCCTCCATGCCGGACCAGGATGCCTTCACGGATTTGCCCTTGTCGTTGAAGGTGACGGTGAAGTCCCCCGTGCCGGAGATGTCCACGCTCTTTACGGAGAGCGACGGCATCTCCCCCACGGGAATCCCGCAGAGCTGCAGGCGCGAGGCGAGCGTTCCCAGGTTGAGGCCGTTGAACTCCAGGTTCGACTCCTCCCCGACGGAGACATAGGTCTTCGTGACTTTCCAGGAACGGTAGAGCACGCTGGGGTCGCGGTTCTCGTACACCGTGCAGTCCACCGTATATTCATCGCCGTCCAGTTCGTTCACGACAACGGTCTCCGAGCGTTCGTCGCCGGCCTTCGTTCCCTCCTTCCCGAGAAAATAAACGGTTCCGAAGCCGTCCAGCGAGTAGACGCCGTCGGAGAAGACGTACGCGCCGTCGAGGATGGATGCGTCACGGAAGACGATCCAGAAGACTCCCCCTTCGGAGAGGGAGATTACGCTGAAAGGAGAGGCCGGGGAGACGGCCGTGATGCGGCAGGCATTCTGCTCCTGCGGGGCGCCCGGCAGGCCGGACTCCTGCTCGACAGGGTCCGGCTCCGGGGTCTCGACATCGTTCGGGGAGAGCTGGCGCTTGCCGCAGCCGGCAAGCAGCAGTGCGGCGCAAAGGGCCGCGAAGATGAATCTGACGTTTCTCATGGTTACTTCCTTTTATCAGTTGTCACCCGGCCTTCTCTGATGAGAGGGCTGCCTTTTCTCTTCGGCCTTCTTCTGCTCCTGGGTGATATTGCGGAGAACATTACCGCCGCAGTCGATCTCGAAACGGGTTCCGTTCAGGATGACGTTCGCGACGCCGTCCCGGAAGTCGGAAGCGCGGTCCACCCAGTTGTTCAGCAGGGGCTTTCCGGAGATATCGATATAGTTGTACTTGCCCTCGGTATTCTTGACCAGGGAAAGGCCGTCGTGGAACTGACCCACACACGGGCGCCACTCCCGGCTCACCAACTGTCCGTTGGTCAGGTTGAGGTGGTTGTATCCCTTGTCGGTCTTCACGACGCACATGTGCTCGCTGGGGTTGGAAATACCGTCAAACCAGTGGCCGTTCACCTCCCGGCCGTCCGGGTAGATGAGCTTCATCTGGCCCTTCTCATTCTTCGCGAGTCCGAAGGACGGAGTCATCTCGGAGAGCTCGTGGTACGTCCGGCTGATCACGTTGAGGTTCTTGTCGGCATACGCCACGCCGCCGGTGACAGCCACGACGTACACGCCGTTGCGGATATCCCTGACGATCTCGTGGCGGCTGGCCTCCTTCGCCGACTGCACCGCGGCCTCGGCTTCGGACTTGCGCTGCTCCTGCTCGTGGACCTCGGAAGCCTTGCGGGCATTCTCCTCGCGGATGGAGGAAACGATCTCCGCGGCAGCAGATGAGCGGTAGCCGTTCATGTCCAGCTCGCCGGAGATGCGCTCCAGCTCGGCGGCGGCGCCCAGCAGCGCCTTCTCGCTGACCTTGTGCTCTCCCAGGCGGATGACGCCGCCGTCCACGGAGTAGGACACCTGCCCCTCGCTGCGGGAGATTTCAAGCAGCGACGACGCAGCGACGACGCGCTCCTTGAGCTCCTGGATGCGGGCCAGCCTGGCGGCCTCCTTGGCGCGCTCCTCGTAGAGGGCGTCCACACGGCGCTCGGCCTCCTCGCGGTCCTTCTCGTTCTCGACAGGAATCGATTCCAGAGCCTTGGCCTCGCGGGCGTATTCGCGTCCGCGGTTCGTGACGGCCTTCGCGGCGGTCTTCTCCTCGTACATCAACGTAGCGAGGAGCTGGAGGCGGTCAGTCTCAATGCCATCCTTCGCAGCAGAGACATGTCCCAGGCGCGCGCCCTCGGCGAGGTCGCGGATGGCCACGGAGACATTGTCTTCACGCACGCGGAGGAAGCCGTTATCGATCTTCTCCCTGCGTTCGTCGCGCTCCTCACGCGTCATGGCCGCCAGGGCCAGCGTCTCGGAGTGCGGCCGCTCCATCACGGCCTCGCGCAGCTCGTCCAGCAGGGCGCGCGCCGACGTCTCGTTGAGGGCGCCGCCGGCGACCTTCGCGGTGAGGGCCGGGTAGTGCTCTTCGTCGTAGTGCTCGGACAGGTCGTCAGTGAGGCGGGAGAAGTTCGACACCTTCACCTTGCCCTCATCCGTGAGGCGGATGCTCGCGGTGATGTCGTCGCCGCGACGCAGCTCGATGCTGTTCCGGTTGACGACGATATAGTCCGCATTGTCGAAGCGCATCGCCGTGGCGTTCTCGCCCATGCCGACGGCCGACAGGAACTCGGAGCAGAGACCGTGTGCGCGGGTCTTCAGCCACTCGAACCACTTGACGTTATCCTCGCGCATCGTGCGGTCCGCCAGTCCCATCGCACCGTTGGGCACCTCGTCCAGAGCGAGGAGCCTGTCCCTGAAGAAGAACTCGGTACGCAGGTCGGGGTCGCGGTTCATCAGCAGGGATGCGCCACGCTGCTCCCCATGCACGGCGATACGGGAACCGTCCAGGGTGATCTCGTCGGCGGCGAGACGGGCGAGGATGCCCTTCTCCTCCGACGGCGCGGCGAAGAGCGCATTCGGATACTTCTCGAGCACCGCCTTGCGGACGCCCTCCTGAGCCTCCGACACGAAGAAAATCTCGTCGGCGCCGAGCTTGAGGATATGGACGGCCGTCTGACGGACGTCCTTCGGCTCCACCTCGACGGCCTCCTGCTTCGCGGTCTTCGTCTCCTTGGCGTCGCGGATCTTCCATTCCTCATCGGGCTTATCCAGGTACGCGGTCTCCTGGAGGTTGCGGGCGGTACCGACGATCTCTTCGACGCCTTCCATGTTCGCCTTCACCTCGCGGATGTCCGCGATCTTCTTATTGTCCTTTCCGGCCGTCTTCTCTTCCGCATTCCCTTCCGCCTCGGCCTTCTTCTCCGCCTCAACCTTATTCCTGTGAACCTTCTCCACGCCGATCACGGCGCCGACGGCAGCCGCCTCGGCGAGGCTGAACGTCACCTTCGAGAGGTCTGCGAGGATCGATGCGGGGTTCGCACGCTCATCGCCGCGGAAGGCGCCGTCGAAGATGCTCACCACGGTACCGGCGGTCTGGGAGACCGCCTCGGCGTAACGGACCGCCGAATCGGCCGCGTAGCGGATGTCGGGAGAGGTGGTGCTGGCCACCAGGCCGCCGCGCTTCACCACGGCCTCCTGGGCCTCACGGGCCGCCTCGTCGCCGATACCCTCGCCGGTGATCGCCACCGTCCTTCCTCCCTTTTCAGTGTGTTCCTGCAGGGCCGCGGAGGTAGCTCCGCGCCGCGTCTGGGACATGTTCGCGATCAGGACGATATCCTCATCGGCAAGACGTCCTCCAAGGAAGCGTGCCGCCGCGATGGACTCCGTCATGGAGACCTCCGAACCGGTTACGGACACGGACGGCTTCTCCAGCAGGGAGAGATCACCCTTATACCAGAGGATTGCGGGCCGCGTAACGCGGACGCCGTCGGCCTCCCGGGTGTAGTCCATATCGCGGAGGTTCTGCGGATAGTCCGGGGACATCGGCGTGACGTAACCGACGCCGTTCTCGCGCCAGCCCTTCTCCATGCCGATGATATCCTCCCAGGTTTTCTTGATCTGGGCTTCATCGACGATATCCTCATCGCGGCCACGGCCGTCCATGCGGATCTCGTAAGCGCGGTCACTCAGCGTTTTCCACTCAGCGGTCACGGCAGAGAACATCTCCATCGTCTTGACCATCTCCAGGCCGCGGTCATCGTTCACGTCGTTGGTGACGAGATGGACCAGGTCTTCGGGGCTGTCGATATAGGAACCGTCCAGCCGGGCGCCAAGGGCATCCCAGTTTCTCTTCGCCTTGGAGATCTCATCGAGAAGATCGCTTACCCGTTCATCCTTGGTGCGCAGGTAAAGCGCATCAAGCTCTTTCTCGAGGGCAAAGATCTCCTCGGGGATGGCGGCGAGCCGTTCCTTCATATTCCACGTCTGCTGCAGCTCCGAAATCGTATTCCAGATTTCAGGACGCCAGGAGCCTGCGTCCGGAGAATTGAAGACGAACTCCCCACGGGCAGTCCTTACATGCTCGTTGAGCGTGTTCCACTCACCCTCCGCCTGCTCGATCTTCTCGAGGATCGACCTGACGTGATTCTTCTCGGGAAGACCCGGCAGGGCGATGCCGTATCCTTCGGCGCAGTTCCTGATGAACTCCGCCATGTCGGCGGGGCCTTCGATGCGGAGATTGTTGGCCGTGGCGACCTCCATCATGTCGTTGAGCGCATTGTTGCTGAAGCCGAGATGGTACAGCACAGCGATCTGGCGGTCGGTCAAGCCGCCGGCCATGCCGTCGTCACGCATCATCGAGCGACGGTCACGCTCTTCGAGCCTCTCCTGGAGGTTCCGCAGGGTGACGTCGTTGCGGTAGCCGAGATGGAAACGATTCTTGAAGGCGGCCTCGTCGGAAATATCCATGCCGCGAAGGGTCTCATCATCGACGGTCATCATCCATCCCTTCGGGGCGAGGACGGTGGCGCCGAGACCGAGGCTCTGGGCCGCGACGGCGGCCGCCTCCCCCGCGCCGCTCTGGCCGGTGGAGATAATGTCGGTAAGTTTCCACGGCGTCATCTCGGCTTCTTCGCCGAACTCGCCGGGCTGGCTCTGGAGCTGACGGAACACCTCCGTGACGAAGTAATTGATGTCGTCCTGGCTGATGCCGGAGATGTCGTCCATCTTCATGCCGGTATAGTCCTCATGGCTGCCGTTGTTGCGTGCCCTGCGGACGGCTTCCCCGAACTCGCCGGGAACGAGATCCTCAACGTACGAATTCGCAATCCTGGCGATATTGGCGCCGCCGACGGCGACGGTGATCCTGTTCGGATCGATATTGGCGTAGTTGCCGCGCATCATCCTCCACGTGAGGTCCCGGGAGATACGGTCGCGGATGCGGTTCGCCGCTGCGGCGATACGGTCGGGATCGTAGATGTCCTCACGGTGCGTGGGGATATGGATACGCGTACCCTGATGGCCGGCGATGCCGATCTGGTCACGGACATCACGGTCGGAGTCTCCTGCGGAGAAAATTACGGTATGGTCCGCGGCTTCGTTCGCCTGCGTGAAGGCGGAGCGCAGCAGCTCCTGCCGCGAAGAGCCGACGGCGTTGGCGTTCTCGAAGAACTCCACCGGCGTGGAGTAATTCCAGTTGCCGGTGATGAGGCGGGCGTTCACGTCCTCCTCCGCGACGGCGCGGACGAGGTTCGTTCCCTCATCGAGGCCCACGATGTTGCGCTTCTCGTTGAAGTGGACGCCGAGGTAGTCTCCGTTATGGATCACCGTGCGGCCGAGCACGTGCTTGACCACCTCCTCGGTGGAGCGGACGCGTGGACCGCGGGACGTTGTGTCGATATGACCGACGCGGATTTCGGACTCGCGCTCCAGCTCCATGGCGTCGAACAGGGCCCGGGGGCCGTACTCGGGATTGCCGTCGGAGCCGATGAGCAGGACCTTCTCGCCGCGCTCCACGGCCGTGGTGACGACCCTGAGGGCGGCGCGGAAAAGGTCGCTCTGCGAGACCTCCTGCCAGTTCGCATCCTCCTTACTGCGCTTATCCGCGGGAACGCCCGACAGTGCGCGCAGCCACGTATAGTTGGCGCCCATGCCGGTGAACATCGCCTGCAGGTTCGCGGAGCGATACTCGGAAACGAAACGGTTGGACGTGTAGTGGCGGGTATCGATGACCGTCGTGACGTCATCCGGAATAAGGGAGCGGAACTCGTCGATGCTCCGCTTGCCGATGCCCAGGGAGTAGACGTCGTAGTCGCGCAGGGCCCGCTCGCTGACGCGGCTCCGTGAAGGAGAGAGGCGGGCGAGCTCATCGTCGTCGAAGTACGCCATCCGCCCGCGGATGATATCCGACAGGGCGCGGGCCTGGCTGACCGACGTTGAGGCGAAGCGGTCCGTGAGGGTGCGGCCCGCAGACCGGCGCGCAAGCTCCGCGATGAGGCCGGGGTTCTGGTCGGCCCAGACAGACCACAGCGGAAGGTAGCCGTTCGCGTAGGAGTGGTCCTGCCGCTCCTCCTCGGTCTTCAGGTCTGGATTGTAGAGAATGCTGTCACGGGACGGAGGAAGGCCCTTGCCGCTCCGCTTGACGATATTCTGGTAGACATCCTCAACGCTGCGGCCGGAGACGTCTACGTCACCGAAAAACGTACCCTCGGCGAACCGCGCGTTGAGCGCGGAGAAACGGGAGTCGCCGTCGGACGACACTTCGTAACCGCCACGGGCGACCCTCGCCCACTGCGGGATCTGGTCAATCCTCTCCGTGAAGGACACCGCCTCCCCGGATTCCTGGACATGATTGATATCACGGGCCCATTCGGGAGTCTCCTGGGGGTTGATCACCACCTCCTCCTCGGGAGCCTCGATATTCTGGATGATACTTTTCTTGGCCATAGCTGTTCGTGTTTATCTGTTATCTTTTCGTGACTCTTAAATGCCTCTCGATTTGCTTTCTTCCTGGGACGTCCGGCGTTCGTTACGGATACGGATCTCCGCGTTGACGTGACGGATGATGGCATTGGCGTCGATACCCTCCCGCTTCTGGAAAATCGGGTGCTTGGCCTCCGTGGCGGAGACCATCTCGCCGGCACTGCGCATGACTTCGTAGGCCGGATACATCGACGAACCCTTGCGGAAGGAACGCGTTTCATCGATATCCGCGAAGGGCAACTTCGCCGCATTGACGTCCGCATTGAACGGAGCGTCGCTCATCTTGGAAACCATGGACAGCGTCGCTACGGAATAGACTATACGGGCCTTCTTGAGAGCTTCGTCCAAGGTCCCCGTCTGGTTGGAGGTGAACGTCGCCGCGAGGTATGCGTGTACGCCGTTCATCTTCTCGGCGAAGTCCGGATTGACCTTATCCTTCTCCAGATCTTTCTCCCAGAACAGCTTCATCCCCTTGTACGTTTCGTCGTCCACGCTGGGCGACTGGCAGGCTTCGCTGATCGCCCGGAAGTGGTCCGGGAACGTCTTGCGGTAGGAAGTCTGTGCGAGGTTCCACACGCGGGAGCCGTCTTCGAGGGTGCAGAAGCGGTCTTTCTGTGCCGGGAGGACCGACGCGCCGAGCTTCTTGATCTCGTCGCCCGTGAGGAAGATGTTGGTCTCGGCGCCGTACGCGGCAAGCTCCGCGTTGAGGCGGACGCCGTTGAAACCCTGGAAGACGGTGCCGTCCATGGTCTGCGCCGGAGCGAACTGGGAGGCTTTCATCTTGTTGTGGTCATCGTTGATAAGGCTCCGCAGTACACGGCGGCACTCGTAGTCGATATCCTCGCGGAGACGCTCCTTGACAGCCTCCTGGTTCTCTTCCTGCCGAACGGAAACAACCTCTTCGGAAACTATTCTGTGCGTCGCCTTGCCCTCTTTCAGGACGGCAGGCTCCATGCCGAGTTCGGCCGCCTTCAATTCGGACTCCATCTTCGTCAAAGTCTCGCGGGACACTCCGTTGAGGGCGTCGTAGAACGAACGCTTGAGGGCCTCGCGGATAAGGGTTTCTTCGATCCCGGGATCGTTGAGCGGCGCTGCGAGAAAGTCTTCGTACGCCTTGTGAATAATATTGCGGTCGGATTCGTTCTCGATGAAACCCGGAGCCTTCTCGTCGAAACCCTCGCCATCCGGGCGGTAGAAGGAGAAGGCGAGAGCCAGATCCTCGAACGACAGGCCCTTGAACCAGGCCATCGTCGTCGAAAGGTCGCCTTCCTGGTGCCCTTTCTCGTCGGAAATCTGCTCCGCGATGTCGAAGGTCTTCGTCAATGAAACAGGCGAAGGTTTTGGCAGCACCGAGTCCAGGTCCTCCCACAGCGCCGCGGGGACGTTCAGCTTCGGAAGGCTGTCGGCGCCAACAACACGCCCGAACGACTTGTCGAACATCCTATTCCAATCGAAGTCCTGCATCTGCTTTTCGTCGTAACCCGGGAGCATCTCGCAGACCGGATACTGGCGCCTCGTGAACAGGCGCTGGAGCAAGGACTTCTGCTTGAGGTCCTTTATTTCTTTCTCCGCAGTCCTGAAAGCACAGTAGAACTTATTGCCGATCGCGTGAAGGTTAGAATTCAGATGGGAGGCATACTGGAAGAGGATGACCTTGCGGTCATCATCACCCAGCCGCCCCTCCGCCTCCAGCTGGAGCCACTCGGGCATCGTGTGCGTGAAACGATCATATACGCCTCCCAGGAAGACTTCGTTCGGGGTCATATCCTTGACGGCGCCCTCCGTGCGGAACATCCCGTACGGATCGGCGTCGAGGTTCTCGTTGAGGAGACCGTACTGCGCGGCGACGACATGGATGTCGTACAGGAGGTTCAGGCGGTCGGCGAAATGGTCCGTCGGAACCAGTCCCGGCTCCCCGGAGACGTAATCGATCCCGCCGATCTTATCGACGAGACGACGCAGCGTCGCACATGTATGGGACGCGCCGGCGAGCTCGAATGCTGAGAGATTCCGCGTATTGTCTTTCAAATAAGTCTTTTCCATGGTTTCCTGCGGTTTGTTGATTGGTACCCGGAAGGGCGGTCAGGCCCTTCCGGATAAAAGAACTACGGAAGACTACAGGTGCATGCCCGGGGCGAGCTCCTGCGTCTGCTGGCGCTCGAGATTGCGGGTCTGCTCCACATCGTGCTTGATCTCGCGCTCCTTGCGCTTGGCCTGCTCGAAGGAAGTCGCCGTCTGGAGACGGTCGGAGGCCGCGTTGTACTGCACGAAAATGTCCTTGTCGGCGGGATTCTCCGGCTTCAGCCACACGCCACGACCCAGGGAGAGTTCGCCCTGTGCGCGCTCGTTGAGCGGATAGACATGATCGATGCCGTCCTTGTCGCGGAACTTGTATTCCGGCATCTTCGCGAGACGCGCCGCAATCGAGGAGGACTTCACGCCGATGAGCTCGTGGTTGTTGTACGGATCCACGGAGAGGACCGTGTAGGTGGGCTTGTTGTTGAAGTCCAGGCCGGCGAGCGGCTCACCGAGGTTGCCGGTCAGACGGAGACGGTCCACCTGCTCGGGCTTCAGCTCGACACCGTTGTAGGACAGGATGTCACCCGGCTTGATCGGGTTACGGTCGTAGGCGAGCTCCGGCTTGCCGTTCTTGAAGATCTGCTGACCGTTCTCGTCGAGCTTATACTTGAGCCCGACGTGGTGCATCTCGTAGCCCCAGCGGGCCTCCTGACCGGCCTGCGCCGGCATGTTCCACAGACGCACGGTAGCCAGCTCGCGGCGGCGCTTCTCGTGACCCATGCCGACGTAAACGTTCACGGGCGGAGTGAAGGTGCCGAAGGCGAGCGCCTCGAGCAGACCGTATCTCTTGGTGCTGCGCATCAAGTAGTCGATGTCCAGACCAATTTCCTTCTTGATCTCATCCTTGGGGAGAGCGTTGAGGCGCTCGACCACGACGGGAGAAGGAGCGTACTCCCTCCGGCCGTAAGCCTCGGCTTCCGCCTGGGCGTTCTTTCTGGTCTCCTCCGGGGAAAGGGTAGCGTCATCGGGCGGGAAGTCGTCGAAACGCGCTTCGTTGCCGAGACCCTCAATGTTGACGCCTTCGGGCATCACGGGAGCGGCCTGCACCTGCGGGGCCTCTTCCGGTTTCTTGTTTACCTGTTTTGCCATAATAATTTAATTTTTAAAAAGTTGAACGTTAGTTTTATACCTATTTGATTGAATGGCCGGTGTCCTGCCGGATACTTTCGTCATGCGTGAGGTTCCGCGTCACGAGGCCGCCGTCGTTGATCTCCAGGCGGACGCCGTTGAGGCTGACCAGCGCGTGACCCCTGTCGAAGAACCGGGCCGTGTCGACGTCGTTGCGCAGGAGGACGCTCCGGTCCTCCGCCCGCATGTAGTTGAACTTGCCGTCGGCCGTCTTGAAGAGGATGGGCTTCGCGAGATCGATAGATACGTCGTGATTCTTCCCAATGATCCGGTAACGGTCGATGTTGAACTTCATTTCGTCGGTCAGGGCGAAGCGGCTCTTAAAGAGCTTCTCGTCGCTGTGGTCGACGCCGTTGACGTCACGGAACTTCCACCCCTGGGGGGCGTGAATGCGGACCGGAATGCCCAGCGTCCGCCCGGCGATGCCCGCCGCTTCGTCCACGCCCGTCTGCCCGCCGCTTCGCAGCGAACTAATACGTGCCCCTGCGTTCTGCAGACAGACCAGCGTCATGGTGACGAGATCGTTCACGCGGTCCTGGGTCATCCCCTGAAGCGTGTAAAGGCCATTGCCGGCGATATTCAGGCCGACGGAATTGGTGCCGTCACGGAACTCGGCCGGAAGAGAAGCGTAGATCTTCGCCGCGGCATTCTTGGCATTCCGCACGATGTCGTCGAAGTCGCTTCCGTCCACGAGGATATCCACGGGAATGAAAGAGCTTCCGGCGGCCTTCATCGTGCAGCGCTCTCCGTAGGTGTTGAAATCCACGGCGAAACCGACGGTGAAGTCCACGTCGGGCGCCTGGGCGTTCTCGTAGGTGCGGCCATGATAAGACTGTGAGGACTCACTGAAAGAGAGGAGGTCCCGGGCAGGGGCTGTTGTGCTCATATCGTTGGTTTTATGGTTCTCGGATGTGACGTTGAGGCTCGTGGCGATGGCGGGCAGCTCGCCTGCCCACTCCTGGGAAAAGACGACGTTCCGGGGAGGCTCTCCCGCCGAGAGGAACATCCGCATCATCTCCCGGCCGGTGTAGCCGTTCAGGGACGCCTGGTCGGTGTTCCTGTACGCGACACAGAACTGCTTGCCAGGATTCTGGCGGGCGGCCTCGTACAGACGGCCTACGCTCTCCGTAATTTTCTCCGCAGGAATGCTCCGGAGACTGTTGTTCTCGCGGACCCTCAGGTCCTTGGTCGGAAGCGCATAGGCGCTCCCCTGCAGTCCCTCCCCCTGCCCGTACACGGCGCCGAAACGCTCGGCGGCGACCTTCGCCGCGCCGGCACCGTGCCGGCCCTCCGGATTGGACCCGAAGACGAAGACGATGCCGTTGCCGGGATGGATGTCGCCGACATAATAGGAGAAGCCCTCACCGCGGCGGATGTCCGTAGCGGCCAGGCCGCCCCGCCGGTCGGCCTCCATCTTCCTTTTCAGTGACTCCGCCTGCCCCTGGCGGCACTTCGCGCACCAAGCCTCGTTCATGTCCCCGTAGCCCTTGAAGGCGTAGGAGCCGTCGGCGTGCTCGATGGCCAGGCCCTCGCGCTGCGCCTGCTCCACCTCGGCGGCGATGATGCCCGTGAACTTCCGGCCGGTCTTGTCGTTGTCCAGGTACGTGATCACGCGCTCGTGGTCCAGGATGAAGCCCATCGCACGGTGCGTGCTCGTCACGCTGTTCAACACGACGAGGTCCACATCACCGGGCGTCTTGATGCCCTTCCAGGCGAGGTAGCTGAGCGCGTCGAAGAAGCCCTCGATGACCACCACGCTCCTCGCCCGGTCCTCGGGCCCGAACAGCGGGCCGTCGGCCGCACAGCGGTGCAGCTTTCCTTTGGCGTCGGTGTAGAGGAAATCCCCGTTCGCCGCGATGACCGTGTAGTTGCCGCCCGTGGAGAGCTTGCCGCCCTTCTTCATCGGTGAGCGCAGCGACCAGTTGCCGTCAATATTCGGGAAGCCGATGGCGTAGCGTCCTCGGGAACGCTCGCCGTTTCTGTACTCCAAGTAGTAGTTCACCTGGTAGCAGTATCTGTTCAGGATATCGGCGGGGATATGCCGTTCGTAGATACCGTAATTGGTCAGGGCGTCCATCGAGATGCGGTCTCGTACGCCCGTCACGAAGATCTGAGCGGAGCCGGATTTCGTGGCCGAGACGGAAATGACCTCGTTCTTGTAGGCTTCGATGGAAGGAGATGCGGAGAGCTGTTCGAGATACGCGAGCGCGTCCGGGAGGTTGCAGTTCAGCAGATGCTCCACCAGAGAGATCGTGTCGCCGCCGAGATGATGCCCAAAAGAATCCACGTCGCCGAAATCGCACCACTTATGGTCGACGTCATTGACGTGGAAAGAGGGGGTTTTCTCTTCGCGGAACGGAGAGAAATACAGATTTCCCTTCGTGTGTTCCGTCCTGTAGCCCAGGTCGGCGAGGATCGCCGCCATCGGTGTTTGGCGGAGAAGCTCAATCTCCCGCGGAGAGTAGGACCTATGGATTGAATTTCCCATTGTTTTTGGGCCCGGAGGGCAATTTTTTTAATTTTTTGGGGGCCTTTTGGCCATTATATCGTGTTGTTCACAACGAAAAATCTACCGCAAATATATAAATTTTAATTTGTATTGCAAGATTTTTTTTCTTTTGTTAGATATTTTTTGTTACGGGCTGTGAAAATTTGAATTTTCAAGAAAAATAAAGATATTTGCAGACGATTACGTTACCACTACCGCCAAAAGAAAATGAAAACAACGCAAAACCGTCCCATAAAAGTCGACTTCCGCCGACTTCAATTTCTTGTCGATTTCATGAAAGTCGCAGGAATCAACACCAATGAGGCAGCACGTATCCTGGGTATTACCGGGCCGACCGTCCGCCACTGGTTTCTGGAAAATGTCGATGACACGAAGCTGTCTTATGTTTATCGCATCGCCGAACATACTGGGTATAAATTCGATTTGCTTCTTACCCGAAGCGGCAGCGAAGGAACCGGAGCCATCGCCGTAGACATCGATGACTTTATCCATTTGCCGGGTGACAATTACAAACCCAAAGTCATGAGTTTCCTGACGATTGCGATGCGACGTTATGGGATCAACAAGAGGCAGCTCGCGCAGGCGACCGGCCTTTCCGTGTCATCGATCACTTATTTCTATTCGACCGACGACATCTCGATCAGCCGTATCATCGACATCGCGAACCGGCTTGACTTCTGCGTCAAGTATTCGTTTACGAAAATCGAGGAGCCTGAGCTGGATCCGGACAAGCGCCATAGCTGCACCTGCTCGATCATCAAGAAGAGCGTCATTCGGTTCTGATGCGATTCTGCTTTCCTTGGGAGAGGCGTTCACCATCACCATGACGTCTCTCCTTTGGGCGTAGATTATTGGCTCACCTTGGCTTCGTAACTGCATGAAAGCTGGAACGAGGTATCATGGATAGGGTCATACAGCGTTATCTCGATCATACCATCATGGTCTGAGGCTATCTTCACCTTTCGGTAAGCGATCTCAAAGTAACCTTTTTCGGAAACCGAATAGCTTGAACCTATATTGAGCTTATTTCCGAATTCGCAGTTGTAACCATCCACCCGGAATATCTCCTGCGTATCATAGATACGGAGATATACATTGTCTCCGTTATGGACGGTAGATATTCCATTACCGCGAATATCCACCAGGGCCATTGATACTTCCGTCGGCTTACGCGTCTCAAAAAAAATCTTCAATTCGCCGATGACTCCGGATTCCGGATCTTCTACCGTGAACGTTACGGATTTCTTTCCGTTCGTCCTTACATCAACATCCCGGGAAACAAAGTCAATGTAACCGTCAGGGCCGACCTCATATTCCTGTCCCGGAACGTAATCCTCGAAAACGAACTCACAATCGATGGAGCGGACGACGATAGAGCCGTGCGAACAGAACACGCGAACCACCAGATCATCACCACTGTCGACCAGCGGAGTCAACGCCTCTCCGGAGAATTCCGCAATATTTCGGCCCGTATAAGGCCGCTCGCAGCGCATGATATTCCCGGATACCGGGTCCTCGACCACGACAGAAAGTATTCCATGATGGGATTGCGGGATCGTCGCCGGGATGTCGAAAACATCTTCGTTTTTATACACGTAATCAATCTCCGGGAACGTTCCGGCCATTCGGGAATCACACTCCACTGAACGAAGGATATACGTATCACGGTTGACATTCACCTGAAAACGAAGAGCGTCGCCGGTATTGAGAGTGGCATCCTTGTTGAGAATCCGAAGGCTGGCCTCAAAAGTGTCTATCATGAGAGGCTCTCGGCAGCCGCACAAGGCGGCGCCGAAAGAAAGATAACATATAAAATTTAAAACTCTCATTGAATAAAGGAATAATATGTTTAGATAAAAATGAACTACGATAAAATTCCCAGCGGCACGGGACAAGCCCGTGCTTCGGGCGCGCCGTTTTAGGATTCTCGGGCGAGCCGAACGGAAAAGCCGTTCAGACGGTAGTCGTTGTCCTGCGGATCGACGTAGCCGCTGAGGAAGTACACGTTCCGGGCGTAATCTACGCCGTTCGGAGACGAGGACCAGTAGTAGCCGCCGCCGCCGACGTCGTAGACGCCCCCGCCGCTGCGGTAGCCAGCGGCAGGGAGAAAGACACAGCCCTTGGCCTCCAAGGCGGTCCACTGCGCCGCGGTACACTTGGTCTCCCAGGCCGACGCGGCATTCAGGGTGCCTAAGGTCGTGAATTCGCTGGCCGCGATCGAGCAGCCGTCCGGAAAGAGAATGATGCCGTTCACGCCCGAGACGTCCGTACGAATCGTCGCCTCGGTATACCTGGCGTTGGACGTACCTCCAACCGTGCCGGAAGCGCGGGAGTTGAACACGTAGCACCACTCATCGACGTCCAACGTGTACCAACCGTCGCCGCAGGCGGAGATGACGCCGGGGATATCGCCCCAGTCGGTCTTCAGAGCGTCGGATGCTGAAGTGCCATAGTAGGCGTTGTTCGCACTAGTGTACGAACAGAGGCCGTAAGTATCGTAGCTGGCGGACTCGCCAACCCAGCCAAAGAGGTCCATCTTCTTGCCAACGGTAAAGGAATTCGCGGAATCCGTCGAACCAAGATAATCCCACTGGTTATCGGCGAAACACCAATCAGAACCTGTATAGTTATACGTATCCGTCGGACCCGAAGCAACCGTACATTGAAGGTTGCCAGGAGCGAAACCAACCTTATCACCAGAAGAATTGATTGTAAAACGCCCTATAGGGAGTATAGGACCCGCCTCCGTATCCACTACCCATCCCGTCGGAACGCCATCGACACCGACCACATCCCAAGTTGCCTTTACGTTCTTTACAAAGATGCCCCGGGCAGCAACGCCTGTAACCCAGTTATCGGTATAAGACGAAGAAGGAGTCGTTGTAAAGAAGGCTTTGATATAATTCAAAGATGAGCAACCATCGAACATGCAACAATAGCAATATTCCGCCAGGGTCGTAGCGGGCAACTCGGGGGCGACCTTCAAGGAACTGCAATTCCGGAACATTCTATCATAGCAACCACTCGCCAGCGTAGTGGCGGGTAACTCCGGGGCTAACTTCAAGGAACTGCAATTCCGGAACATGCTATCATAGCAACCACTCGCCAGCGTAGTGGCGGGTAACTCCGGGGCTAACTTCAAGGATGTGCAACCATAGAACATGCTACAATAGCAACTACTCGCCAGGGTCGTGGCGGGCAACTCCGGGGCGGTCGTCAAAGATGTGCAACCTTCGAACATGCCACCATAGCAACTACTCGCCAGGGTCGTAGCGGGCAACTCCGGGGCGGTCGTCAAAGATGTGCAACCTTCGAACATGTAGCCGTAGCAGTAATCCGCCAGTGTCGTAGCGGGAAGAATGATTTTCTTAGCATCATACGTATACAAATTGCTTCCACAACCACTGAATAAACTATAAAAACAATATGCACCCACCGATGTATTATCTCCAGTCAACGAATTTACATTACCATAAACATGCGCCTTGTTAGTTAACGTAAACTGGTTAGAATCATAAGAAGACGTGCCATACGATGAATTCGACCCCTTAAACCACACGATATCCCCGGCGGACACAGAGACAGTAACCCCGCTGGTCGTCGAAGTAATACTCGTCCATGTAGCACCCTGGTCCTTACTGTACTGAATGGTCTTTGCTATGGAAGCGTCAGAGCACTTCCAGCCAATCGTCCCCGCCTCATCACAGTAAAACGTTAGGTAATCCAGGTTGTCACGATAATTATACTCGCAGTATTCTTCCAGATCAACCCCGAACAGGATCTCTCCGCCAAGGACAATCGAAACGACGTTCGTCTTGCCACCAACGATAGGGACGTTCACTACCTTGTCAGTATAGGTGATGCTCGTGCCAGATTGCGTAGCCGTCCACGTCGCCTTCACTTCATACGTTCCCGGTACCAGGTAGATATCGTTGGCGTTCGCACCCGTGGCGTTCGCGACCACCGTTGCACTACCGGTCGTCACGGAACTCCAGCCTGTGCCGTCGGTCTTGCCGGCGCCCGTACGGAGGTTGTACGTACCGCCGGTCTTCGGGGTAATACGGATGCTGATATTGCTGATGGAATAGCCGGACGCGGCGGCCACATCTACGCGGCCGAAGCGCGCGAAGATATGCTCAAAAGTCAACGTGTTCTTGGTCTTGTAGGTGCCGTTCGTGAGGTACGCGCACACCACATCCGTGGTGTTCGTCGCCGACACAGTGGTGCCCGCCGCCGCGAAAGTCAGCGGGCGGTTCGATGCGTAGAACTTGTAGCTCGGATTGGATGCCGGCCACATTTTCGACCCTTTGTAGACCGCCGGACTGGACCCGGTCACCTGCGTGAACTGCGTCGACGTCCACGCACTGGATTCCGACCCGGCGGAGCCGGTCACGGCAGACACGTAGAACGACGTCAGGGAAGTCGTCTCCGTAGTCCCGGAAGACGCCTTGGTCTGCGCCTCGATATGCGCGTCGGCGCCGAAGACGATCTCGTCCCCGGAAAGGTTCTCGATCAGCACCGGCTGCTCCAACTGCAGACAGGACACCCCGGCCACGGAAATCGCGGCCAGCGTAACAATCGACATGAAAAACTTTTTCATATACTTCATATTTTTAATTTTACTTTCTTTTTTATCACCGTTTGACAACGCCGAAACCGGCATTCAAATGCTAACCATCTCTGCCTCAAAGCCTTCCTCTTAACGACTCGAGAGAATCCATACAAAAAAAATTAATGTTATCTCCCCCGAGCCTGATCGCGCGACGCGCTCACGCACGCCTGGCAGCCCCCACACTCCATTACCTCCAGGTTGCCACCGAAGGACTACCTTCCAGCCGGCTTTTCTTCTCTTTTCTACGAAAAGAATTCATACAAATCCATTTTAATGTTATCCAAGAATTCATACAAAATCTTTTTAATTATATCCGTTGCCTCCTTCGAGGTGGCCGCTGCAGGCTTGTATGGATTTTCCAAAATCGGAAAATCGCCGAAAATCGGCCTCTCAGGTGCGTGTAGCGCGGAAAATCGGCAATCCACACAGAACAGTTTTAATTATAACACCATGAATGCCTGGTTAGTCCAAACCTCCACATCGGAGCCGTCAGAACCCTTCACGCCATTCGCGATAAAGCCGTTGTCGGCAAGCTGCGTTGCGGAGTTCACGGTAGCTTTCGTGGTAATCTCGTAGTCCACCGCCGGACCTCCGGCGACAAATTGGATCTTGTCGGTCCCCATGTCGGGGCCCGGCGTAAGGCTCATCTGGTTACAGGCCATCAGCCCGACCACCAAGCATATCATGTAAAAAAAATATTTCATATTCATTGTCAATTAGTTTCTATTTTCCATTCTACGATATCTTAGTTCACGGCCTTGACTAAACGAACGAATTTTAAGGTTAGCAGGCCAGAGCCTAGTTCGCATCTCGAACAAGATATACAGGGACACAATAAGATGTAGCATAGATATATCCTACCGATATGCTCGTTCCAGGATTGATTCTTAAACCATACCAATAAGTAGATGGTTTCGAACTTGTTCCATAATAACAATCGGACGTTGACCAACCTCCACTTGCTTTATATTTTACTTTTGGAATAAAATAACACCCTTGTTCAATATAAGCATCCAACTCCTCCCCTGTCATATAAGTAGTAAATTCATTATTTATATTACCTAATGCCTTACCGGAAAATGATTTTCCATCCGGGAATAAGAGCGTTCCGTATAAATTACCACTTTCAACATACACTCCTGCATATCTAACTCCAGAAGTTCCATTAACGGTAGCACCAGCACGAGATTCACCTAAAATGGCATTATAATCTGTATTACTTGGAATACGCCAATCATCAAATCCTGCATGCGAAACAGAAGAGTAACTACCAATGTCACTATAACTAAAGAAATAGGAACCATTGTTTAATCCAGAAAGAGAACTTGCCTTTTGATTATTCAAACCTTCTTCCCAATCTGCATCTTTAATCTCAAAGCCGCTTCCGCCATAATACAAAGGAGCAGCCGAAATCATCAACCCACCAATAATCTCCGGCGGAATAACCAACGGCACCGTCCCCGCATCAATGGCGTTGCTGCTCCATGCCGTCAGCGATACGCCAAACTGCACTTCCGTTCCATCTCCGGTAAGCGTACAGGTGATATTGTTCGTTTTTCCTGCCACAAGGGCAACATCCACCGTCTTTCCCGTGAAAGTTTTCGAATAAGGAGTATTCGTAGCCGTCCAAGAAGCAGTCAACGTATAGGTCCCCGGAACAAGATAGATATCGTTACTCTTAGTGCCGGGGGTCGAATTCGCAATGCTCGTGGCAGAGCCGTTGGATGTCGAACTCCATGCCCCTGTCCGGAGATTGTACGTGCCGCCGGTCTTCGGAGTGATGTTGATGGTGATACCCGAAATCGTGTACCCGGAACCGGCGCTCACCGTCACGTTGCCCAACCTTGCGAAGATGTGGTTGAACGTTAACGTATTCGCCGTCTTGTAGGTCGAGGACGACGCGTAAGCGCAGACGATATCATGCGCATTACTCGCCGAAATCGTCGCGCCCGCGGCCGCCGTCGTCATCGTGTAAGTCTTGGGGTACGTCGCGTAAAAACGATAAGTGTAATTGCTCGTAGGCCAATATTTGCCACCCTTCCAGTAGCTCCCGCTCTTAGAGAAAGCCACATTCGACCACGTAGCCGCATCGGATCCGGCAGAGCCGGTAACACAAGACACCAGAAAACCGTTGGAAGTAAGGTCGGAATCCGTCACCACCGAAGCCTTAGTAAACACGTCGGCGTCGAAACCGTCCGTCAGGAAAGCAATCTGCCCGTCATCCTCCGGATCAAGAATACTGAGCGCTCCGCGATTACAGCCACAGAGAAACATCCCTGCGCATACGGCTATAGCCAAAAGAGATAATCTGAGTTTCATAATATAAAATGTTAGTTAGTTTCATGTGATGGAAGACCCTCCAAACACGCTCGATTCCCTTCGACATCTCTTCCAGTAATACTACATCGAAAACTTAGTGATAAGTTTTTCGGACGACTTTTCGGACTTCCAGTTATACTACATCATTTTCTTAGTGATAAGTTTTGAAGCCATATTTTAGTGTAGTCTAACTGGAAGACCCATTTAAGAGTCTATTATCGGCCTTGCAGCTATGTTGGATAAGGTTTTCAAGTTATACTACACCATTCGTTTAGTGATAAGATGAAGAACTGGAAACCTCCTTCCGCGGAGGGCCGATGCAGCGATGGGTGATTTGTGTTTCATGGGTCTATGATTATCAGTTAGTTTCAGTGTATGGGTAAAGGAAGTTCTAACTTCCTGTCGGGATTCTTGGATCCAACGAAGTACAAACTATCTTCGTCCGGATTGTCGTGTGGACTGCCTTATCTTCATAGTCGTGACAGAAGACCGTAAGCTCTGCGTCACTGAAAGAAAGGGTAAGCGTCTGCTCGATGAGCAGGTCCTCCAGCTCCGCCTGCGTCGCACCGGCGCGGCCGAGGGCATCCAGCACCGCCTGCGCATCATCCGCGAGGCTCCAGCGGTTCTCGTGGCCCGCTTCCATGGATACCGACGAGAAGCTCTTCTTCGTGCCCTCCACCACGACGGACTTGCCGCCGCCGTAATGGACGGTGTAGGTGTTCTCGACGGAGAGCGCCTTGAGGGTGGTGCCGTCCCCGTAGGGATGGTTCCCGACCTTGAAGCCGCCCCTCGCGGCGGAAGCCTTGAAGCCGTCGTAGACCAGCAGTGGGGTCACGTCGATGACGCCGTAGGAGAGCACCGGAAGAGGCTCGCTCATCCAGGCACCGTCGCCCTTGTGGACCGTCAGCCGGAAAGTCCCCTCCCCGCGTCCCGTCGCCGTCACCCGGCGGCCGTCAGAGGTCTCCACGGAGACGAGTTCCGGCGATGCGGTGAAGTCCAGCGAATAGCCGTCGGGCGTGAGGCCCGGCGTGGTCATCACGATCTCGGCCCGGTGGGCGTGGGGCAGGACGATTCGTCCGGGCGTCGCCGCGCCGCCGTCCACGGAGAAGGAAGGATCCGGCTCGGGATGCACCGAGAAGGGCAGCAGGAACTCATACGCCACGGCGCCCGCGACGCTCACCTGGAGGATGGCCATGTGCTCGCCCGCACCGAGCGATATGCTCGCCGGGGAGAGGTCGTAGCGCTCCGCCGGCGCGGAGTCCACCCCCGCCACGGCCCGCCCGTCCACCGACAGGCTCACGCGGTAGTCCGCGTCCGGGTCCGCGGCCTTTTCCCTTTTCAGTGAAAGGGAAGGCGTCTGGCCGACGAAGTAGTTCGACAGCACCATCGAGGCGGTGAACGCAGGGTCTTCGGGGGCCACCACGCGCGTAGGCAGGCCGCGCTTCCCCTGTTCGAGGAACAGGCCCACCTCAACGGTCCCCTCCTTGAGCCCTCCGACCTTGGCGGAGAGCCCGTCGGCGCTCACCTGCAGGGCGGCGCAGCCGGAGGTAAGATACCACTGCGGAGACCGTCCCGCGACTCGCTCGACGCTGGGGAAGAAGAGCGGCGTGATGACATGGGGGCGGCCCATCTCCACCAGCAGGCTCTCCCCTTCCCGGAAGATGACCTTCGGAGTCCCTTCGGAATGGCGACCCTCACGGAGCGTCGTTTCCCCGCGGGCGCTCACCCCGTCTATCTTGCACGTCAGTGTCCCGCTCCCGTCGAAGGCCGAGGCCGGTACGGCGATGTCGAACGACGACACCGCCAGGGCGGCGACCTCCGAGGAGAACACCTCGCGGCCGGCGGGCGTGGTCACGGAGACGGCGTATGTCCCCGGCGTCGCGTCCGACATGCTGAGGCGGAACTCCAGCCCGCGCGCGCTTTCGCCGACGTATTCGGCGAACAGCGCCACGGTGCCCTTCTGCGGCACGGTGGGCTTCTCGCAGGACGGGAAGACCGGCAGCATGAAGGCGAGCGTAAGGGCCAGGAGCGGGTTGACGTGGAACTCTTTCATAGCGTGTTTTCTTTTAGTATCTGACCTCTATGTCGTTCGATGCCCACGGCATGATGGATACGGAGAAGGTTCCGAGGACGAAGTCTACGGTGACGTAGAGGTCGTCCAAATCCTCCTTGTTCCAGTTGTAGCCGACGCTTTCGAGCGCCGTGCCGAGGTTCATCGTCATCACCAGGTCGCTCTCGGCGTAGTCGTGGTCCGGTCGGCGGTAGAGCAGGTCGGCGGTCAACTCGTTGGCCTCCTGGCGCGGGATGCGGGCGCGGAAGAGCTCGGCGGTATTCTCCGGCTGGGCGTAGGTCGTGAAGCGTCCGTGAAGGGGTCTGCGGTCACGCAGACGGATGCCGTTGTTGTTCCCCCGCACCCGTATGTCAAACGGGTACAGAGAGGCATCGTTGAGACCCACGAGGATGAAGTTCACCTGGCAGTATTCCTTATGGACGTTGACGGCGGTGTATGCAAGGTCGCCGGAGCAGTCCACGTACTTCGAATCCAGGAAGACCTTCCCCCAGTCGAGGCCCTCGGGGACCGTCAGGGAGTCGCTCTTCCACCAGAGGTTCTCATGGCCGACGACGCAGGACACGATATTCTCGCGGCGGGGGACGGCGTATTCGTTGCCCACCCCTTCGAGCGGAAGGATGTCGACATTCTCCTGGCAGACCACCTCGCTGGCGACGATTGTCACGAGCGCCTGCTTGTAGTCGAACATGTGGATGATCGCGTCGTAGTTGATGGTCAGCCAGCAGGGACACTCCGTGCGGTCCTCCTTGATGGAACAGGAGGCGAAACAGAGTAGGGCGGCGGCAACCGTCAGCAGCAGTGAATATTTCTTGATTCTAAACATGGCTAAAAGTTTTATTTTCTTGGTACCCGGAAGGGCGGTCAGACCCTTCCGGATAATCCTCCGTATCGGAGGGGTGTAGCGCTCGTTTAGATGACGTCCACGACGTCCTGGCTCCCCCAGGACGAGATGGTGATCGACGGGGTGAAGTCGGAGGGCTGGATCTTCTTCCACGGCTGGTCGGGGTCGCCGCCCACGTGGTTGACGGTCAGCTTGACGTTGTACTTCTTATTGCGCACCATCTCGGGCATCAGCACCGGGTACACACAGGCTACGCCGTCCACCTCGCATTCCACCACCAGGTAGGTGGAGGATTTCTGGCCGCCGTCGGAGGTATCGCCCTCGATATAATTGTAGTCGTTGGCGAAGGTGTAGAACGTGTGGTGTACACCGTAAGACTCACCGTATGCGGTCTTGGCGGGGCGCGGAAGGAACGTCTCGGAGAGCAGCTCCTGCGGCTCGGAGGTCGGCGCCTTGCGGTACCAGGCATACCACGCCGACGGCTTGGGGCAGCTCGCGCCGGACGCCGCGATGGTGCCGTCGACGCGCTGCACGCCGGGAACGTTCATGAGATACGCGCCGATGACCTGGAACTTATCCCGATAGGCGAGCACCTCCATGCGGTTCGTGACCTGGGTGAGGACCACGGCGGCGCACAGACGGGATACCTCGACGGTCGCCGCATCGGTGCCGGCCTTGAGCAGCCGGCTCTCGATGTTGCCGCTCATCAGGAGGTTGTCCAGACGGTTGTCGGCGAGCTTGGCGGTGCGGGACTTGAAGTCGTCCAGGGTCGTCACGTTCGCGGCGGCCGAGGTGAGGTCCTCGGGCCAGTTGACGATGGCCCAGATCTCCTTGACGCCGACGGTACACTCGAAGGGAGTGAGCGTACAGCCGTCCACGGCCGCGGAGAAGGTCTCGCGGCGGCAGTTGTCGAGCTGACCGGTGTCCTTGTTGAACACGAAGACCTGGACGCTGTTGATCGTCACGTCGTTCGTGCTCTGGTCCCCCGCCTTGGTGAGGGAGAAGTTGCCGACGTTCAGCGTGAGCATGGTGGTGCCTGCATCACCGGAGCCGCCGGAGCCCAGGGCCTCCCGGTTGCAGGAGGCCAGGCACAGCAGTGCGGAAATGACCGCGATGAAAGCAATGAACTTTTTCATGACTGGTTCGGTTACTGGGTTAATTAGATGGTCTCCGCGATGGGAATGGTGGTCCAGCTGGAGACGGACACGGACGGCGTCAGCACGGCGGAGGAAACGGGATTGTAGTCGTTCGGATCGGTCTGGCCGAGATGGTTCACGGTCAGCGTGACCTCGTACTTCTTATTGCGCTCCAGGGTCGGCAGTACGACGGGATAATAGTAGACGGTCCCGTCTACGTCGAGGACCACTTTAAGGTAAGTGGAGGACTTGCCGGTACCGTCGCCGGGGGTCTCGTTGTAGTTGTTCGCGTAGGTGTAGAAGGTGTGCGGAGTCGTGTGGGCCGGGCTGCCGTACGGGATGCTCACCGCGGAGAAGCTCTCGTTGAGGAGAACGGAGGTCGGGCGGGAGTACACCGCCATCCAGGAGCTCAGCGGAGAATTAGTGTCATCTGAGGCGAGGACGGTGCCGTCAACACGCTGCACCGCGGGGACGTTCATCAGGTAGGCGCCGATGATGCTGACGCGGGTCCGGTAGGCCGGGACAAGCATATCGTTGATGACGGACTTCACGACCACGGCGGCGCACAGACGGCTGACGGGAACGGTCTCCGACACGGCGGGCGTGGCGAAGGTCACATTCTCCTTGGAGCCGGTCATGATCAGGGCGTCGACGGCGTTGCTGGACAGCGCGGCGGTCTTAGCCTTCAGCGCGGCGATGGTGTTTACGCCTGCGCCGGCGACGGTCAGGTCCTCAGGCCAGTTCACCACGGCCCAGAGGTCCTTGGTGCCCTGCGTACAGGTCAGCGTTGCGGCGAGCGTGGCGGTGTTGGTCGCGGCCGGAGAGAACTCCTCACGACGGCAGTTGTCGAGCTGGCCGGTACCGTGGTCGAACACGAAGATCTGCATGGTCTTGATCGTCACGTCGTTGACGGACTGGTCGCCGGCGGCCTTCGTTTCGATCTGCGCGGAATGCGTCGGAAGGGACAGGGCGACCGTCAGCTCGACGGGGCCCTCATAGGAAGACTGCACCTTGTTGCAGGAGCAGAAGAGCGTCGCAGCAGCGATAGCCGCGAGGGAGAGAAAGACATTGTGTTTCATGATCATGGTATTTAAATGTGAAATACTTGAAATTAAATGATTATCAGTTAGTAGGAGAGGTCTCCGAAGTCGTCTCCGTCGTCGGCGTTGAGGCCGTAGCGCTTGATGAGCACGGATATCTCCGGGTCGAGGTTGCCGCGATAGACGTACGACTGCTCCTGCTGGCAGGCGTTGAGGTAACACTGCACGGCCTGCTGGTCGTCGCCACGGCGGGAGTACAGCAGCGCGAGCATGTAGTTCACCTGCGCGGTGCGATTCTCGTCCTTGAGGATCTCCATCGCGGAGGCGTTGTAGTCGAGAGCGACGTACGCCACGGCGGTATTGTAGTCCTGGTACGGACGGAGGATCGCCAGGGCGGCCTCGTAGTCGTGGTCGCGGAGCAACTGGACGCCGCGCATGTAGACTGTGTCCAGTTCTGTCGTATGGACCGTATCCTTGACCATGTCACGACGATGCAGGGCGAAGTCGAAGCGGCTCGTGCGGAGCTTCGGGTAGAGGTCGTCGCGGAGGTGACGGTAGTACGGAGCCTGGGCCATGCGCTTCTCGCGGGCGTCGTTATTCTGGACCGTCTCCCGCAGGTCGCGGTACTCGGCCTTCTGGTCGTCCGTGAGGAGGGAGTCGCGCGCCACGAGCTCGTCGAGGAGGCCCCAGTTCTCGCCGCCGGAGCGGCTGTAGAACCGGATCTTCGGATACGTCCGGCGGGAAGTCATGCCGCTCTCGCTGTTGTCGTCACCGATGGTAATCATCATTCCTTCCTCGCGCTTGAGGGAGTCGATGATGAAGCTGATATATTTCTCGAAGTACGCCGAGGAACTCTTCGCACGGCGCGAGGACAGGTGCTCGTTGGAGAGCTCGGAGCCTTCCGGTGAAGCCGAGGAGATAATGGTGATGGAGTCCAGCTCGAAGAGGTCGTTCTGGAGCAGCGCCAGGAGATTCTCCTTGATGTAGCCGATCTCGCGGCGGTTGCCGGACAGGTCTTCGTCGACGTTGTCCTTGCCCGAGCGGAACTCGATGTTCGCCGTGGTGTTCGCCGTAGCCTTGCGGGAGATGACCTTGGTCAGGTAACGCTCCTGGTCGGAGACGAACGCCGACACGGACGAGACGTAGAACGTCAGGGGCTCGGTGCGGTCCATGATATAGATGAGCTTATCCTGGTCGTAGATCTCTCCGGAGAGGATGACGTCCACCTTGCGGAGACCCTTACGGGTGTTGATCGTCTGGACGTAGTTGTAAATCAGATCGCCGTCGTAACCCTGGATCACGGTGTCGAGGCGGATGCCCTCATCGGTGATCGGGGTCTTGACGTACTGGCGCCACTTCTTCGAGCGCATCTTTTTGAGACGCTCGTTACGGCGGATCAGATACGATTTCTTATAGTGCTCGATCGCCTGTTGCTCGGACACGCCCCAGTGGGAGTAGAAGACGTCATCGGAGACGTAGGAGGAGTCGTTGCGGAAGGCGTAAATCTGCGGTATGTTACGCTGGATGAAGATATTAAGATTTCTCCAGTCGATGAAGGCGGTCGTGTCCGTGATGATGCGGCGCAGCCAGCGCTCGTACTGCTCGTAGCCGCGAAGCTGGGCCTTACGGTACTGGGCGCCGGTAATGACGACGTCGTCGAGGCGGACGCTGTCCTGCAGGACGAACATGTCGGGATGGAAGCGGAGCTGCCAGTGCGTGTCCTGCATCTTCTCCGGAACGATGACCTGGAACTCGATGTCGATCTTGCCGTTGCGCTCGGCAATGTTGCGGAAACGGGCCGTGACCGTCGCCGCTTCGAGCTGCTCGGTCGCGACCATGTCGCCGGAGGATTCGTCCCAGATGGCGCGCATCACGAGGAACTCGCGGCCGTCGAGGTCCTGTACCTTGAGGGTGTCGCGCTGGCGGACGGCGACATCCTTGACCTCCGGGATGTACGAACGGTCCGGAGGAAGCTGGAGCGAGGGCTTCACGTCCTCGACTCTCAGAGAGGTGATCTTTTTCTGCTGGCCGCAGGAGCCGAACGCGACCGCCGCGACCACCAGGACGGGAAAAAGAATGTTTACAGTTTTCATAAAAGAATAAAGAGATTACAGCGATAAACCGTTAACCGCATACTTCGCGGGAAGGTCGGCGGCCTTCTTGATCTCGCCCTTCCAGGAATACTCCAGCGGAAGGAGTGAGCCGTAGCGTCCCGTCGAGGAAATCCAGATGACGTGCGCGAAATTCTTCTTCTCGAAGGATGCGAGGGGCAGCGTCTTCCCGGACTCGAAGCAGGACTCGAAGTCCAGCTTGTAGGTCACACCCGCGTCGATGGGCCGGCCCTTCTCTACGTCCTTCCCTTTCAGGGACACGTCGAAGTACATCGGCATCGCAGTGGCGATCTCCGAACGGCCTGTCACCGTATAGACGAAGGTCCAGTCCGGGGAGTCTACGGTCTCGATCACGAGGTTGTCGGAGGTGCGGAAGGTCGCGGTGATCTCCGCCACGTTCAGCAGCGCCTGCGGCGCGGTGACGGTAGCCCGGAGGGTGACGGCCTCGAAGACCTCCTCCGGCTCTTCCTTCTGGCAGGACCCGATGCAGAGGACGAGGACCAGCGCACCCGTCACTGAAAGGACGGGCAGGGCTGCGGCGAGCAGCCCGCGGGGGAAGCGTGCGGTCATGGCTGTGAAGGTTTTAGAAGATGAACATCAGCGCCACGCGAACCTCGTTCGGGAGGAAGAAGCCCCTACCCCCCTGCTCCGTGAGCTTGCCGCAGTACGCGCATGCGTATTTCTTATACCTGGTATACCCGCCCCACGCGCTGATGCCGAAATCGAAGTTCAGCCAGGACTTGATCTGCATGGAGTAGCCCGCGGAGATGCTCATGCCGAAGGCGTCGCCCGCCTCCCCGTAGTTGTAGAACAGGCCGCCGCGGTCGTATTCCTGATACTGGAACGCGCTGCCGATCCACCACCCGGAGTAGGTGTACCACGGCCACCAGCGGGCGCCCAGAGAGGCCGTCCACTGACGGTTCTTCATCTCGTCGGGAGTGCCGTACTTGAACGACCAGCCGTTGTATTTCAACCCCGCTTCCAGCGTGATGGTACGCGCAACCGCGACCTGCAGGTCGAGGTTCGGCGTCACCAGGTAGACGTAATCGGTAATGTTCGTCGAGATCGCGACCCGGGCGCGGCCGGAGTTGTCCGTGCGGTAGTCCCTGTCGTCGAAGGCCCCGCCCTGCGCGGATGCGCTCACGGCCAGGGGGCCGCAGACGAGCGCCGCGAGGCAAAGGAAAGAGATAGTCAGTCTTAATTTCATATACTTGATAGCTTATTGATTATTAGAGGTTAATGCGGATTCCCGCGTACGGGACGACCGAGAAGGTCTTCTGCTGCGTGGCGAACTTCACCGGGAACGACGCGCCGAGATAGAAGGCGACTCGCGTGAAGGGGAAGACCTCCATCTCGAGCATCGGGTCGAGCCCCCAGACGAAGCCCGCACGCGCTTCCTTCGTCTCGGTCTTCGATGTGCCGTCGGATTCGGGGATCAGGACGGAGATCTGCTCCGAGCAGAAGTCCGCGCCCATGATCATGTCGCCGCCGCCGTACACGTTGAACGTGCGCCCGCGCGATCCATAGAAACGATACATGACACCCCCGCGCGCAAGCACGCTCATGATGCCGTAGGCGTCCGCCGTTGCGTACTGCACGCCCGCCTGCCACCTGCCGAAAAGCGTGTAGCGGCCCATGCCCACGTTCGCGACGTGATAGCTCATCACCTTCGGGGAAACCGTGGTCGAGTAATCCGCATGGATGAAATACTGCCCACGGGACGTGCGCTGTGCGCTGGCGCAAAACGAAAACGCCAGAAGGAACAACACCGATACAATAATCCTTCTCATATCCGTTTCAAAATTTTTGGCAAGATAGTGATTTTTTTGTAAGTTCGCTAAAAATTTTTACTTTTTGGATATTTTCCCTATTATTTTACGACCGGATTCCGAACCTAGACAGTAAAAGACGGGCCTGCGACATGGAAAGAATCTGAGACTATTCTGCTATTTTCTTCTTTTTGGATGATTTTTTTTGCATTGTAATAAATTTTTCTACCTTTGCAGAAAATTCAAGAAAAAAAATGGAAATAGAAAATATTCTTAATTCTGCTCCGGCCGGCACCTTTTTAATGGTCCGTGCAGATGACCTTGCGGCTTTCGCTGAGGATGTTGCCAACAAGGCTGTTGATAAAATGAAATCCGCCAAATCCGACATCGACGACATTCCTGTCGGCATTGACGAAATCTGCAGCCGCTTCTTTCTCGCCAAAAACAACGTCAAGAACCGTCGTTGGCGCATCGAAAACAACTTCCCCACCTATCAGATGTCCCGGGGCGCGCGCGTGCTTTTCATTCCCCGCGATGTCCTGGAATGGATCCGGAAGAACAATCCCGGTCGCGCGGGTTCCAAGAAATAAACCACTTTAATTCCGTCCACATGATTAAAACTTCCCTTTTTGCCGGCCTTGCGGTGGCCGTCGTCGCCGTTGCCTGCGTCCGTGAAAACCATGGCCCGAAAATCGGCGTCGGCGATGCCGTGCCGGCTTTCGTTTGCGAAACCCTCTCCGGCGAAGAGTTCGACTCCCGGGACTTCCGAAACAAACCCACCGTGCTGGTGTTTTTCAACATCGATTGCAAGGACTGTCGCGAGGAGATGCCCGAACTGCAGAGATTCCGTGACATCTGCGAAGGCGATGTCGCCCGCCTGATGCTCGTAGGCCGAAGCGAAGGCCGCGACCGCATCCTCTCCTACTGGAAGGACAACGCCCTGACCCTGCCCGTCTGCGTCGGCAATGGCCGCGCAGAATACGACCTTTTCGCCTATACAGGGATTCCGCGCACATTCATCTATGATAAGAACGGTATTGTCCGTCTGACTTACGGGCCCGAAGACAGGCCCTCCGCCGTCGAAATCCTTTCCTTTGTCGAGTCCCTGACCCAGTAGCGTTCTCCCGCCATGAAGAAGAGCGAAATCCATTTCGTGCGCAGCGTCGTCTGCGCAAACGGCAAGGCCGTGTCCCTGCTCCCTCTCCCGGGACAGTCCCTGAAAGGAGAGGCCGTGTCGGCAGCCGTCGAGGTGACGGGCCGCCCCGCAGACCGTGAAGCCATGCGCCGCTTCTGGAAGTCCTACCCCGTAGGAACCGTCTTCGCCGCCGAGGGGTTTACCTTCGAGCGACGCGCCGGCGGCGGACATTACGAAGCCCGTCGGCTCTATCCCGTCAACCAGACGCCGTTCTCGCTGTTCGACGCCCCCGACGAAGAGATTACCCAAGCCTATCAAGCCTATGTCCAAAACAATGGAACCCAGTGTTGAGGCCACGCCCCGCGCCGACATTCGTGAGCTGTCTCCCACGGACCGCTTCCGCATGGAGCAGAGCGTCGTGTCGAAAACGAACTTCGACCTCTTGAAGAACATCTCCAAGGACCGCATCCCGGAAACCCTCCTGGAATACATCTGCTACGAACACCAGTACAACGTCTTCGGCTTCGGCGTACTCGACCCCGAGGCGTTCGCCCGGCGGTTCCACTTCAGCGCGTCCTTTCTCCGTGAACAGCACGAGGACCCCTATCAGATACGCGTACGCGGAATCCAGATGGACAAAACCGACAGGCGGCGCCGCCTGCCCATCGCCGCAGCTTCCGCGCCATTCTCCGAGGAGACCGGCAAAGGGAAGGACATCTCCTGCTTTACACGCCTGGAGAATGCCCTGTACGTTCTCGCGAACTACCCTCTCGAAGTGACCACCACCCTGGTGATCGACAACAAGGCACTCATCCGCAAATATACCTCGCTCCGAATTCTGAAAAGTTTCTCTTACGTCCAGGATACGACCTCGGGAAAGATTCTCTATACCTACGAACTCGAACCCGACTTCCGCCGTAATCTCTCCTCCCTGTACCTGTCCGTGGACATCAACAGCCTCGTGAGGCTCCGCAAGAGCGGCCTCGGTGGCCTGTACCTCTTCCTCGTGAAGGTGCGCGACGCCATCTTCCACGATGGAAGGTCCTGCACCGAACCGGGACGGCCCTCGTTCGAACACCTGTGCGGACTCGCCGACATCCCGGACTACAACGGCAATAAGAAATACCGCAAACGCGATCTCAGGGCCCGCCTGAAAAAGGTCGCCGCCAATACGGACCTGAACTTCACCGTGGACTGGCTTCCGGACGGCTCCGGAGAAAGATACGTTCCCGTGCTGTACTTTACCCCCGAACTGGGACAGATTGTCGGCGGCAGCAGCGCAGCCCTGGAAAAGAAACGGCGCGAGAATGAAAAAATCCTGGTCGCCTGCTCTGAGTTCAAGTACAACCTCGCGCAGGCGTGCGCCTATGGACGTGCCCTGCACTCCGCCGAAGCCGAGGATTACTTCTTCGAGTGGATCCGACATGACGACGAGGAGACCGTCGGCCAGATGCGCACCTCGCTCGCGAAGACCTTCATCAATCTCGGTTACGCCGTGCCCACCGACATCGGCAAGCGTATAGAGCTGTTCTGCTGGTATGTGACCCGTGAACGCAGGGAGGACTTCGATAAGTGGCTCCCGGAAATCTTCTCCGGCAACCACGGGTTCACCTTCCCGAAAGCCAGGAAGATAGGCTCCGGGAACGACGTTCTTTGACAGACCCCTGGCGGTCGCCTTCAACTGCTCACTTTGGAGAGTCCGGCATCCTCCTGGCGGTTGCCTTCAAGTCCTCACTTTGGGAGACGGATGCGCCCGGACCGGTTGCCTTCAAGTCCTCACTTTGGGAGACGGATGCGCCCGGACCGGTTGCCTTCAACTGCTCACTTTGGAGAATCCGGCCCCGGCAGGACGGTCGCCTTCAAGTCCTCACTTTGGACGGCCCCCCACCCCGGAGCGGTTGCCTTCAAGTCCTCACTTTGGACAGAACGGTTGCCTTCAACTGCTCACTTTGGGCGGAGCGGTTGCCTTCAAGTCCTCACTTTGGGGGTTGGCGGTTGCCTTCAAGTCCTCACTTTTGGGGTTTACGGGCTGCGCCGGCGGAGGCGGTTGCCTTCAACTGCTCACTTTGAGATTTTTCAATCGCCGCCACAACGCGGTATAGAGGGGGTCGGTTGCCTTCAACTGCTCACCATACCTATTTTATTAAACATATAAAACAAAAGAAACATAGATAACAATAGCAATATGCGAATGTACTTGCGCGCACGCGCGCGAATATCACTGAAAAGGAAAGGGATGGGCCAGGTGGATGCGAAGGGCATGCTCTGGCTGGGGAAACGACATCGTGGTTTTCTTTTCGGTAAAAATTTTTAGCGTTCTGACTATAATTTGTTATATTTGGCGTATGGTTTTGAAGAGAACAATTTCCTGTCTGGCGGCCGCAGCGGTCCTTGGCGCCGCTTTCCCGGCCACAGCCTTCTGCGGTGAGCCGGAAGACGAGCGGATCATTATCCAGCTCCAGCGAGACAACTACCTCCTCCGTATGAAGCTCGACTCCCTGGAAAAGGCGCTTGGCAGCGCCCGCAAGGATTTCGCATCCTTCGGCAGTGTCAGCCCTACGTCCTTCCGTTTTTTTTCCGTGGTGGACTCCTGGGACAGCCTCACCGGCGAGGACGACGTCTACCAGACCTTCGACGATAAGGTTGAGGAACGCTCTCCCTTTGAGAAGGCCAACGCTCTGCTGCGCATCCCCGAGGACGAAGTGCTGTGGAAATACGTGGACATCTACTCTGTCCAGCGCAAGCGCGGCATGGCCCGCAGCCTGACCCGCCACGACCACTATCTGGAGATGTTCCGGAAGTATTTCCGCAAGTACGGCGTTCCGGAAGAGTTCACGCTGCTGGCTGTCGTTGAGTCCGCCTGCAACACCAAGGCGAAGTCCAAGGCCGGCGCCGTCGGCCTCTGGCAGTTCATGCCCGAGACGGCGAGGACGTACGGACTCGTGGTGGACGGCGCGGTCGACGAGCGCTACGACCCCGTGAAGTCCACGGAGGCCGCCGCACGCTACATCCGAGACCTCGAAAAGAGCCTCGGCACGTGGTCCCTCGCCTTGATGTCCTACAACTGCGGCAAGGGCCGCCTCCAGCAGGCACTCAAGGCTTGCGGAGACAAGCTCTCCTACGAGGAGCTCTACCGCCATCTCCCGCGGGAGACCCGAGAATACCTCCCCGCCCTCGTGGCGGCTATGTATGTCAATGAGAACCGGGGACTGCTGCATGAGTAGCACCCTCCTCCTCCTTTTCCTTTCAGTGAAACCCCATAATCAATTCAGCTATGACGCGCTTATCCATCCTGGCAGTTGCCTGCCTTTCCATCCTATCTTTCTCCGCAGTCGCCCAGGAGGCGAAGGTGGAGGACGTCCAGACCGCCATGGGCACCCGCGAACAGATCATCGTCCACGACGGCTATACCGTTTCCTATAACAGTGACCGCAAGATCCCCAACTGGGTGGCCTACGAACTCACGCAGGAGAAGCTGGCGGCCCAGAAGGCCACGGCCTCCGGAATGCGTCTCGACCCCATGGTGAAAGGAGTCCAGGCTACGCCGTTCGACTATGAAAGGAGCGGCAATTACGACCCCTGCCATCTGGCCCCCATCCTCGACATGCGTTGGAGCCAGAAAGCCGCCGAGGAGAGCACCTTCCTGTCTTCCGTGGCGCCGCAGGCCCACAACCTTTACGACGGCGCGTGGCTCGACCTCGAAGAGATGTGCCGCCGGTGGGTAAAACATTATGGAACCCTATATATAGTGAGCGGACCGGTTTTCGTGGATGGCGTCGCCGTTCAGTCCACGGTTGGCGATGGCGTACTTGTGCCTCACGCATATTTCAAGGTCATCGCCCAAAAGCGTGGTTCTCGCTGGTGCGCCGCCGGTTTCATCTTCACGAACGTCAATCACATGAACCAGTCGATCGCCGATGCGAGCCAGAGCGTCGATATCATCGAATTGATTACCGGTCACGACTTCTTCTGGAGACTTCCGCAGAACATCCAGGATGAGATGGAGATGAATTACCTGCCTTCCGACTGGGTCGTCCGTTCCAAATAATCCTCCGCATATCATGAAAACGATATTCAACAGATCCGTCCTTGCGGTCCTCCTGGCTGCCTCCCTCGTTGCGTGTAACAAGCATAGCCTCGATAACGGCAAGCCTCAACTGTCCGACCCCCCACTGCTTGCACACGCCGCGCGCTACGACGCCGACGACGAGACCGGGATCGTCAAGACAGTTATCCTCAGCGAGAGCGGCAGCTATACCGTCATCGCAACGCGGACCCCTCTCGATGAAAAAGGGACGCTCCTGCCTCCGGTGGTCTCCGGGAAATACTCCATTGGCGGAAACAACAGCTATTCCCTGCACGGTTTCGGCTACATGAGGGTCGTCGATGGAACCAAGGCCACGGCGTCCTCCGGCGTGTCTCTCATTATCTCTCCAACCGAATTCACCACAAGGGAGTACATCATCGACGTACAGAAAACCACGGTAACCGTTTCCGATGTTCTATATCGATTCTGGACTGTCGACAGGACAAGACTCCGGGTCGACGGAGAGACGCCCATCGCTGCAGATTTCAGAGGCTGCGACCTCAACGAGATTGCGACGTTTTTAGACAATAACGGAATCCATCATAATCTCTCCGTCCCTGTAGGCAGTGAAGTCAACGGCCTGGACATTTCCGCCCTCGGCAGCATCGTCGTTCACTTCGGCAACGGCGAGGCGGCGACCGCTACATGGATACAGACCGCTCAGGACTGTTTTCGTATCAGATGGGAGGGAACTGAATACGGGTTTCTCTACAGTATCGACGCCGCCACGGTTTCCTACCTCGACGCCTCCTGCATACTCACGATGGATGCGACCGTCCAGACCGACAAGGGGGCGATGCCCGTATCGGTAGTCTGGGTGATGATGCCCGAAACGGTCTGACCATTACCCCTGACCGAAAAAAACAACCCAAAATTGCAGTCAATCCTGCATTACCTCATGTCTTACCATGAACGACATCAGATACAAGGACCTCGGTCTGCCCTCCGGCACCCTCTGGGCGGACGAGACCGTTAGCCATGAAGGCGACGTCTTCTTCGACCACCGCACGGCGCTCGAACTCTTCGGCGGGAGCCTTCCCTGCATCGAGGACTTCAAGGAACTCTACGACGCCTGCAAATGGGAATGGGACGACGTCTACAAGTGCTATTTCGTCACCGGCCGGGGCGAACGCAGCCTGATGCTGCCCGCCGCCGGCCTCGTCGTTCCGAGCCGCCACACGCAGGCCGGTGCGAAAGGATGCTTCTGGTCAGCGGAGAAGGGAGATACGGACGACTACGGCCGCTGCCTGTCCTTCTCGCCGGTCTCCGTCTGTCCGTCGGACGTCCTTCCAGGCAACTTCCGCCTGCCCGTCCGACTGGTCAAGCGCTCGGACGCGGCGCGGACCTGGGCAGCCCCCTCTTCCTATACAGGTGCGCTTTATGGCTACAAAGCCCTCTCCGGGCGCGAAATTTTTGAGCTGAAGGAATTCTACGACTCCGTCATCGGCTACTTCTTTGAAGAGGACGAAAAAGAAGATTTCGAGTCCCTTGTTTCGCGGGTGGGACCGCATGACAGGGATGACGTCATCCGGGGGTTCGCCTACGTCCTCCGTGACGGGGCCGAAATCATCGGCGGCATGATCGCGGAGTGGTATCCGCAAGTCCGCGTCCTGGAAATCACCTATATCGCCGTGCGCGAGAAATACCAGGGCGTTCCCCGGACGAGATACGCGGACGTGCTGCTCGCGAACGGCCTCCGGCAGATACGCCGCGTCATCGGCGAGGATGTCTTCGAATACGTGGTCTTCGAGTTCAAGGACCCCTACTATGTAGACGGGGACGGGCTTCATGTCAACGACGAGGAAGAGGGCCTCTACCGGCGGCTGAATTTCTTCCGCCGCAACGGTGCGCGCAGGATTCCCATCCGCTACGTCCGGCCGCCGCTGTCGGAAAAGCAGGACTTCGCCCGGGACATGTCCCTGTTCTGCCTCCCCCGCTTCTCTCCCGGCATGACCGTCCACGGCGGCCTCCCCTCCGGAGTGCTTCACGACTTCCTCGACGTCTTCTACGGGTATCTACTTGAATCTACCGGCTGTCAGCCTGTCGCGGCGGCCTTCGAGGCGGAACTGACGGCGATGGGGAGCCAGATCGACGCCATCACGTCCAAGTACGGCAACGTCCTTCTCGCGGACATCTTTTGAACGAACCCCGCCCCGCCATGCTGATCATCCCCGACACCCATGGAAGACATTTCTGGTGCAAGCCCGTAAGGGAAGCCCTCGGACACGAGAGGATCGTGTTCCTGGGGGACTACGTCGATCCCTATAGGGATGAGCCCATCGGGCGGTCGCAGGCGGTCCGCCGCTTCGAGGAGATCATCGAGCTCAAGCGCAGCCGCCCGGACGAGGTCGTCCTTCTCCTGGGGAATCACGATCTCCAGTATATCGACGGCCGCATGAGGGCCGGCCGGTACGACGCCGTCCACGGAGAAGCCATCAGGGCTCTCGTTGAGGACAACGCCCGCCTCTTCCAGATCGCCTACACGGACGGCCCGTACCTCTTCACCCACGCCGGCCTTCTCGGCGGATGGGTTCGCCGGCACGATGCGGAACTCCTCCCGGTCGGCGGGACGCCCCGCGACATCCCCTCCAGACTCAACGGGATGTGGATGGACGCTGAAAGGAGGGCGAGGCTCCTCCCTCTTCTCAGTGAAATCCCCGTTTCGAGGCGGGGCCTGTGCCTACATGGCAGCCCGGTGTGGGCCGACGCCTCCGACATGCGTACCGACGGCCCCGAAATCGACGGCTTCCTCCAGGTGTTCGGCCATACGTTGCAGGACGGGCCTCCGCTGCTGACGCCCTACTTCGCCTGCGTGGACTGCCGGAGGGCCTTCCGGCTTGACGGCCAGGGACTGCTCCACCCGGTAGCGTAACGAAATGAAGGGCGGCATCCATCACGGGTGCCGTCCTTCATTTTTTCCTGTGATTGTCGTCTATCTGTCCCGGTATCCGTAGAACCGGCTCTGATGCTCTCCCCAGTGCCTGAGGAGCTCGTGCGCTGACGGGGTCTCGGACTCCGCGCTTACCACTCCGGAGAAGTCCGCAAAGGTCGTACCCGTCACGTCCGCGAGAAGGAACGGCGAGGAGAACGTCACCCGGAACGACATCGTGCCTTCCAGTCGGTCGGCGTCCTGCAGGCGGTGTCCGTTCTCGAAGGACTGCCGCAGGCTCTTGAAATCATCATGGAACGAACGCAGGTGGCGGCTGCCGTCTCCTACGGACGCGCTTGAATCCGTGAACGGGCCCCAATGGCCGGACACACGTGAGTTGTCGGAGCAGATCAGCGTCAGGGCGAGCTGCCAGCGTACCGATGCGTAGGTCGTCGACAGGGCGGAGTTCTCGAGCGTCTCCCAGCCTACGGACACGTTATTCGAAAGCAGAACGAGGACGCCGTGTTCCTCGACGGCACGGAATACCACGGACTCATAAACGATGTATGGCACCGTCACCACGTGGACGCTCTGTCCCAGGGAGAAAGTTACGCGGAAGGCGTATTCTCCGAAAGCCGTTGGCGTGATGTCGAAGGTGTTCCTGTTTTGGCTGTTTACCATACCGGCGGCGCCGCTGAAGGAGTAGTTCACGTCGTTGTACCTTCCGTCGGGGGTGAACTCTACCCAGATGCGGCCCGAAGAGCGGCGCGCTGCGACGTACGGGCGTCCGTCCGCGTCCCGGACATTCTTCCAGCATGTCAAGAGCAGCGACCGCAGGCCAAACGAAACGGAGACCTTCGGTACAGGAACGATTTCCGACAACAGGTGTACCCTGTAAGTTTCGGAGCCGAGGTGGATGTCCAGCTCGACGGTGTGGCCGCCCTCCGAGAGCTTTCCTAAGGAGAAGGAGGTTCCGTCAAAGACGAAACAGCTCCCCGTGTAGTTTCCGTCCACATGTACGGATGCTTCTGTAAGCATGGATTCATTAGACCCCGTTCTCGTGAACGTCAAGTAACTATTGTCTCCGCTGTATGTCGGCAGGATCTCGTAACGGAAATCGCCGGCTGTTTCCGAAGTACAGTCTGACAGTTCTATGAAGAAGGAACGTGTGCAGGATGCGTCGCCCGGAAGGACGTGTACCGTCAGTTCACGGTGTTCTCCACGGTGAGCGGCGAAGGCCGTCACATCCTCTACGCGAAAGAGCAGCGACCGGCTGAGCGGCTGCCAACTGGCTGACAGGCCGCAGGACGCGAACCATTTGGCGTCATCGTCGGAGGGTGTCCAGAATGAGGCGCTCAGGCCGACATCATCAAGGCCGGAGGGTGTCCATCCGGTGCCGCTGAACGTGCTGCGGAGAAAGATATCGTTCCCTTGGCCGTCGTCACAGCTCACGAAGACGCGGGAACCGTCACCGATGCCCACCGTCAGTGGCTGCGTCGCGGACAGCTCCGCAGTCCGCGCGGAGTCGCTGAAGAGACGGAGGATCCGCCTGTCGTCGAGCGTCGAGGAGACCTTCCACTCCCCACCGAAGACGGTCTCCGGGCGGAGGGATAGCGTCACGCGGTACTCGTAGCCGCCCAGGACGGAGAAGTCGCGGCAGGGGTCGCCGCCGAGGAAGAAACGGTAATAAACCGCTCCGCCGTAGCCGCCCGCGGAAGAGGAGATCTCCCCCGCCAGCTCCACGAAGGTGCAGAGCTCGGAGCGGCTCCCCCGGCCCGCGGCGAGAAGTCCGTAGGGGGTCTTCCCGGACGGGTCATCGTTGCCCGGCAGCAGGAGCCCCTGGGCGTTCTCGGGAACGTATAGGGTGTACTCCACGTTGGTGCCGTCCAGGATCGATGCGTCGTAGTCGAAGCAAGCGGTGATGTCGTCCGTCGCCGCTCCGAGTATATCCTGGGAGGACTCCGCACGGACTTCCGAGCAGGAGAACGGAAGGAGGCGGCAGTGCGCCTGGCGGACGCAGAGGGAGACGTTGCGGAACCAGTCGCGGGCGGACTCCTCCCCACGGTCCATCGCGCCGTGGTCTACGATCAGGGAGACCTTCGCGAAGAGGTGGCGGCAGTCAGTGAAGGAGAGGCCCCCGGCGGCGGCGATCGCCTCCGGTGTCAGAGACCGCAAGACGGAGGAATAAGGGATGCCGAGCGATGCTACGTCTGCGCTGTCCTCCCGCCGCCAGGGTGACGAAGCGACACTCCCGCCGTCCAGGCGGTAGACGAACGCCTCCAGGGCCGCCTCGCTGCTCGGGAAGGCGTCTCCCAGCGCCACGCGGAGGTTGTGCGCCTCGCCGGAATCTCGGTGGATATAGTTGAGGTTGCCGAGGGCGTAGAAGTCATACCTGTGCCCCGCACGGAGATTCATGCCGGAACGGCCGTCGGCGTCGATCACGCATTCGAGAAGGCCCGTATCGGCGTCGTAGGCGGCGACGATGGCCCCCGAGGAACGGGACTCCACTCCGGCAAGCAGGGACGTCTTCGTGAGTGTCCTCGCCGACACGGCATTCACCCGTACGAAGACGAGTTCATCGGAAGACGGAGATGAGAAAGGCTCCGGAAGGAAGGCGCATGAAAGCATGACGGATGCCACTGCAAGCAGTGCCATCCGTCGTAACCGTTGAACGCCAGAGAGCTTCATGGGAGTCCTCCTTCTATATTATTCCATAACGCGAATCATTCGATAACGAAGCCTTTCATCGTAGTTAACTCTTATAACCCATGCACGAGCCGGACGGCACAGCCGAAGGACCGGTCGCAGGCGCCCTCCGGATTGAAGTCGCCCATGTTGAAATCGAGGCAACACGCCATATTAGTATCATACACATAAAGACTACTCACCCAGTAGTACCCTGTCTTCCCCACGCCGCCGAAACCGGAACCACTATAACGAGAACCGCAGGCAGGCAGGAAGACACACCCAGCAGCCTCAAGGGAATCCCAGCCGGCTGCGGTACAGGTGGTATTATACGAACCTTCGCAATCGCCAGGATTGACAGTGCCCCAGGTGACACCGGAAGGGGTACCACCGGCATAGCCGTCAGGGAACAGAATAATACCTTTGACAGCAGATACGTCCGTGCGAATCGAGGCGCCGGTGTACCGGGCGTTGGAAACGTCGTTCACCGTCGCTCCTGTGGCGCGAGTGTAGAAAAGGTACACTAACTGGTCTACGTCAAGCGTAAACCAACCCTTCCCGCAAGCGGAAATGACTTCGGGAATATCTCCCCAGTCAGTTTTCAGGGCATCGGAGTCGGATGTGCCGTAATAGACGTCTAAGAAATCATTACTGGCACAGAGTCCATAAGTATTCCAGGGTGCAGACGTTCCGACCCAGCCAAAGTGATCGACGGTGTTTCCGACGGCAAGAGATTGATTGGAGTAGTCCCATTGGTTTTCGTGGAATCCCCACTCGTCGGCTGCATAATTGTACGTATCCGTCGGACCCGACGCCACATGCGCCCAGAGATTACCCTTCGAGAACTTGACCTTGGTGCCGCCTTCGTCTATGGTGAAGTCCCCGGACAAAGAATTTTCTTCCACCAGGT
>Ga0310690_10000172_pt1 | contig 151062 bp, 124 predicted proteins | sample AusTroGonzalo_MG_2_FD_207661 | JGI IMG/M metagenome (GOLD analysis project Ga0310690, IMG submission 207661) | Bovine rumen microbial communities from tropical cattle in Woodstock, Queensland, Australia - Gonzalo_04 (v2) (version 2) | ecosystem: Host-associated > Mammals > Digestive system >...
GCTTTCTTCCGGGGAAGCGCCCGAGGCGCTGGAGAAGGCGTATGACTGTAAGATCGTTCTTCTTTCCGAGGATCAGTACGATTCAGAAAACAATTCCTATATCCGGGAAGGCTATTCCGTTTTCGATTACCGTGACGGTGTGGCGGTCGCGGGTAAGATCGCATTTCCGGCGAGAGCGGAAGAGTACGCGGCACGTCAGCAGAAGCAGAAGATCACGCTTTTTTGCATTCTGGGTGTAGCGCTTTTTCTTGGGCTTCTGCTTATTTTCTATGTGTGGTATATGTTCGTGCGTCCGTTTACGGATCTTAAGAATTTTGCCGAGCATGTTTCCAAGGGCAATCTCGATCTTCCGCTGAAGATGCGCAAGCATAACTATTTCGGTGCTTTTACCGAATCCTTCGACCGCATGCGCGAGGAGCTGAAGAGATCTGCGGAAAGAGAGATCGAGGCGGACCGTTCGAAAAAAGAACTGGTCGCGGAGCTTTCGCATGATATCAAGACGCCGGTCGCCACGATCAAGGCGACGTGCGAGGTCCTGGATGTGAAGTATCAGGAACCGGATATCAAGGAGAAGGTGGCGGTGATCCAGGCGAAGGCCACGTCGGTGGAGCATCTGATCGATAACCTGTTCCGGGCTACGCTGGATGACCTTGAGGAACTGAAAGTGGAACAGAAGGAAGAGAGTACGCTGATCCTTCGGGAAATGATCTCCGAACTTCGTTTCTATGGTGACGTAAAGACGGTCGGTGAAATGCCGGAGTGTCTGATCCTGGCGGACCGGCTCCGTCTTGAACAGGTCATCGATAACATAGCGGGCAACTCTTTCAAGTATGCGGGTACGACGCTGGATGTGGATTTTTCGGAAGATGAGAGAACGGTGCATGTACTCTTTATGGACCGGGGTCCGGGTGTTCCGGAGGAGGAGTTGTCTCTTCTGACTTCCAAGTTTTACCGTGGCAGCCTGGCATCCGGAAAGGACGGAAGCGGACTGGGACTGTATCTGGCTTCCGTTTTCATGGAGAGGATGGGCGGCGGCCTTGAAGTTAGAAACAGAGACGGCGGCGGATTTGTCGTGGAGATCGTATTACAGAAAGTCTAAACGGAGCACGGTTTGAAGCGGTGAAAACCGGGAAGAAAGTGTGCGACGGGAAAAGGAGCAAAGAAAATGGGCATTGAGGATTTTTTGAGTTCGGGAAATGAGAGACTGGATCAGCAGCTGAAGTTTTCGGCAGAGATCGATAAGATGACCTCCGTGTACAGAAGGACGATGCTGATCTCCGGAATCCGTAATGAGAATGATGCGGAGCACTCCTGGCATATTGCTGTTATGGCGCTGCTCATGAAAGAATATTGTGTGGAAGAACCGGATGTGGAACGGGCAATCAAGATGTGCGTGGTCCATGACCTGATCGAGATCTATGCCGGGGATACGTTCGCCTACGATGTGGCGGGAAATGCCAGTAAGGCCGAGAGGGAAGAGGCTGCAGCGGAGAAACTCTACGCGCAGCTTCCGGAAGAGCAGGGCGCGGAACTGCGGGCGCTATGGGAAGAATTTGATGCGATGGAGACTGTGGATGCGAAGTACGCCGCATGTCTTGACCGTATGCAGCCGCTTCTTCATAACACCCTGACCGAAGGACATACCTGGCGCGATGGCGGAGCGGTCAGATCGCAGGTGGAAGCAAGAGCACATATCATTAAGGAGTTTATGCCGGAAGTGTACGCATGGATCGAGAAGAATCTTGACCGTGCAGTTGAGAAAGGATGGCTGAAGGAATGAAAAAGTCAATTGCGTGTCTTGTGGCAATAGGAATAGTGTTATTCTCTTCCGGCTGCAACCGGAACTCATCTGACAGCAGCTCGGCTTCGGCGGCCCCGGTTTCTTCTTCGTCCTCGGAGACCACGGCTTCTCAGTCAGATGCAACATCTGATACATCTTCGGAAACGACGGAGAGTGAAACTTCGGAATCCTCGGAAGTGATCGATACTTCAAAGTCTCTTGTTAAGCACGATCTGGAGTATTTGCCGCTTCATATCGTGACGACGGACAGGTTATATTTCGGAAACCCGGTCGAGCGTGTGCTCCATGATGAATTTGTACACGAGGAAACCTATAAAGCCACGTTCTATCCGAAAATCTTCCTTTATGAAGATCTGCTTACTTTTGATGACAGCAGGTATTCTGCGCTTCAGGGAAAAATAGATCATCTCCTGCTTCCGGGATTGGAAAGGTTAGAGGAAGAGCATGATAATCTTGTTTCTTCGTACAAAGGTGGAAACGATCCGTGTCCGAAGCGGGAAAGTGCCGACTACATGGGGACACGTAAGATCAAACTGTTCCGGTCTGATACGCAGATCCTTTCGTTCCGTGTCGATACATCTTACGCGGACACAGAACAGTTTACAGACGAGTTTACATTTGACACGTATTCTTTTGATTCCCAAACGGCGGCGCCGATCCTTCTGGATGACGTGGTGAAGGATAAAGAGGCACTGATCAGTCTGGTGGAAAAAAGTGTGGGTATTGAGGAACTCCGAAATCATTTTTCTCCGGAGAGTATAACGGAGGAGATCCGGGACGGCTCGATCCGGTTTGGGCTGACATATGACGGGATCTGTCTGATTCCTTCGGTCGAATATCACGGAGGAGTCATGCTGAAGGTCTCTGCATTTGCCCATCCGGAAGTCTTTAATATGGACTACTTCGGACATACCCCGGAAAACTATTCGCTTTTTACGTTTTCTGTACAGACCGCTCCGGAAGAAATAAGTATGATGCCGGATATGGAGCGGGACCTGGATCAGGGCCTGTTCTGGGATTTTGACGAAGACGGCGAGCTGGATACCCTGAGCGTATCACGTGATGCACAGAAGAGTAGGATCACGATATTGGGGAAAACGCGAAGCTTCGATGATACATACAATTTCCTGACTTATATGCAGACGCAGGACGGCCGGTATCTGTTTGCGGATCCTTATGCTTATGAAGTCAGCTGTTTCGCCGTGCAGAAAGATGGCACGCTAAAGGATGTGCCTTCGGAGATCCCGTTTCATCCGATCCAGCGCTTCCTGGTCGATCCGGACCAATTTGAAAACGAGACCCAGGAGATTTTCCTTTCCTGTAGTTTTTGGATGGGACAGGAGGCGAAGATATCTTCCGGTGCAGTCAGCTTTACGGAAAATACCTATTACAATCAGACGACAAGCCGTCTGAAGATCGATCTTCCGGCAAAGAAATACGATATTATCACGCAAACCGTAGGTGAAGATATCACGCTCAAGAAGGATAGCTATCTGGTCCTGGATGTTTTTTATGAAGAAGAGGAAAACAGTAAGATCATCGGCAGAGTCTATGAGCAGGATTCCGAGGAGTTTGAGTATGTGGCCCTTCTTTCGAATGACGGCCTTTTCTCGGTTTCCGGATACGATTTTTCGCAGATAGTGGAACTCTATTCGTAAAGCCTTCTTTGTCTTTTAAGATAGGTCTGCTTGTCGTATAATAGACCGTACTACTTTTGAAGGAGCGATCATATGGCCAACACGGATCTGCCAAATGCGAAGATCATTATTCTTTTCATTCTGTCGAAGGTGGACAGTATCCCTTCGGCGAAGCTGACGGACTGCGCGCTGGAGTCGCTCTATGTAGATTATTTTTCTTTTTCCCAGGCGAAAAAAGAACTGCTCGATGCCCGTCTGATGACTGAGTCTGTGAGAAAGAATGAGTCCAGAAAGGATGCGTCCGGGAAACCGATCCTTTCCTGCGACATTACACCCGAGGGCTCTGTTATCCTGAACCGTCTTCTGCCGTCGCTTCCGGCCGGGATCCGTTCTTATTTAAGTTCGGCTTCCAAGTCATGGAGACATGAAGCTTCAGAAGAGCAGAGCGTGCAGGCCGAGTATGCCCCGAACGGAGAGGGATCATGGGATGTGGAGCTCCGCCTTGTGGAAAACGGAGCGGTGACTTTCTCCCTTCACTGGATGGCGCCGAACGAGGCTTCGGCCGAGCGTACATGTAAGCGCTGGAAGAGTGCAACGGCGGAAACATATCTGGAGATCATCCGCCTGATTTCCGAGGACCGGTAAAATTTTTTTCGCCCGTTTTCGACGCGAGGCTGAAATACGTGGACCGACATCGGTTTCGAAAGTCATTCTGCAATTGTAATTTTTCTTGACAAAATCACATAAAACGTTGCGAGATGGGAATTCTTAATGAATTCTGATGGTTTTTCTTCGCTTTACCCCGTTCACAATGGGATTTTCGTGATATACTGATTGCGGTGCTTCGGTGCCGAAATATTCATAAACAGATTGAGGAGAACTTTTATGATTAGTGTAGATACATCTAACCTGATGTCGTTCATCAATGAAAATGAGATGGAGAAGATGCTGCCGCAGGCTGAGCTGGCGCATAACATGCTTCACAAGAAGAACGGTCCGGGAAGTGACTTCCTGGGATGGCTGGAACTTCCGAGCAAGTATGATAAGAATGAATTCATCCGCATCCGCCAGGCTGCAACACGTATCCGTAAGGATTCCGACGTGCTTCTGGTGATCGGTATCGGCGGATCCTATCTGGGCGCAAGAGCCGCGATCGAGCTTCTGTCCCATTCTTTTGCCAACATTGTAAATAAGAAAGTCAGAAAGGCTCCGCAGATCATCTTCTGCGGTAATTCCATCAGTGCCACATACCTTGCTGACCTCATGGATCTTCTCGAGGGCAAGCGTGTTTCCGTAAACGTGATCTCCAAGTCCGGTACCACGACCGAGCCGGCGATCGCTTTCCGTATCATCCGTGCCTATATGGAAGAGAAGTACGGTAAGGAAGAAGCAAGAAAGCGTATTTATGCGACAACGGATAAGGAGCGTGGAGCGCTGAAGACACTGGCAAAGAACGAAGGTTATGAGACATTCGTTGTTCCGGATGATGTCGGAGGACGTTTCTCTGTTCTGACTGCAGTTGGTCTTCTGCCGATCGCTGTTGCCGGTATCGATATCCGTCAGATGATGACCGGTGCAAGAGATGCAAGCCGTGACTATAAGAAAGTTTCCATGGAGAACGAGTGCTACAAGTACGCGATCGCCAGAAACTGCCTGCTCCGTCGTGGTTACACAACAGAAGTCATGGTCAACTACGAGCCTTCTTTCCACTACATGACAGAATGGTGGAAGCAGCTCTACGGTGAGTCCGAAGGTAAGGACGGCAAGGGTATCTTCCCGGCCGGCGTAGATAACACCACCGACCTGCACTCCATGGGCCAGTACATCCAGGATGGTAAGAGAATGCTCTTCGAGACAGTTGTACAGATCGATAAGGCACGCCGTTCCTTCATTATCCCGAACGATAAGGAAAACCTTGACGGACTGAACTTCCTGGCCGGCATGGACATGAACGACGTTAACCTCAAGGCAATGCAGGGTACTGTTCTTGCTCACGTTGACGGTAAGGTTCCGAACATGATCATCCACGTTCCGGAGCTCAACGAATACTGGCTCGGCCAGCTGATCTATTTCTTCGAGAAGGCCTGCGGTATCTCCGGTTATCTCAATGCCGTGAACCCGTTCAACCAGCCTGGCGTAGAAGCTTACAAGAAGAATATGTTTGCTCTTCTCGGCAAGCCGGGTTATGAGAAAGAGAAGAAGGCTCTGGAGAAGCGTCTCAAGGAGCAGTAATCTCTTCTGCGTGACGCTTCCCCGCGCCGCGCACTGATACGAAGAAACCAACCAAAGGAGAGCTTATCTTCATGAGAGAATTTGATTTGCCGCTTTCTAAGGCGGATCTGATGCGGGTGGAAAGCCCGGCTAGATATGTTGGCGGCGAGTACGGCGCCATCGTCAAGGAAGATATGCTCGATGAACTGGAAAAGGAAGGGAAGACGTCCTATCTTCGTTTTGCCTTCTGTTTTCCGGATATTTATGAGATCGGAATGAGCAATCTGGCTCTTCAGATCCTTTATCACGTGTTGAACGAAAGCCCGTTTGTCGCCTGCGAACGGGCTTTCTCTCCGTGGAAAGATATGGATGCGATCCTTCGGGAAAAGAAGATCCCGCTTTATTCCATGGAGACCAAGACCCCGCTCAATCAGTTTGATGTGCTGGGCTTTTCCCTCGGCTATGAGATGTGCTATACCAATGTCCTTCAGATGCTTGATCTGTCCGGGATCCCGCTTCTTTCGAAAGAACGCGGTGAGGATGATCCGATCATCTGCTGTGGCGGTCCCGTGACATATAATATCGAACCGATGGCGGATTTTTTTGACGTCGTCATGATGGGGGAAGGCGAGGAGATGATCCTCGAACTTTGTGAGAAGATCCGCGAATATAAACTGTCGAAGGATACTTCTTCGCCGATGTCACGTGAAGAACTGCTTCTTTCCTGTGACAGCATCGAGGGCGTCTATGTACCGTCCTTATACGATGTGACCTATGATCCCGAAAAGGGCGCGACGGTCACACCGAAGAAAGAGGGGGTCAAGAAGGTGATCACCAAGCGGATCATCAAGGACCTCGATACCTGCCTGTATCCGGTAAATCCGGTGGTTTCGAATATGCGTGTCGTACACGACAGATCGTACCTGGAAGTTTTCCGCGGCTGTATCCGCGGATGCCGTTTCTGTCAGGCAGGATTTATCTACCGTCCGGTCCGTGAAAAATCAGAGCATGTGCTCTGTGAACAGGGCCGGCTTCTCGAGAAGAATACGGGCTATGACGAGATGGGGCTTCTGTCCCTTTCCACCAGTGACTATACACAGTTTCCGAAGCTGGCAACAGATCTTCTGGATACTTTTGAAGGCCACCATACCAGTCTTTCCCTGCCTTCGCTCCGTCTGGATTCATTTTCACTGGATCTGATGGAGAAAGTGCAGAGTACAAGAAAGAGCGGATTGACGTTCGCGCCGGAGGCGGGCACGCAGCGGCTTCGTGATGTCATCAACAAGAATATCCGGGAAGAGAATATCTTCTCGGCTCTGGAGCTGGCTTTCGAGGGTGGCTGGAGCACGGTGAAACTGTATTTTATGCTCGGTCTTCCGACGGAAACGGATGAAGATGTTCTGGGTATCGCCGATCTGGCCAAGCGGATCGAGCAGCTCTACTACGATGTGGGAAGAAGAACGGGACGAAAGATGAGAAAACTTGAGATCACCGTTTCCACGTCTCTGTTTATTCCGAAGCCGTTTACGCCTTTTCAGTGGGAAAAACAGGATACGAAAGAGGAACTGATGAGAAAACAGCGGCTCCTCAAAGATAATCTTAGAAGCCGGAACATCCGTTATGCCTGGCACGATTTTGATTCTTCCGTATGGGAGGTCGTTCTGGCCAGAGGAGACAGGAGACTTGCTCCGGTGCTTCTGGAAGGATACCGGTCCGGGCTCTTCTTCGATGCCTGGGACGATCAGTTTAAGCTTCCGTCCTGGCTGGAGATCCTGTCGCGTCACGGCCTTTCCGTGGAGGATTTCTCCCGTGAATATAAAGAAGAGGAGACGCTTTCCTGGGAACATGTCAGTGTTGGTGTGACGAAGAAGTTCCTTCTTTCCGAGCGTCATAAAGCATACGCGGAGACGACGACACCGTCCTGCCGGGAAAAGTGTTCCGGATGCGGTGTGACCTGCTTCGGCGTAGGAGAATGTTTTGAAGAAAAGAGGGCGGTGGGCTATGCTGCAGAGTGAGCTGGAAAAGAAAATGACGATGCAGGATCACCAGACCGCCTATGTGCAGAGGTGTACCTTCTCAAGATCCGGTCCGACGATCTATCTGGGTCACCTGGATCTGATGACGTGTTTCGAGCGCGCGGCGCGCCGTGCGGGCCTTCCGATCCTGTATTCCCAGGGGTATAATCCCAGGCCGTCCATGGTCTTCGCACTTCCGCTTGGTGTAGGGATCGAAACAAGAAAAGACTATCTCGATGTGTTTCTGGAAAAAGAGATGGATCCGGAGGAATTCGTACGATCCATCAATACATATCTTCCTTCGGGGATCCGTGTGCTGAAATCAAAGCCGATCCCGGAACCGAAGGACAGCATCATGTCTATCGTGACCACAGCGACGTACCGTTTTGAGGCCAAAGGCATCCGTGCAGCGATGAAGAAAGCTTTTGCGCAGGAGACGCTTGAGGTGGAGAAAGTTGCGAAGGGAAAGGTAAAGACTACCGATATCCGACCGCTTCTGATCTCCCTTTCCCAGGCTTCGGACGGTGATCCGGATTCCGTGGAGTTCTATTGCGGCGCGGGTTCCGAGAAGAACGTGCGTCCGGATCTGATCCTTCTGAGTCTTCAGAAATACTGCGGCATGGACAAAGAAACGGCGGAGAATACGAGAGTGATCCGTACAGGGCTTTTTGACGGGGAGTATCCGCGGATCGTACCGATCGATGAAGTCAAAGTCAGGCCGTTTTCTCTTTCCTGAAACAGCAGATTGATAAGTTTTCAGAGGGCTCAGCCTCTTTCGTTTTGTGATTTTTGTCAAAAAGCACTGATTCCCTGTTCTTTTCGGTATTCCGCAAGGGTTTTTTATTGTTTTTTACTTCTGTTTCGTGTAGAATTTTTCTATGCGTGAGGGCGAAAGGGGAACAAAGATGGAATCAAACGAGAAGGATTTTGCGGAGAGTCTGCTTCGTATATTCGATAATGTACTCCTGACGGAAGGCATGGCGCTTTCGAAGGGGTATTTTTCAGATCTTTCTATTGCTGAACTGCATACTTTGAATGCCATTGGTCCTTACGAGGCAAGAACCATGACGGAGACCGCCAATATTCTTGGGATCACGGTGGGTACGCTGACCGTAGCCATCGATCGTCTGGTTAAGAAGAAATATGTGGAACGCCAGCGTGATACGAAGGATAGAAGGATCGTACGTATCTCACTGACGAGACAGGGAAAACTTGCTTACCGCATGCATTCGAAGTTCCATCGTGTGCTGGTCAAGAGGATCATGGATCCGCTTTCGGATGAGGAGAAGAAGATCCTGACCAGAACAGTCACGGAGATCGATTCTTTCGTGGAGGAACAGTATAAGAAATACAGTAACGGTCAGCAGTATAAGAAGATCGTTCGCGATGATACGGAGGTATGATATGACCGCCTCGAAAAATAAGGATAATAAGGATCGTCTCCCGGTTTCCGGTGAAACCAGTACCGGATCCGGAAACGAGAAGAAAGAGATATTCGACACACTGACAGATATGCTGTCGGAACTTCTGGATATGCCGAAGAAAGAGTTTTCTTTGGATACCATGCTTTTTGAGGACCTGCCGCTGGACTCCCTTCAGCTCTATGAACTGGTGGTCGACCTGGAGACGAAGTATGATCTTCACATCTCCGATGAGGCCATCGAGATGATCCGTTCTATCGGTGACGTGGTCAATATGATCTACGACGCCAAGCATTGATCGATTTAGTGTGGGGATGCCGATTTGCAGTACATTTTTATAGTCAATTCCAATATTCATAAGAAACGGAAAAAGGCCTTTGAGAAGGCACTCTTTGCGTTGCCGAAAGATATCCGGTCGAAGATCATCGTGAAGTACACACGTTATGAGAATCACGCGGAGCGTCTGGCTGTTGCTTTCTCGGAAAAGTTCGGCTCGGAGTGCATCATTTTCGCGTGCGGCGGGGACGGTACCGTTCATGAGGTGGCCAATGCCCTGGCTTTCCGTACATCCCCGATGGGTGTGCTGCCGCTTGGCACATGTAACGATTTTGCCCGTTCCGTTTATTCGCCGGAGATCTGCAAGAAGCCTCTTTCGATCCTGAAGAGACTGGAGCGCCCGGAGATCCGCCCGATCGATCTTCTCCGTATCGACAGTTACGATGCGCTCGGTAACCATCTGCCGATCTGGAGCCGGTACAGCCTGAATATTGCATCAATGGGTCTGGACACACTTGTTCAGGCGAAGGCGAAGCTGATGGTGGCGAAGCATCCGAAGAGCATGTTCTACAGAAAACATGCCTATACGATGGCTGCCGTGTCCTGCCTGCTGTCAGGATGGCGGTATACGATGGATTATTCCATCGAACTGGAAAACGGTGAGATCATTGAGAAGAAGAATGTCCGGTATTCTCTGGTAAGTATCTGTAACGGACGTTACTATGGCGGCGGATACTGTCCGGCACCACAGGCGGAGATCGACGATGGTGTACTCGATGTATGCCTGATCGACCATATGTCCAGGACCAAAGCTTTCTCGCAATTGATGAAATATAAGAAGGGCCGCCATGTCGGGCAGCCCGGGTTTACCATGTATCGTTCCACGAGTGGGATCTTCTCCTCTCTGGATAGTAATTTCCAGCTACAGGGAAACTATGACGGTGAGGATTTCTTCGGACATAAAGTCCGTTATGAGATCGTGCCGAAGGCGATCCGTTTTGCGGGATTCTGATCCCGGCGTTACGGTATTTACAGTAAGATATGAAAAAGCGCGCTCATCGGCGCGCTTTCTTTATTTCGTTTCGCTTTGAAGATTCACATCTTTCGCTTCCATTTCTTTCATCCACTTATAGATGGCTTCGGTCATCTTGTGGGCGTCCTTGTCGTAGTCTTCCGGCATGAACGGTTTTCCGAAATGAATGGTGATGCGCTTCCTTCTGTGATTCTTCTTGTCCCAGGTCTGCGGTCTCTTCATGTGACGGGACCATGCCTGGTAGCCGCCCTCGATATAGATCGGAAGAAGCGGTACGTCTGCCTTGACGGAGAGGTAGGCGGCGCCGTCCTTGAACTCGGCGACATGTCCGTCATGGGTGCGGGTGCCTTCCGGATGAACGAGGATGAGATTGCCTTTCTCAAGTTCCTTCTTTGCCTTGATCAGGCCACGGACCGGATTTCCGAAACGGTCCACGGCGATACCGCGTCCCACATGCATCATGGCACGGCCCAGTCCGCCGTAATTGGTCTCCAGGTCAGAGGCGGCCAGGGAGCAGAAGAACTTCCTGTGCTTCCTGGGAAGAAAACTCATGATCCACATGCCGTCGGCATAAGTCTGGTGATTGGAACAAACGACGTAGGGATTGGTTTCAGGAATGTTTTCTTTTCCGTCAGCGCGAAGTTTCACCAGGATCTTGGTGACCCGCATGGAAAAGTGATACCAGAACCAGCCGGAAAAGCCTCTTGGTGTAGGATATTTCTTATTCAGGTCCTCAGCGGAAACATTCTGTTCCGCGGATACTTTTTCTTTTTCTGCCACGACAGCATCCCCTCTAATATATAAGTCGTACTTTAGATATGCTAGACCACATTGCGGGTCTTGTCAAATGTTGTTTTCAACGTCTAAAGAGACATTTTGCAGAGGAAAGAAACGGATGAAAGAGAAAATATTTTGATTTTCAAACTTTTTTGTTACTGATAATAGACGGACAGGAGAGAAAGTGGTATCATTTTTTCATATGTATGGCAGGTTTTTTTGGGAATAAAACTTGGGTTGCCATCACGGAGGTTATATGCCGAGTATAGTCGGAAAAGCACTTCATGAGGGCGTGCGTTATGAAACAATGCGCGACCTGATTTTGGATGTCCGGGAAAAATACAGTTCCCGGGACGCTTTCGTTTTCAGAAGAAAACCGACCGAAGCGGAGATCCATAAGACATATCACGATTTCGGGACGGATGTGGAGTATATTGTGGAAGCCTTGCACAAGCACGGGCTGGACGGATTGCATCTTGGCGTGGTCGGAGAGAATTCCTATGAGTGGATGATTTCCTATACGGCCATTCTCTCGAGCGGCTCGGTGGGACTTCCTCTTGACCGTCTTCTGCCGGAGCAGGAACTGGTGAATCTTCTGATCCGCGGCAAGGTGGAAGTGCTTTTTTATCATCAGAAACATCATGAAATGATCCTGGATATCGCTAAAAACCAGGCGGAGAACGGAGTGAAAGTGAAATACTACGTCTGCATGTGCACCGAGTATATCGCTTCCTCGCTGCAATGGCCGGAAGACGATGAGCGTTTCGTGGACTTCCGCACGTGGCTCGACGAAGGAAAGGCTTCCGTGGAAGCGGGTTCCGGCTTCATCAGAGAAGCGGAGATCGATCCGGAACAGACGCGGATCATCCTGTTCACTTCCGGTACAACGGCCATGAGTAAGGGCGTTATGCTTTCCAACAAGAATATCATGAGCAATGTGTATGCGATCTCTACGATCCTGACATTGAATCCAGGGGAGAGGACGTTCTCGATCCTTCCGCTTCATCATACATTTGAGAATACTTGTGAATATTTCATGCTGGTACGGGGATGCTGCATCTGTTTCTCGGACGGCCTGCGTTATATCGTTAAAAATCTCAATGAGTGGCATGTGGAAGCCTGTATTTCTGTGCCGCTGCTTTTCGAGAATATTCACGGCAAGATCAAGGCCGGTATCAAGGAGTCGGGCAAAGAATCCCTGATCTCTGTTATGATCCCGGTATCGAATTTTCTGAGAAAATTCAAGATCGATCTGCGCCGTGTCTTTTTCTCTTCGATCATCAAGAAACTTGGCGGACATCTGCGCCTGATCGTTATCGGAGGCGCCGGTATCAGCAAGAATTATATCGAGGATTTTAACAACTGGGGATTCGAATTCCTGATGGGATACGGCCTGACGGAGACTTCTCCGGTCATTTCGGTCACCACGTCCAAGTACAATGTTTACGGCAGCGTGGGCAGACCTTTGACTGATGTGGAAGTTATGATCGATGATGAAAGTACCAAAATCGGGACAGTCGGTGAGATATTATCTAAGAGTGATTGTGTCATGCAAGGGTATTATGAGAATCCGGAAGCCACGGCCGAGGTGCTTGACGAAAACGGATGGTTTCATACCGGCGATATGGGATATCTCGATAAGAAGGGATGCCTGCATATTACGGGACGCGTGAAGTCGATGATCGTTCTTACAAACGGTAAGAAGGCATTCCCGGAGGAGATGGAGTCTCTGATGAACAACATCCCGGGAGTGAAGGAGTCGTTTGTATGGGGCGCCAAGGACGAGAAGGGTGCGGTGGACATTTGTGCCAAGCTTCTGATCGACCGTGAGGTCATCGGTAAGAACCTTCCGATCCCGGATACGACTGCCGGTGATAATGCGGTACGTGAGTATCTGTCGGCGAAGATGAAGGAAGTGAACCATCAGATGCCGTCTTATAAGGCGATCCACTACTTCGTTTTCTCGGAAACGGAGATGGTTAAGACCACGACGCTGAAGGTAAGACGGCCTATGGAGCAGCAGGCGATCGAAGAGAGGCTTGCGAAAGCGGAAACTACAATGAAGGCGGCGAACGGACAGAATCTTGATACCCTCTGAATTTTAAGGAGGTAGAAGCCATGGCGTTTCATTTGCTATATGGAGAGCATCCCGGTTCTCTAATTGATACATGCCTTGGAAAGATCTGTGAAGAAGCGGTCCTCTGGCCGACGAGACGCGGTTATATCATCGTGCCGGAGACGATGAAGGCGGAGGTCGAGCGCCGCTATATCGAGATCCTGAAAGAGAAGAAGGGCGGCGACTCTTCGGATTCTGCATTCATGATGATCGATATCGTCAGTTTTTCCCGTTTTGCCTATCGTCTGTTAAGCGAAGTGGGCGGAGGGCAGAAGAAACTTCTCAAGCCTGTTACCAAAACGATCCTGATCCATCGTATCCTCCAGCAGGAGAAAGAGGACTTTTATGTGCTGTCCCGGTTTGCGGACCGGGTCGGTTTTGTTGCGGAAATCGAAGAGGTATTAGGTGATTTCTACCGGTATGGCGTCAGCGGGCAGATGCTGATGGAGCTGGATCTTTCCGGAGAGAGCGATCTGACGAAACAGAAGATCCATGACTTCGGGCTTCTCATGACGAGGCTCGATGCGCAGATCGAAAAACTCGGTTACGCCCCGGAAAGAGATTCGATGAAGCGGCTTCTCCATATCCTGGAGCTGTTTGCCAAGGACGATCCGCAGACGAAAAAATGGCCGATGAACCGTCTTTCTTTTTTGAAGGATGCTTCGGTGTGGATCATGGGCTTCGGAGAGAACCGAAACCTCACTCCGGAGGAGTTAAACATTGTTACATTGCTTGAAACGGTGGTGTCTAAGCTTACTTTTACCGCAGTAGCGGAATCGGGCCTGGGCGACGCCGATACGAAGGAGATCTGCCACTTCGGAAACCAGATGGTAAAGTCTTTCCGTTCCCGTTTTGCCTTTTCTTCCGTGGCGGAAGTGGGACCTTCTTTGCGGGATGCTGCACTTGATATTGTTTCCGGAGATTATGCCGAGCGCTTCTGCGCGAAGCGTGAAGATCTTTCTGTCCCGGCGGAGATCCGGATGTTCAGTCAGATCAACGATGAATTGGAATATGTTGCCGCAAGGATCAAGGAGATGGTCCGCTTTGAGGGATACCGTTACCGCGATATCACGGTAGTGCTTTGCGATCAGAATACATACCGTTCAGGCCTGCATGCGGCTTTTCTCAAATATGGCCTGGATGTGTTTGTGGATTCGAAGAATCCCTTGATCGGCACTATCTGGATGCAGTATATGTATGCCATTATGGAGATGGGCTGTTATAACTGGGAATTGCAGTCGGTGCTTTCTTTCCTGAAGTCAGGTTTTGTTTCCCTGGATCCGGTGCTTATCCAGCGTTTTGAAAACTTCTGTCTTGCCCATGGCCTGAAAAATAAGAAACGTATTCTTTCCTGTGAGCAGTATGCTGACACGGAGATCGAGAAGTCGATGATCCGAAAGGTGCTGCCTGTCCTTTCGGAAATGGAGGAAGCCTTGCGGCCGCTTATTAATGCGAAGTCCTGCACAGAGAGGGCAGTTGCGCTCCATGACATGACGGCGGGGAAACGCAAGATGGTGGAGTACTATGTGGATGAGTGGACCAAGGCCGGAAACCAGGAGTCCGCGCTTGCTCTGGCCGCGTCGTACAATGCGGCGGATGAGGTGCTTCTGGCACTTTCCGAAGAGATCGGGGATTTCCCGATTTCGCTTACGAATTTCTGCGATGCGGTCATTACGTCGATCTCGGCGCAGAGCTTGCTGAAGATCCCGTCCTTTGTGGACCAGGTAACGATCACGGAACCGAAGAACGCATACCGCAGAACCTGCCGGGCGATGTTCGTAGTCGGACCGAACCGGAAGAATTTCCCGTTTACCGCACCTTCGGAAGGATACCTGAAGAATCGGGAACGTGAGATGCTTTCAGACAAGTTATCCATGGATTTTCCGAACCATGCTAAGGATCAGACTTATTCTGACTTTTTCGTAGCCTATGCATTGCTGGATTGCCCGAAAGAAAAGATCGTGTTTACCATGCAGAATTCTGAAGAGCCCTCTTCGGTAGTGCTTTTCATGAAGGATTCGTACCCGAAGGTGAAGTTCTTCGAAACGGATGTGATGTCACTTTCCGATCCGCGTGTTCTAAAAAAAGAAAAGATGCGCAGTTATATTCAGGATGTGCTTACAAATAAGATCGAAGTGTCGGAAGAAGAACGGCAGAAGGTGCTGTTTATCTGGAAGACCCGGTTTTCCGGTATGGATCTTTCCCGTGAGACGGAGCCGGCTCCGTCGCTGACGATCTCCAAAGAACTCATGGATGCGAGGTATCCGTCCGAACTCTGGATGAGTGTTTCTTCGGTGGAGTCCTATGTGAAGTGCCCGTACTGTTATTTCTGTGATTCCGTTCTTCGCCTTTCCGAGCGGGATGTGATGCAGGTGCTGCCGACCAATATGGGGACGATTGCGCACAGTATTTTTGAGATGGCGCTGACCGAGTTCCGGGATGAGTATCTGTCGGCGGACGATGAGAGCGGACGGGCGGAGATCTTTACCCGCTATTGTAAGCGGGATAAGGAAGAGTGGGTCAGAAGTCTTCTGCCGAAGGCGCAGGCGACGGAGCATTTTGCCTACTGCGATGACCCGGCCATGAAGATGGAAGCGGATTGTAAACTGGTTGCGGCGGCAACGGCGACGATGAACTATATTTTCGATACGATGGATCCGACTGAGTATCTGCCGCAGCATTTTGAGTGGCGCTTCGGCGGAAAAGATATGCCCGCCTGTGATATTACGCTGGACGATGGGCGGACCGTGCATTTTATAGGTGTCATTGACCGCGTGGATATTAACCCGCAGACGAATGAATACCGGATCCTGGACTACAAGACAGGACGGAAAGAAGTGGATTATGATGCCCTTTATCTGGGCGAGAGTGTCCAGCTGCCGGCGTATATGCAGGTTTTCCGGGCGACACATCCGGAACTGATTCCGACGGCGGCCGGATATATCCGCGTGCAGAGTCCGAAAGAAAAATCGGAACTTCTGGCCAAATCGATGGACGAAACTTCTGTGAATACTGCAAGACAGTCGGCCATGAAAACGGCATTTATGCAGGATAAGTTTTCCATGCAGGCCGCGCCGGAAGAGATGGCGATGGCAGGGCAGTTTGCCATAAAGTCCATCAAGGGAAACTGCGAGAGGATCTTTAACGGAGAGTTCCCGGCTATGCCGCTTAAATTCAAGAAAACGGCCGAACTGGACTGCAAGAAATGCAAGTTTGCGTTTGTGTGCAATGGCGATCCGTCCAGCCCGAAATACCGTTTCGAGGACGGGGTTCCAACGGTGACCAAAGAAGATGGAAGAGCGATGAAAACCAAAGATGCATTCTTTGAAACATTGAGAAAGGGGGAGCAGGCATGAATCTGACAAAAGAACAGGAAAAAATCGTGTTGGCTCCTTCCGGTAATATTCTGGTCAGTGCGGCGGCCGGTTCCGGTAAGACCAGCGTTATGACGGAGCGTATCGTGACGCGGATCGTGAACGGAGAACTTTCGGTGGACCGTATTCTGGTCATGACATTTACGAATGCTGCAGCGGCCAATATGAGCGCCAAACTTGAGAAAAAACTTCGGGAACGGCTTTCTCTCGAGACCGACAGACTCAAAAGAAAAAATATCAGTGAACAGATCACGAAACTGCCGATGGCATATATCTCTACGATCAATGCTTTCTGTAGCCGCGTGATATCCAGTTTCTCTGCACAGGGTGCCGGAGAAAACGGCGAGCCTCTTCTGGAGCCGGGCAGTTCTATTCTGGATGAGACACATGCAAAGAAGCTTCTTCGGGATGCATTCAACGATGCCTTTGCTGCGGCGTATGCTTTTTGTATGGATGTTGATGAAGGCCGTATCGATCCTTCTGAAGTTCTTTCCGGCGTTTCTTCGGGAACGTGGCCATGTGCGATGGGGACAGAAACTGTGACCGCCAGGCAGTGGAGAGATTCTTTCCTTTCTATGGTGGAAGCCTTCGGAAGCGGAAGAGACGATACCCTTCTCAAAGAAGATATGGAGGGAAAACTGTCTTATCTTCGAAGCCTTCCGGATTACCGTAACTGGATCGAGACCCAGGTCGTCAATAAGCAGAAGGAAGCCGGTCATTTTACGGACGGGCGGATCTGTGCCAAAGCGCGAGAGAACCTTTGTCAGAATATCAGGGAACGGCTCGATCTGATCCGTGCCCTTGCTTCCCGGGCCGGTGAACTGGAGTTCGTGAAAGATAAGAAGAAAAACCAGGAGAAAAAGGATGCATTTGCCCGCTGGTTCCTCTATGTGATCGAGACAGGCGAACAGATCCTTTCGGATCCGGATCTGACCTGGAATGAGATCGTCGCACTGGGAAGTAAGCATCCTTCGGATGAGCTTCCGTCGCTCCGTGCCGGAAAGAATGAAGAAGTGAATGCGTTTGCCGCAGAACTCGATCCTTTCTATGAACTGGTGTACCAGCTTTGCGGTGCAAGTAAGAGCGCTACCCATGAAGAGTCGCTGGCGGATTCGTGCCGGTTTTTCTTTGGAAAGACGGAGCAGCAGCTCAACGAAGAGAGCCTGGAGATGGCGCCGCTTTTTGCACGCTATTTTGAAATCGTGCTGCAGGCGGATGTTTTGTATGCAGGTAAGAAGAGGCAGGAGTCGGCTCTGGATTTTCAGGATCAGGAGCAGATGGCACTGAAGCTTCTTTCTGTGGAAGAAGTGGCCGGGTATTACCGTGAACTTTTCGATGAGATCTATATCGATGAGTACCAGGATAACAGTGGTGTCCAGGATGCCATCGTTCAGTGCTTTTCGAGAAACAATGTATTCTTCGTTGGTGACGTCAAGCAGAGTATCTACCGCTTCCGTCATGCGAAGCCGCAGATGTTCCTCGACAGATATGCAAGATATAAGGATGGCGGAGAGGGGACGCTGTTCGAATTGAACAGTAATTTCCGAAGCGTACCGTCGATCCTTCGTGTGGTGAATCAGATCTTCCGGGCGATCATGGGCAGGGATTATGCGGATATTGAGTATGACGATTCCCATTGCCTGAATGTTCCGGAAAAGGAAGATGGTTCGCTGCTTCTTGATTACGGTGAGACGGGCGGCGCCGGCGTGACCTTGATCCTGGCTGAGGACGATCGCGCGGAAGTGGCCGCGGCACAGCAGGCAGGTGAGCCGGTACCGGAAAAAGCGGTCGATGACAAGGATTCCGATAAGATCGAACGTGAAGCCGGGGTAGTCGCAAAGAAGATCCTTGAGCTTTCGGCTCTTCCTGGTTTTTCCTATTCGCAGTGCGTGATCCTGACTACATCGAACGCCAATGCGGCGGATGCAGCGGATGCGCTGAACCGCTGCGGGATCCCGGCACAGGGCCCGATCCTGGATAATGTACTGCAGCATCCTGATCTCCGGGTGATCCTGGATCTGGCTAGAATTACGGACAATGCACTGCAGGATATTCCGCTGGCTTCGGTGATGAAGTCGGGCATCCGCCAGGCGGGATTTACCGATCCGCAGCTTCTGGACATCTATCTTTTTGCGGTGTCTGCCGGAAAGAAAGACCTTCCGTTCTGTGAGAAGGTCGTGTATTTTGCGGAAAACGGCGAGACCAAGCTTGCTTTTAAAGTCAGGGAGTTCCTGTCATTCCTTAACGACCTTCGTACCTTCTCCATGCAGATGAATGTGACGAAGTGGATGGAGCATGTCTACTCGGAAACAGAGTATCCCGAGCGGGTAAGAAGGGAAAAAGACGGAAGCAGCCGTTACTATGCCCTGATGAAGCTCGTGACCTGGGCGAGTCAATTTGATAATGCGAGAAGACAGGGGCTTCGTGCCTTTGTGGAATATATTGAAGAATTGGATGCGCAGAAAAACGCCGTTACGGAAATCGATCTTGCGGAGCCACTCGAAAATGTGGTGCGCTGCATGACGATCCATAAGAGTAAAGGTCTGGAATTCCCGTTCGTATTCCTTTGCGGGATCCAGTCGGCTAACCGCGATGACAATACGGCGCTGATCCTGAATGAGAACGGAACCATGGCGGCGAAGCGGTATTGCCCGCAATGGGGCTCCGTCTATGAACCGCATGACTACTATGTGCTGAAAAACGAGAACAGAAGAGAACTCGAAGCCGAGAAGATCCGGCTTTTGTATGTTGCGCTGACGCGTGCGGAAAAGAAACTCTTTATAGTGGTTTCCGCCAAGCGTACGAAAGATGGGTGTATTTCGGAAAAGAAACTATTGGATGAAGCCTGTGCAATCTCTTCCGGGAAGTATCCGTCCTATTTTATGAGAGAGCTCACCACGCCTCTGAAAAAGTTCCTGGCCGGTACGGTGCGGACCTCTTCATGCCCGATTCGGACGGCAGCTTCGGCTCCGGATGCGATCTACTATGGAGATCTGGCATTCTCGGATGTCACGCGTGCGGAGAACAGCGAAGATATGGCGTTGATTTCGGATAAGGGGCAAAGACTCATATACAATCCGGAGGTGGTACGGACCACGGCACAGGATGCCTATGAACAGGCGAGAAAAGAAAATACGGCTGACTGCCTGGATGAGGCGGAGAAGGAACGTGTCGGCCTGATCGATCAGGAGATCACGGAATGGGCGGAGCTGACGATGGTGCCGGCGAAGACGACGGTCAGTGAGATGAAGAGGCTTCGGGCGGCAAGTGAGGATCCGGATCTTGCGGATGACGAGGATATCTCGCTGAAAGCAATGAACATGCGTCTTCGTGAAAGTGAGCAGAAGTGGGCTAATGGCGGGTACAGCGCGACACAGCTTGGTACATTGATCCATAGTGCCTGGCAGTATATCGATTTTTCCGGGCTGCTTTCGTCCGGAGAACCTGTGGACTGGGAACAGGTCCTGAATACGCTTTGTGAGTATGACATGATCACGAGTGAACAGATTCCGCTTTTGCGGCCGTTTACAGGCTGTATGCAGCAGTTCCTCGAAAGTGAGCTTTGCCGCCGGATGGTCGGCGCGGAGGCGCAGCCGGAACACGGACCGTACCGTGAGATCCCGTTTGCATTGGCCGTGCCGGAGAAAGAAAAGGAGTACTCACTTGTGCAAGGTATGATCGACTGCTGGTTTGTCGATTCGGACGGTCAAGCGGTGCTGATCGACTATAAGTCAGACAGGATAGAGGGAACGGAAGAAGAGAAGCGGGCCGTTCTTGAGGAGCGGTATAGTTTCCAGCTGGATATGTATGCCAAAGCGATCGTTTCGGCCACCGGAAAGACGGTGAAAGAGAAGATCATCTGGCTGATCCGGGACGGGATTTCTTTTGAGCTCTGAGTTCGCGGAAGAAGTCTTTCAGAAGGGCACTGCACTCGCTTTCGAGGATCCCGCCGGTATACTCGACATGATGGTTGTGCGGCAGATCGAAGAGGTGGTTCTGTGAACAGACAGCGCCGCCCTTCGGGTCGTATGCGCCGAAATAGACATGGCGGATGTGGGACTGGATTATGGCGCCGGCGCACATATAACAGGGTTCGAGCGTAACATACAGATCGCAATCGAAGATGTGCCAGGCGGCGAGCTTCCTGCAGGCTTTGGAAATGCAGGACATTTCTGCATGGAGTGTGGCATCCTGCCTGGTCTGGCGGAGATTATGGGCCCGGGCGATGATTTTTCCGTCCTTGACGATCACGCATCCGATGGGAGATTCGCCGAGAGCATAAGCCTTCTGTGCTTCTTTCAGGGCAGCTCGCATGAAAGATTCGTGATCCGTAGGAACTGGAACGGGTGATTTTTTCGGCATCCGGGGCACTCCTTTTGTGAATGTGCGTATGTAATGTGCGTGTATATAAATATAATATTTTAAGATTTATGCAAAAAAGTATTTGCACTTCCGCAGATCAGTGTATATAATATACTGTGCTTACTTGTGGGATTATACCCTTTTGTAGGCGATAATGCAAAGGACGAGGAATCAATGGCAACTAAACAAGGTTTATGCAAGAACTGCGGTTCGCTGATTATGGTGGACAGCAACGACGAATTATGTGAATGCGTTTTTTGCGACTGCGTGTTTCCCGCGACAGAAGCAATTGAGATATTTAACAATCCGGACGGAGTAGAATTCCCGAATCTCCCACAGCCGAAAAGAGAGGCAAAGGCAGTACGTCATACCGTTACCCCTGTCTTTGAAGATGCTGTCGAGAAGGCGGTGAAGGTCGATAAGGCTACCACTTCGAAGGAAAAGAAAGTGGAGAAGCTTTTCGAGATCTCTCCGGACGACATTCAGACACCGAAGAAAGTAAAGCGTATCGTTTACATTTCGACGGCAGTATGCCTGCTGATCATCATCGGCATTTCTTTGCCGATCGCTTTACTGCGTTCTTCCCATTACAAGAAGATCTACAAGCAGATGTCTACTTGCTTTACTGCAAGTGAGATGACGGTTTCCACGGAGGCAGACGACGGATATACGACAGGATTTAAGCTCAGCGGTACTTTCAACAACGAGCTTTCTGTTGTTTCTTCCTCAGAAGTCGATAAAGCCCAGGTCATGAAGGCTTTTGAGTCATTCTGCGCGATCCGTGGTGAGGAATACGGATATGATTCCGGTGACACAGCTCATTATTACAAAGGCGTAGTACTTACTGTATATGCTCCGAATGGAAGATTTACTATTAAGGGGAACAACGACGGCGTCAGTGAAGACCAGGTCGAGTTTTATGTTCCGGAAACAGAGTCGGAAGAGAGTGCAGCAAATTAACGTCTGAAGTAGCAATGAGAAGAGTCCCGAGCGCCGGATGGCGCAGTGTCATTTTGGGAGGATGAACATTAATGGCAAGTGATTTTTCAAACATACTGCAAAAACTGGAGAACCTGGCAAATGCGAATAACCACAGCATTTCCTCGCTCGATGTGATGAACGTCATTGAAGAGCAGGACGGCGATCCGGATATGGTCGATAAGCTCTTTGATGAGCTTGAAGCCAAGGGAATTGCGATCGTTGCGGAGACCAGCATCGAGGATGATGCGATCCGTGACCTGAATCTGGATGCCGGTGCGATCGATGGTGCCGGAATGGACGATCCGGTACGTATGTACCTTAAGGAGATCGGTAAAGTTCCGCTTCTTACTGCGGAGCAGGAACAGGATCTTGCCCAGCGTATGCTGGATGGTGATGAGGATGCGAAGGCTCAGCTTATTGAAGCTAACCTCCGTCTTGTTGTTTCTATTGCGAAGCGTTACCTTGGCCGTGGTATGCAGTTCCTCGATCTGATCCAGGAAGGAAATCTGGGCCTGATCAAGGCAGTAGACAAGTTTGACCATTCTAAAGGATTTAAATTCAGTACATATGCAACATGGTGGATCCGTCAGGCTATTACACGTGCTATTGCGGACCAGGCCAGAACGATCCGAATTCCGGTTCATATGGTAGAGACCATCAACAGACTGGTTCGTGAGCAGCGTGCCCTTATCCAGGAACTCGGCCGTGAACCTACCGTAGAGGAGATCGCAGAACGTATGGGCCTTCCTGTAGAGAAAGTCCGTGAGATCCAGAAGATCTCCCAGGAGCCGGTTTCACTTGAAAAGCCGATCGGTGAAGAGGAAGACAGCCATCTTGGCGACTTCATTCCGGATGATGATGCGATGTCTCCGGCAGATCAGGTTGCGTACACACTTCTTAAGGAACAGCTCCTTGATGCCATGAAGAGTCTGACAGCAAGAGAGGAGAAAGTTCTCCGTCTGCGTTTCGGACTGGATGACGGACGTCAGCGTACATTGGAAGAAGTAGGACGTGAGTTCAACGTTACCCGTGAGCGTATCCGTCAGATCGAGGCCAAGGCACTCCGTAAGCTTCGTCACCCGAGCCGCAGCAAGAAATTGAAGGATTATATCGACTGATATGCTTCTTGTGCGAAAGGTGGGCACATGAAGAAGGCTACTTTCAAAAAAGGAAACCTCCCAAATGATGGGCTGGACTTTGTTCGTCAGCGCAAGTATATGCGCGAAGCCCTTCTTGAAGTCTGTTCGCCCCGGGAAGTGATCCTTCCCATGCTCCAGCATAGAGGAACACCCTGTACTCCTGTCGTCAAGGTCGGAGATTCTGTAGCTATCGGCGATCTCGTCGGTACTCCGGAAGATATGAACGGTGTGCCTGTACATGCGAGCATTTCCGGTGAAGTGACGAAGATCGATACGATCCGCCTTCCTAACCGCGTCAGCTGCAAGGCCGTGTGGATCAAGAACGATCTCCGCCGCCGTTTTTCCGACAAGATCCAGCAGAGAAGAAATATTGACCAGCTTCCTTTGAGTGAGCTGAGCAAACTGCTCTGGAAGTCGGGTATCTGCGGCATGGGAGGGGAAGGGATCCCGACTTATACCAAATGTTTGAAAGCAGAGAAGGCAGGAGTAGACACGCTTTTGGTCAATGCGACCCAGAGCGAGCCTTTCCTTGCCTGTGATCTGCATCATATACGTGTAAACGCGGCACGGGTTCTGCAGGGCGCTATGGCTCTGGGCGGGATCTGCCGTGTGAAACGTGTTGTTTTCTGTATTGAAGATCTGTGGAATGATGAGGTCGATGCACTGAACCTGGCCATCTCGGAATTGAGTCACCGGTATCTCGACAGGAAGATCGAAGTGAAACTTTTCAAGACACGCTTCCCGCAAGGATGCCAGCAGCTTATCGTCAAGGCACTTTACGGAGTGGAGCTGTCCATCGGCCAGGACCCGGAAGAAACCGTAAAAGCAGTGCTTTTCAATGCATCTACCTGTTATGCATTCTGCGAGATGATCGAGAAGAACCAGCCTCTGATCTCACGTGTGGTGACGATCTCCGGAGATACGATCACGGGACATAATGTCATGGTTCCGATCGGAACCAGCGTTTCCGAACTTCTGGAACGCGTGCCGGGTGCGCACACGGCACAGAGGATCGCCTGGGGCGGAGCGATGACCGGTGTGGCCATCAAAGACCTGAATGTTCCGATAATAAAGACGACGACAGCCATTACGATCATAAGAAAATTCGAACCGATGCGTATGAACTGTATCCATTGCGGTGCCTGCGTCGGTGCCTGTCCGGTAGGCCTTTCTCCCTATCTTCTGAACCGGCTGATCGAGCTCGGGCAGGAGGAGGCGACGCTTTCTGAATCCGTTGAACAGTGTATCGCCTGTGGAGCATGTTCTTATGTCTGCCCGGCGGGAATCGAGTTATCAACGAATATCGCAAAGGCTGCCCATCGTGCAAGGAGGAGCGGACACGTATGAAACGTAAACAGCTGGCTCCTCATATTCATGCCGAAAGAACGGCCGTCGAGCGATACATGTATGTGCTTCTGGCTTTGCTTCCGATCCTGATCGGCGCGGTTTTTTACTATGGTATCCGTGTTCTGGTCCTGACAGCTGTATCCTGTTCGGTGTTCTTTGTCAGTGACTATCTTTCGTGCCGGGCACTATATCCGGAGATGCCTTCCCATGCGGACTATAGTTCGCTGGTCAGCGGCGTGATCCTGGCGATGCTTGTTCCGGTATCCGCTTCTTTCTGGGCAGTGGCACTGGCGGCGCTCTTTGCTTCACTTCTGGTCAAGCAGGCGTTTGGCGGTGCGGGAAGAAATATCTTTAATCCGGCACTGGCTGCACGGGCTTTTCTTCAGATCGCTTTCCCGGCTCAGATGGTGGCTTCGGAACAGCCGCTTACCGGATTTTGGAATTTTTCCTCATTGTTTACAGGAAAAGCGTCGGCAGGTCCATGGATCACAGCGGATACGACGACTCTGGATATCGTTTCAGGACGGATAACGGGAATGGCCGGTACGACCTGCCTGATCCTGATTGCCATTGGTGCATGTATCCTGATCGAAAGAAAGATGTTCTCTGTTTATGCTCCGGTTGCTTTCTTTGCCGTGATCATCGCCGGCTATATCCCGTTTAACTGGGCGAATGCCGGGATATCGGACTTTTTCCTTTGGATCATTCAGGGAGGCATCCTGTTTATTGGTGTTTTTGCACTTCATGACTGCACGACCATGCCGATGGATAAGTGGGCACAATGCCTGTTCGGTGGCGGCGCCGGTCTTCTGACCCTGATCCTGTACCGGTTCGGGAATGCTTCCTATGCGATGATCTATCCGGTGCTTATGATGAATGCACTGACCCCGGTCTTTGATTATTATGTCCGGCCCAGAGCTTTTTCCAAGGCTTCGTGGTACAGGGAGGTGGAGAAATGACAAGGTCGTTCTTTAAAGGTATTACGATCCGTGCTGTGATCGCCATTATCCTGAGCCTCGGTTTTCTGTTTGCCTGCTATTACCGGTCAGAAAGTAATTCGGAGAAGAGACGGCAGGAGAAATATGTCGAAGAATTCGGTTCGCTTCTCATGGCTTCGGAATATCGTCAGCTGAAGACGGGTATTCTTTCGGATTATCAGGATATCCGCTATGTGTACGGTGCTTACGACAGCGAGGGGAAACTGACGGGTTATATCGTGGATGTGGCGATGGAGACGTCAGCCGGACCGATCCACACCCAGCTCAGTATCAGTGAAAACGGTGAAAACCTGATGGATTTCCGTATCCTGGAGGATAACGGAGAATATATTTCTTTAAGTGAGGAAGAAACAGGAATACTGAAGGAGCAGCTGAAAAATGCCCGTATTCCGGTGGCCGTGAATCAGCAGATCGTGGCTGATGTGCAGTATCAGGTCGAGTATGACCCGCTCTTAGGTCTTCATGACGGGGTCTATTATTCCGAAGCCGCAGATTATGCCAAAGACGGATATAAAGACTATGTGGAGATCGAGGTACGCGGCAGCCGTATTGTCCGGGTCGAGTGGGATGCGAGAAATAAGACCACGGGACGTCTCCGTTCTGAGGATTCCATCAACGGAGATTATAACATCAGCGGAAATATCTGGGCCGAGCAGGCGTACCGCGTGCAGAACCGTCTCGTTCTGGTTCAGGATCCGATGAAACTTGCCATGAAATCGGATGGAACGACGCAGATCATTGATGGTGTGACTATGAAGATCTCGGAATTCATTACACGTGTCAATGAATGTATTTCGAATTCACGGGCTTCCTTTACGAAAGAAATGTATCTTCAGTCCCTGACGGAACAGAGCGGGGAAGGCGATGGAGAAGATTCCCCGGATAAATCGGAGACCACGGCAAGTACGGCAAGTTCTGAGACGGCTGCGCCTACGGATCCGGATACCGGTCTGGCTTTGACATCGACACCGACACCTGTTCCTACGGAGGCCCCGACTCCGACGCCGACACAAGCTCCGTCCCACGTCGGGATCATCGGCGGCGAGGATGGTGTGGTCCAGGGGGACACCGGAAATATCCTTTCGGAAAGTGTGGATGGTATTCCGATGTCGGAGATCCGTACTTTTATTGAGGGACTTCCGGATAACCAGAGCCGATGTGAAGCGGCTCTGAGCACAGTCAATCTGGCTTATAAATTTATGCGTGAATACTTGAATTGGGTGGGCTGATATGCAGGAAACGGTCAATATATCGAAAAAACAGTTTTCCATAACGATCAGTTTCAGTCTGATGATGCTCTGCACCACCGGATCGCTTCAGGTATTTGCCAGCTCCTGCGCGCAGTTTGTGCTTTTCTATCTGATCAATATCCTGTCGATCCGGTTTATCCGGAACCGGAGAGTCTGCCAGTGCATCTTTGCCGTTGCGGCGGCGCTGATCGGAGAAGCGGTACAGCTTCTGTCCCAGTTTCTGTCTTTCAACATTCCGATGCCTTCGTTCTTCCTTCTGCCGGGGAGCACTTTCCTGTTCCTCTCTGCGCCGATGTTCCGCTATATGATGGAAAATGAAGAAACCGCAATGGATTCCGGATATGCTTCGGGATTCCTGTTTTATGCTTTGAATGGCGGGATCATTGCGATGATCCGGGAGGTGCTCGGTGCGGATGCGCTTTTCGGCAAGAAACTGGGGATCTTCGGGAGTGTGAAGGTGGAAATACTGAATCATTCATCCGGAGCCACGCTGCTTCTTATCTTGAGTATTCTTTTCCTCGTTTGCCTGAAAAACTATGAAACGGAAAAGAAATGGATCCTTGACGTAAAGCGGGAAACACCACTATACGAGGGTATGTCGTTTCTGAAAGAAAAGAAGTTTTTCAGCCTGATGGTTTGTATGCTGCTGACGGATGTGATCTGTGGCGGCATCAGCGTCGTTTATCTGCTTTATTCACCGGACTTTCTCCGCTACCAGGGGCATGTGATCTTCTATGCGGCGATCCTTTCGATCCTGCTGTTTACCTTGCTTCTTCAGGTGTTCAATCTCCGTGAAGAAGCGGAGAGTTCCCATTACCTTACACTGGTCACGATCGTCAAAGTTTCGCTGCCGCTCGTATTTTATCTGCGGCGTCTTCTGGTGGAAGAATCGATGGCGCTGTCTACCTTTGTAGTATGGTGGATCGCCCTGGTGATCGGAATCTGGTTTTCTTTTACCGTGGTTTTATTTTATGTTCATGTCCTTGACCGGCGTCTCATGTTCTGCAAGATCCCGAGATGCCTGCAAGGTATACTGTTTATTATCCTGAACATCCTTCTGGCACAGATGATCCTGATGCCGCTTCTGGATGTGATTTCGAATGTATAAGGAGAATGCTGATGAAGATCGTGATCACCTGCCTTTTCGGCCTGGAACATTATTGTGCGGAAGACCTGATAAATATCGGTATCGATAAGAGCCGTATCGAGGTCACGGACGGGCTTCTTCTGGTGGAGACTTCTCCGGAGACGATGAAAGAAGACAGCGCGCGGATCCTTCTCTGGGTGAGAAGAGGTGAAAGGGTACTTCTTTCCATCGGGGAATTTGACGCGGTAACTTTCGAGGAATTCTTCGACGGCATCGAGAAGATACGCTGGGAAGACTGGATCCCGGAAGCCTGGGCTTTCCATGTCAACGGGTATTCCCGTGATTCCAAGCTGTTTGGTATTCCGGCCTGCCAGAGTCTGGCGAAAAAAGCGATCGTAAAAGCACTTTTGTCTGCGCGTCATCTTTCTGACGGGGCAAGGATCGAAGAAAATGAGAAGATCGGGCTCCTGAAGATTTCCTTCGGCATCGTGAAAGATCATGTACGTGTCATGATCGATCTGACCGGGGACGGACTTCATAAACGAGGCTACCGACCGCTTATGCATGAAGCGCCGATCAAAGAAACACTGGCGGCAGGAATGGTCAGTGCCGCGCAGTACCGCTTTTTCGGGGAAGAGGCGCTGGTGGATCCGTTCTGCGGATCCGGTACGATCGTGATCGAAGCCGCCATGATGGCTCTGAATCTGGCTCCCGGACTGAATCGTGATTTTTCCGCGGAAAAACTTCCCTATATCGGGCGTGCACCATTTGACCGTGCGAGAGAAGAAGCCCGGGATCTGGCGGATCTTTCTCCGATGGATGATATCTATTTCTACGGATCCGATCTGGATCCGAAAGCGGTGGAAACAGCGAGACGCAATGCCCGGGCGGCCGGTGTCGCTGACTTTACGCGTTTCAAGGTTTCTGACTTTAAAGATCAGACGCCGGAGGCTCTTGAAAAGTGGACGAAAATGAAAAGACAGCTGATCCTCTGTAATCCGCCTTATGGCGGCCGTCTCCTGACTCCGGAAGCCGCGGAGAAGATCTATAAGGGCATCGCTTCCGTATATCTGGACCGGGAAGGATACTGTAAAAAAGGAGTGCGTCTTTCGGTCATTACTCCGGATGATTCTTTTGAAAACCAGGTCGTTCGAAAAGCAGATAAAAGACGAAAGTTATACAACGGATCGATTCGATGCCAACTGACAAATTACTATCGTTTGCCGCCAAAAAAATAGAACGTACGATTGTCCGCGAGCCGTGGACACGGAAAATGTCAAATTGCCTCTCCGATGCTTGAAGAGACAGTAATTTCAGGCAAATAGAGTTAAAAAAGTATTTTCTGCGTTTTTGCGAAAAGCACTTGACAAAATCAGAGGGTGCGAAATCTCGGGCTTCAAAAGGGGCGATTTTCCGAAACCCTTGTCTTTGAGTTATCCACAGACTTTTCCACATTTTCCACAGGTTTTTTTCTCTTTGCACTTGTAAAAAGTGGAAAACTTTTTGAAAAAGTGCAAAATTCGTTCTTTTTCAGTTCTTTTCAATATGAAAATCTTGAGGAATAGTAAGCCACTTAGGGTGGAATCTGATATAATATAGTGAATAAAATTTGGAAGTGAAGGGATTCGATCTTATGACAGATTTCGAAAGACGTGCTCAAGAAGCGAAACAAGCCTCTTTTGCAATGGCCGTGCTTGACCGGGAAACGAAGGATCGTGCGCTGCTTGCCATTGCGGATGCGCTCCTTGAAAACCGGGAAGCGATCATTGCGGCGAACAAGATAGACTTAAAGAATGCCGAGGAAACAGATCTTCCCATGCCGCTTCAGAAGAGACTTCTCTTTGACGATAAGAAGATCGAGGGCGTGGTGGATGGCCTGAAGAGCCTCTCTCTTCTCCCTGACCCGGTTGGCCGTGAGCTTCTTAAAACGGAGATGGACGATGATCTTGTCCTGACACGTGTTTCCTGCCCGATCGGTGTTCTGGGCATTATTTTCGAGTCCCGTCCGGATGCGCTGGTTCAGATCGCATCTTTGGCTCTGAAGTCGGGAAATTCCTGCTGCCTGAAGGGCGGAAGTGAAGCGGTAAACAGTAACCGTGCTCTTTTTGAGGTGATCGAGAAGGCGTCTGTCGAGGCGGGTCTGCCGAAGGGCTGGATCGTTCTTATGGAAAGCAGAAACGACGTGGCGGAGATGCTTCTTCTCGATAAATACATTGACCTGATCATCCCACGCGGATCCAATTCTTTCGTACAGTACATCATGCAGCACTCTTCCATCCCGGTCATGGGGCACGCGGATGGTGTCTGCCATCTGTATATTCACGAGAAGGCTGACGAGGAAATGGCCCTGAAGATCGCTTTTGACAGCAAGACCCAGTATGTAGCGGTGTGCAATGCCTGCGAGACGATCCTGGTGGATGAGTCTATTGCAGCGGAATTCCTGCCGAAACTGGCATCTAAACTTGCTGAGAAAGATGTGACGATATACGGATGCGAGAAGACCCGTGCGATCCTGCCCGGTATCGAAGCCGTGGAAGAGTGGCATCACGAGTATCTCGACTATAAAGTCTCCATTAAGGTCGTATCCGGTCTGGAGGAAGCGATCGCCCATATCAATACTTACGGTTCCGGTCATACAGACGCGATCGTTACCACCGATGCTGCGGCAGCGGAGGAGTTTATGAACCGTGTGGATTCCGGAAACACTTTCTGGAACTGCTCGACGCGTTTCTCGGATGGATTCAAGTATGGTTTCGGTGCCGAGGTCGGTATCAGCACATCTAAGCTTCATGCCAGAGGTCCGGTAGGACTGGAGGGTCTGGTGACATATAAGTACAAGATCGTAGGTCACGGAAACATTGTCGCGGATTATGCATCCGGACAGAAGACATTTACACATAAGAAGATTTTATAAAGCGAGGGTATGAAAATGGTTATTTCAATTGCATCGGATCACGCAGGATTTGCACTTCGGAAGATCGTAGTGGAGCACCTGACCAAGCAGGGACATACTTTGATCGAGGGCGGTGCGACGGCATCTGATGTTCCTTACAGTTATGTTCTTGCCGGACAGAAGGTCGCTAAAGATGTGATCGATGAGAAGGCAGAAAGAGGCATCGTGATCTGCGGTACCGGCATCGGCATCTCCATGGTTGCCAACAAGTTCCCGGGGATCCGCTGCGCGCTCTGCACCAATGAATATATGGCCAGAATGGCACGGCAGCATAACGACGCCAATGTCCTTTCCATGGGCGCTCGTGTGGTAGGAAGTTCTCTGGCACTGGGCATTGTGGATGCCTACATGAATGAGCCTTTTGACGGCGGACGTCATCAGGTACGCGTAAACGACATGAAGGAACAGGAGAAAGAACTGTTCAAATAAAATATTCTGATTTGAAAGTGAGGAAAGTATATGTCTGAGCCGAAATTTTTTCTTTTTGATCATCCGCTGATCCAGCACAAGATCTCCATTCTTCGTGACAAGCAGACTTCCACGAAGGAATTCCGTGAACTGGTCAATGAACTGGCTATGCTCATGGCTTATGAAGTTACCCGTGATCTTCCGTTGAAGGAAGTGGACATCGAGACTCCTGTTGCGGCCACTAAGGCGAAGGTGCTGGCCGGAAAGAAGATCGCACTGGTTCCGATCCTTCGTGCAGGACTGGGTATGGTAGACGGTATGCTTTCCATTATCCCGAATGCGAAGGTCGGTCATATCGGTCTTTACCGTGATCCGAACACTTTGAAGCCGGTAGAATATTACTGCAAGCTTCCGGAAGATATCCAGAACCGTGAAGTGATCCTTCTTGATCCGATGCTGGCAACAGGCGGTTCCGCTTCGGCGGCGATCACGTTCCTCAAGGAGCGCGGCATTACAGCGATCAAGTTTGTCTGCCTGATCTCCGCACCGGATGGTATCGAGAGACTTCAGAAAGATCATCCGGATGTGCCGATCTTCTGTGCGGCCAAAGACGAAAGACTGAATGACCATGCTTACATCATCCCGGGTCTGGGAGATGCCGGCGACCGTCTTTTCGGTACAAACTGATCCGGATCACACCACGGACCAACGGTGTGAAAAATTGTGTGAAGTGAGCCCTGATCTCTTTTCGGGACCAGGGCTTCAGAAAGTGTAAACATTATGAGATTCTTACTTGCCGCTTCCTGGTGGACAGAGTTCTGGGATGCTTTCATACAAGAACTGAAAGACCTGTTCGGGGTCTTCACCGGCAGTAAAAACATCGGAGATGAGATCCGCCACGGCATCATGCAGTGGAAGGGATACCTGCAGCTCGGAGAGGATAAAGTTCCGATCACTGATGCGATCATCGTCATGTGGATCGCCGTGGGTTTAGGTATCCTTCTTTTCTGGTGGCTCGGAAGAAAACGCGAGATGATCCCGGGTGCGAAGCAGTCACTTATGGAAACCCTTATCGGAATCCTTTTCGGTGTTTGCAAGGACTATGGCCTCAATGAGAAACAGTCTGAGAAGGTCGTTCCTATGGTCGGCACGATCGGTATCGTTCTGATATCGTGTAACGTCTGCTCGATCTTTAAGCTCCCTCCCCCGGCAAAGAATATTGCTTTTACGTTTTCTCTGGCAATCTTTGCGATCGCATATGTCATCTTTATGTCGATCCGTTTCGTCGGACTGAAAGGTTTCTGCAGTTCGTTTATTGACCCGAAACCTTTTATGCTTCCGTTTAAGATCATCGACTTTTTCGTAAAGCCGGTTTCTCTTTCCTTACGTCTTTTCGGTAATGTATTCGGTGCTTTTATATTGATGGAATTCTTAGGCCTGATCTGCCCGTTCATTGTTCCGGGTGTATTCAGCCTGTGGTTCGACTTGATGGATGGTATCCTGCAAGCGGTCGTTTTCTGTTACCTGACCACTTCCTATATCGGAGAAGTTGTTGAGAGCGCCCATGCCGTAAAAGAAAGAAAAGAAGAAAAACTGAAAGAACTGAAAGAAAAACAGGCTGCGAAAGCAGAAGCGGAAGCTGCCTGATCAGAAGAATAGTAGGAGGATTGAAAAATGAATTTTACACGCGTTTTACTGGATGTAGCTGCTATGGATCCGAAGGGACTTGCCGGATTCGGTGCCGGTCTTGCTATCGGTCTTGCCGGTCTGGGTACCTGTATCGGTATCGGTCTTGCTGCAGGACGTGCTCTTGAAGGTTCGGCCCGTCAGCCCGAGATGTACAGCAAACTCCAGACATTGCTTCTTATCTCGATCGTATTTATGGAGTCTATCGCGATCTATGCGCTGGTAGTCAGCCTGCTTCTGATCTTTACATTCTGATTCCCGAGGTGACGAAGATGAATCTTCTATCTATTGCAACCATGAATAAGATTGCGATCGTTGCTCTGGATGTCGTTGCTGAAAGCGAGAAGGAAAGTTCGATCCTTTCTCCGGATCAGATGGCGCACTACGCTGTTACTGCGCTTGTGACGATCGTCAACGTACTGATCGCATATTTCATTTTGAAACTGGTGCTCTTCAAGCCCTTGATCAAGGTCATCAAGAAGAGAAAAGAAGTGATCGGTTCCCAGCTGACCGAGGCAGAGACCCGCGAGAAGCAGGCTGCCGAGAAGCTTGACGAAGCGACCAAGCGGATCGACGCATCCCATGAGGAAGCGATCCAGATCATTGCGGACGCCAGATCCCAGGCTGAGAAACAGTCGGAGACGATCATTGAGACGGCGAAGAAAGAAGCGCAGGAGATCCGTGACCGTGCCGAAGAGGATGCGAAGCGGACACGTAAAGCGATGCTTGAAGAAATGAAGGACGAAGTGGCTGACCTGGCTGTTTCCATTGCAGGACATGTCCTGGGATCGGAAGGAGACAGTAAGAAGGAAAGCGAACTCCGTGAAAAAGTAAATGCAGAGCTTCAGTCAACAGAGGTGAAGTCCGGTGAATAATGGAAGTGGTTTTGAAGTCATTCGTATCGTAACGGCTTCCGAAGATATGCCACCGGAGAAAGTTGCCCTTATTGCCAGGCGCTTCGCCGAGTATCTGCATATTTCCGGGTATACGATCGAGCAGGAGACAGACAAGAGTCTGATCGGCGGCTATGTGATCTTCGCCCAGGGTACGAAATACGATTACAGTGTGGCAGGACAGTTGTCCCGAATCAGCCGTCATTTAAAGACGGACCGTGATTCCGATATTGACGTTTCGGATGATCAGGATGATGCTGCCCTGATCCACAGTTCTCTTGCCGAAGCGCTGAAGGATTTCCCCGAAAGCCCGGCGATGCTTTTCGAAGATGATGAGTTATGGGAAGGTGAGGAAGAGTCTCAGGAGAAGAAGCGTGAACAGCTTCTTACCGACTTTGCCAAAGCTTCCGAAGTGGAACAGGTAGGCCGTGTCATTTCCGTCGGCGACGGTGTCGCGATGGTAAGCGGTCTGGAGAACTGTGTTGCCAGCGAACTGATCATGTTCTCGGAAACTTCCTACGGTATTGCCATGAATCTGGAAACCGACAAAGTCGGCGTGGTTCTTCTCGGTGAATGCCGCGATGTGGTTGAGGGTGTAATGTGCCACCGTACCGGCCGTGCTGTTTCTGTTCCGGTCGGCGGAGGTCTTCTCGGCCGCGTGGTCGATCCGCTCGGCAACCCGATCGATGGAAAGGGCATCATCCGCTATACCAGCAGACGCCCCATCGAATACCCGGCTCCGGGCATTATTTCCCGTTCTCCGATCTGCGAACCGCTCCAGACGGGTATTACCGCAATCGACGCCATGACTCCGATCGGACGCGGCCAGCGTGAGCTGATCATTGGCGACCGCCAGACGGGAAAAACATCGATCGCGCTGGATACGATCATTAACCAGCGTGGTAAAAATGTGATATGCATCTATGTAGCCATCGGTCAGAAGATGGCGAATATCGTTTCCGTGGCAAAAGCACTGGAGCAGCACAATGCTCTGGAATATACGGTCATTGTGGCATCAAGTGCTTCCCAGCCCGCATCACTTCAGTATATTGCACCGTACGCCGGCTGTGCCATCGCGGAAGAGTTTATGTACGAAGACCATCAGGATGTCCTGATCGTCTACGATGACCTTTCCAAGCATGCTCAGGCCTATCGTGCGATCTCATTGCTTCTTCGCCGTCCGCCGGGACGTGAAGCCTATCCGGGCGATGTTTTCTATCTGCACTCCCGTCTTCTGGAGCGTGCAGCCAAGCTGAGCGACGATCTGGGCGGCGGTTCCATGACGGCACTCCCGATCATTGAGACCCTGAGCGGTGATATTTCGGCGTATATTCCGACCAACGTCATTTCCATTACCGACGGTCAGATCTATCTGGAATCCGAGCTCTTCTTTGCCGGACAGCGTCCTGCGATCAATGCCGGTCTTTCCGTATCCCGTGTCGGTGGTGCGGCCCAGACAAAGGCGATGAAGAAAGTGGCCGGACCGCTTCGTATCAGTCTGGCTCAGGCTCGTGAAATGGCGGCATTTGCCCAGTTTGGTTCGGATCTGGATCCGAATACCCAGAAGCAGCTGAAGCGTGGTGTGATCCTGAATGAGATCCTTAAGCAGGAACAGTTTGCTCCGCTTCAGATGGATGAACAGGTGGTCATGCTGTATCTGGCGACAAACGAGAAGCTTACTTTCCTGGATAAGGAAGATGCGAAGGAATATGTACAGGAATTCCTGCAGAGAATGAGTGTCCTGCATCCGGACATCATGAACCGGATCATGGAGACACGCGTGCTCGATGACGATACGAAGAAAGAGATCGATGAGATCGAGGACGAGTACCACACGCTGTTTGTGGCCGAGCATAAGGAATACCAGACACGTGAGGCATAATGTGGCATGGAGAGTCTGAACGAGATCAAAAAGCGCATAAAGAGTGTCAATGACATCTCCCAGCTGACCAGGGCGATGCAGCTTGTCAGCGCGGCCAAAATGCGCAAATCGAAGGTTCAGCATGAAATGGTCAAACCGTTCTTTACCATCTGTGCAGAGAGCATGATGGAAGTGTATAAGAATGCCGGTGAAGATATCGATAATCCTTACCTGAATGTGCACGAGAAACAGGCAGGAGAAACGTGGAAGATCGGATATTTTATTCTGACCGGTGACCAGGGTCTGGCAGGTGCATATAACAATAACATTGTTAAGATCACGGAAGACCATATCCAGTCGAAGATCCTGGAAAATGCCAAGAAGAATATCCGCACGGAATACAAACTCTACGTATTCGGTCAGATGGGCAGTGACAAGCTTTCCCGGGACGGATATATCGTTGACCCGGAGTTCTCGTTCCCGATCTCTGAGCCGACCTATTATCAGGCGAGAAATGTGGCGAACATCATTCGGGCCAAGTACCTTGGCGGAGAATTTGATCTGGTCTATCTCATCTATACGAGAATGGAATCGGCCATCACAATGAAGCCGGTCATTTCCAGAGTGGTTCCCATCGACTCCCGTTCCTTCGAGAGCATCCTTCCTTCCGGTGTGGAAGATGCAGGAATTGCAAAAGAAGGAGAAGGAAATCTGGATTATCATCCGAATGCAAGTGCTGTATTTTCCTTCCTTATCGATACGTATCTGAATTCCGTTTTGTATGGCGCGATGGTGGAAGCTTTTGCCTGCGAACAGACGGCGAGAATGACGGCTATGGATAATGCGAACAGTAATGCGGATGAAATGATGAAGAAACTGACAATGCAGAGCAACCGTGCACGTCAGGCTCGGATCACCAACGAGCTCAACGAGATCGTGAACGGTGCGAATCAGGTAGAATAGAGGTTATAAAGTATGGCTATTGGAAAGATCACACAGATAATCGGACCGGTTATAGATTGCGGCTTCAGTGAACATGAAGTCCCGATGATCAAGACCGAGATCAAGATCCATGCTCCGGAGCGGGATGTATCTTGCGAAGTCATGCAGCAGAGAGGAAACGGAGTCGTCCGGTGCGTATCTTTTGAAGCGACGGAAGGACTGGCTCGAGGCATGGAAGTCGAGTCTACCGGTCAGCCGGTCATGGTTCCTGTTGGAGAGAAGAATACCGGCCGTCTTTTTGACGCACTCGGCCGTGCAATCGATAATATGGGTGATGTAGGCGCAGATACGACCTGGCCGATCCACAGAAATGCACCTTCGTTTACAGAACAGTATCCGGCGGAAGAGGCACTGGAGACCGGTATCAAAGTCATCGATCTTCTGGTTCCGTTTTCCAAGGGCGGCAAGATCGGTCTTTTCGGTGGTGCCGGTGTCGGTAAGACCGTACTGATCCTCGAACTGATCCGCAATATTGCTCAGGAGCATGGTGGTTATTCCGTATTTACCGGTGTCGGTGAACGTTCGCGTGAAGGTAATGACCTGTGGAATGAGATGAAGGCTTCCGGCGTTCTGGATAAGACGGTCATGGTCTTCGGACAGATGAACGAGACATCCGGTGCGAGAATGCGTGCTCCGCTGACAGGTCTTACCATGGCCGAATTTTTCCGTGACGAAATGAAGAGAGACGTACTCTTCTTCGTTGATAATATCTACCGTTTTGTACAGGCCGGTTCAGAGGTCTCCGCTCTTCTCGGACGTATTCCTTCGGCAGTTGGTTACCAGCCGACTCTGGCTAACGAAGTCGGTGAACTCCAGGAGCGTATCGCTTCGACGAAGAACGGTTCCATCACATCGATCCAGGCAGTTTATGTACCGGCCGATGACTTGACAGACCCGGCTCCGGCTACGACTTTCGGACACCTCGATGCCAATATCGTACTTTCCCGTTCGGTCGTTGAACTGGGTATTTATCCGGCTGTCGATCCGCTTGAATCCTCCTCGCGTATTCTGACGGAGAGTGTTGTCGGAAAGACACATTACCACGTGGCAAGAATGGTACAGGAGATGCTCCAGCGTTATAAAGAACTGCAGGATATCATTGCTATCCTGGGTATTGAGGAACTTGGTGAGAAGGACCGTCAGATCGTTAACCGTGCTCGAAAAGTACAAAAGTATCTTTCCCAGCCTTTCTTCGTTACGGCAGATTCTACAGGTTTTGCTCCGCGTTATGTACCGGTGGAGAAGACCGTACAGGCATTCGGCGAGATCATCTCCGGATCGCTCGATCACATTCCGGAACAGCACTTCTTTATGAAGGGTGATCTGGATGACGTCATCGCGTCATATAAGAATGAGGCATAAGTGAAATGGCAGAAGTGTCTACCAACAAAACAATGATGCTGGAAGTGGTCACTCCTTATGCAGTGTTTTTCGAAGGACGCATCGAGAAGATGATCCTTCCTGCGCAGGATGGCCAGCTTGGTGTACTTCCGGGACATTCGCCATTGGTCGTCGCGGTAACACCCGGTATTGCTACGATCATTATTGACGGCGAGGAGAAGCAGTTTGTCGTTTCGGAAGGTTTTGCCGAGATCGCTCATCACGCGACGGTAATCGTTTGCAATGCTGCCGAGTGGCCGGAGGAAATCGATGAAGGCCGTGCAAGATCAGCACTGGAACGGGCGGAAGCGAAGATCAATAATCCTGAAAACACCGATGAACAGCGGCTTTATGCACGTCATGCGATCCGAAGAGCTAAGGCCAGACTGAAGCTCGCTTCGGAAAATCCGAAAAAGAAGAACCACCGCTTCATGGAGTGAACAAGTTTTCGAAACCAGTTTCGTAAATTTCAGAAAAAAGCGTTTGATATTTGTTTTTTTGTATTTACATCGATATTTCCCTATGCTATTCTTTGCGTAGTTGAGTTTGTATCACAATTCGAAATTCGGGGGGAATTTGACGAGGGGATATTCAAGGTTTCGTTTATGAGAAGAAGTAGACCCGGTTCAAGTTTTGGACCGTTTTTTTATTTTCTGACGATGATCCTGAGCTTCGTAATTGTGCTAGGAACATCGCTTTTTTTTACTCACGATAAGCAGGAGCTGATCGTAGATGAGTATGAATTAAATGAGAATGCGGATGGACAGATTCAGCCTATGGCTCTGTCGGGTGACAGAGAATATATGCTTCCGTCTGACTCCGGCTCAACTGTGCCCGTACATAAGTACACCTCTTCCACAGATCCGATCTGTGATGACTGCGGACGGATCCGTTTTCTGGATGTTAAGGATCTTACGGCGCCTTCCACAGGGAAAGCCCTGGATGCGTCAGTTTCCTTTACTGCATCCGCAGGCGCAACATATAGAGTGACATGGGCACCTTCCGATTCTGTTGCAAAACCATCCACGGCCTACACGGTCACGATCGTTTTTACACCGAAGAGCGGATACAGTTTTGATTCCGGCTTACGGGCAACACTTAACGGAAGTAATATTGCCGCTACATTGTTGTCTAACGGTACAGTGCGTATTACTAAAACGTTTGCCAAGACTGCATCGGCAACACCGACGCCAGTTGTAACAAAGACGCCGTCTCCATCTGTTACCAGACCGGCTACACCAAGTCCGGCCGTAACAAAGAAGCCGACACCGACTGTTACCCGTGCAGCTACACCGAGTCCGACAAAAGCAGGTACACCGACTCCGACACGCCGGCCTGACGTACCGACACGCTTTCCGTCTCCGACGAAGATGGCAACACTGACGCCGTTCCCGACGATGTCTCCAACTGTATCGCCAACACCAACGGCGACGCCGGTTCCGACTGCGACTCCGACACCTGAGGGAACACCGACGCCTTCTCCGACTCCGACCTGGTGGCCGAAGCCGACACCGACTGCGTCCCCAAGTCCGAGACCGACACATACTCCGACGGCAAGACCGACTTCTGCTCCGACAGATAAGCCGGAGCCGACGAATATGCCGACAGCCGCTCCGACCAGTGCTCCTACGGGAGTACCAACATCGGCTCCGACCTCAGCTCCGACACAAGTACCTACCAAGGCGCCAACGCCTGTAGTTACTGGTGTTCCGACCGGCACACCGGCACCTGAACCGGATCCGAATGAACCTTCATTCGAAGATTTTGTAGAGCGTCTTTATGTCTATGCGCTTGGACGTCAGTCTGAACCGGAAGGAAAGGCATTCTGGGTCGACAAGGTCGAAAACGGTGGTTTCACCGGCGCGGACTGCGCGAGATTCTTCCTTTTGGAAGCACCGGAATTCATGAACAGAAATCTGAACGATAAGCAGTTCCTGGAAATACTGTATCACACGTTCTACGACCGTGAATCGGATGAGGCAGGTAAGGCTTACTGGCTCGACCGGCTTGCAAAAGACATGACGAAACAGGATGTAGTCAATGAATTTATCGAGTCTACGGAGTGGTGTAATATTTGCGCGACTTACAGTGTACGCTCCGGCGCGATCTACCATAAGGCAGAGTTTGCATCGCCACAGGCACTTAAGTTTGTCGAGAGATTGTATACCTGCTGCCTCGGAAGAGAAGCAGAGGAAGAAGGTCTAAACTTCTGGGCACTGGCACTGACCAATCTGGAAGTATCCGGATACGATCTGGCGGAACAGTTCTTCACTTCGGAAGAGTTCGTCGGACTTAAGACAACGGATGAAGAATATGTCACGAAACTCTACACGACATTTATGGATCGTGAACCGGAAGCATCGGAAGTGGCTTACTGGACATCCGAGATCCGTAAGGGCACTCAGACAAGAGAAAGCATCCTGGAGTTCTTCGGAAGATCTGAGGAATTTGCCAACGTATGTATGCATTACGGTATCGAGAGCATTGCAGCCGATGAAACGGATGAGGGAATAAATAATGCAACGTAATTTCAGATCAAAAATCTGTATTCTGGCGCTGTTTCTGGCTTTGGGTCTTATCTTTGCCACACCTGTAGCAAAGATAGGCACCCGTGCTGATGCACACCTGGAAGCCACGATCAGACACAATGTGGAGATCTATGGAGATCTCGGGCTTGAATATCACGTCAAGCTTAATTCCAATGTGTCTTTCTCGAATATATATCTGCGTCTCCAGAGACAGAAGTTTTCGGGATCGGGAAGCTCGTATTCCTGGGAGACGATAGACCTTACAAACTATACTGTGGAAAACGGCGAATATGTTTTCCGGTATTACGGTATGAACACGACGGAAATGCCGAACCTGGTGAGGGCGACTTTGCATGCAGCGAAGGGCAACATCATCTATACATCCGATACAGATGAAACATCCATCCGTTCCTATTGCATGGATCTTCTGAAGACATACGCAGGCCGAACGTCTTCGAAGGAAAAAGCACTATGCACGCTGCTTGTTGATATGCTGAACTACGGTGCGGCTTCACAAAGATATTTCAACATCAATGTTAGTGATCTTGCCAATTCGAAACTGACATCTTCACAGAAAACCATGGGGTCTACGCTTCCAACAACATTTTCTTCATGTTACGCGTATACTCCGCTTTCCGGAAGCACATGCTCCATCGATCACTTTGAGATGGACAACATCCCAACTACGTATCTGAATACATTTCTTAAGTTCAGTTCCACACCTGACAGCAATACTTCTCTGGAATTGACATATACATCTGTATTAGGAGTGAAGAAGACTGTTAAGAAGTCGTTTTCTGATTTTACGTATAACACATCGACGAAGCTTTATAAGGTATCTTTTCCGGAGATCAAGGCGCCAGATTACCAGACAAAACTGAGTATCGTCGTGAAGAAGAACGGCAGAGCAATCAGCGGAACGTATACCTATAGTGTAGAGAGTTATATTAAGGCGTTGGTCGATGCCGGCAACGGTACGGAGACCGCTTGGGCTTTCGTTCAGAACTTCATGGCTTATGGTATCTCCAGCAGGAAATACTTTGGTGTCGGTGGCAGTGTTGATACTCCTACGCCAACTAAGAAGGCAACCAATACACCGACGCCGACCAATTCACCTACGCCAACCAAGAAGGCAACGGTAACTCCGACTCCTTCCGGTGGAACGGTTACATCTACATACAAGAACAGTAAGTATACGAAGAATATGCCTACCGCTGTCATCGTTGTTCCGGCCAAGGCTACTTCCGAGGAAACATATGCGGCAAATATGCTTCAGCTATACATCAGCAGAGAAGACGGATATAAGCCTTCGATCATTACCGACGCAACAGCACAGGGAAGCAGAGGATTCGAGATCTCAGTCGGAAAAACAAACCGGCCGCATGGTACAGCAAAGTATAGTTCGGATGGATCATATTCGATCAAGTCATACAGTAATGGTATATCGATCCTTGGCATTGGTAAACGCGGAACGATCGATGGATCTGCGAAGTTCCTGTCTCTTTGTGGCGGATACTTCTGGCTGTCTTTCGAAGACGGTTATATAACCCATCAGACACACTTCAAGTATGAAACGAATATCAGCTACGATTACAAACGTCCGTTTGTTTTCACAGACACGGATGTTTCCTATGGCCTATATGATGATGGAGAAAACCGTATGCTTACCTTAGCAAACGGATTGAATGGTTACTTTGCCAATCTTGTTTTCCCGTCTTCTACACCGGGATACCAGAACTGGTATCTTTACGATCCGGTGGAAGCACATTATCCGGCAAATAGTGGTATCCATCCCGGACAGGTTCACACCATGCTTTACGAATATTTCTCAGAGGATGATTTTGCTGCTCATCCGGAGTGGTTCTCAATGTGGGAAGGCAGACGCCAGTATATACAGCCATGCCTTACCAATCCTGAAGTATATCAGCGGATAGAAGATCACGTATTTGAGATCCTGGAGCGAGGAAATTACGATCCGAATGCACCAATGCAGATCATCAGTCTTTCACAGGCGGACGAGGGCGTATACTGCCAGTGCAGCAATTGCCAGAAATTCCGTGAGAAATATGATTCCGGAGAAGTGGATCATCCGGAGATCAAGTATGGTCTTTGCGACGGAGCTCTTTATCTTGACCTTTGTAATAAGATCTCTGCTAAAGTAAAAGCTGCCGGTTATAAGAACGTGTATATCGATATGCTTGCCTATTCCAGAACGCAGAGAAATCCGATCAATATGACTGCGGATGATCACGTTATTGTACGGTATGCAGCAATCGAGCGTTGTTATGCGCATAACTGCGATGCGTCTGCAACGGAATGCAAGAGAATGTACGAGTATGAACATCATCTTGAGGGATGGGCGAAAGTCTGCGAGAATGCCCAGCTCTGGGTATGGGAATATAACGCAAACTGGAGATCCACGATTGCTCCCTATCCGAACATCGACACGCTGGTCCATGATATCAAGCACTACAAATCTCTTGGTGTTACGGGAATCTATCTGCAGAGTAATGACAGCCATACGAAGAGTAATACTGAGTTTGGTGATCTGAGAAATTACATTTCCATGGTTCTTCTTCAGGATCCGGATTGTGATGCAGAAGCGGAGATCGATTTCTTCATGCAGGAGTTCTACGGCAAAGCCGGACCATACATAAAAGAATACATGCGTATTCTGAGAGCCCAGGCACAACGGCACTATCCCGGACCAAACGCTTATCCGAATACAAGCCGTGCAGCTCAGATCCACCAGTGGAGAGATAAGGTCATGCAGTATAATGTCTATCCGAGCCAGATCTACGATAACGATTACGATAAAGATACTCCGGATATGGATGCGCATAACCGTATGACGGACAGCGATATTGCCAGATGTCAGCAGCTTTCAGAACTGGCGATGAATGCTGTGGCAAATGATACAGAAAGAAGAAAGTTCTGCACGGAGAGAACGCTTCTGAGCTGGAGGATCGTCAAGTCCATATTAAAGGTTGAAGAATTTGCAGATTCGTCTACATATATTAAAACAAACAGACAGCTATATAATGATATGGTCAATAAGTTTGATGTAAAAACAATGAGTCTGTTTAATAGAGGACTTCCTGGCTCTTCTGATGCCGTCATGGCGAAAGATCCTGGATACTGGCCTGGAGGAAGCCGGAATCCGAAGGCATACAGTAAATAGCAGATGAGTGCGTAAGGACTCATGTCTCCATAAAGGAAGGGCTGTCAAGAGTAATGTGGAAGGCTTTTGGCAGCTCTTCTTTATGCTTTCATAAAAGCAAATTCATTCCTAAGGATTAATTCACACCGTGCAAATAACTGGTGCGGAATTCCATGTCCCCGAGCCCGAGAATGTCGCCGTCCTCCAGATACACTTTCTCATTTTTCATAAGTCTTCTTCTGTTAACGAATGTCCCGCTTCCGGATCCCAGATCCTGTACATAAAGTCCTGTTGGATCCTTCACGAAAATGGCATGCTGTAGAGAAAGGTGATGATGTCCGATCGGATAATCGCAGCAATCCGAATCTTCGCCTACGACAAATTCATCTGTCCAGATAGTGAACTGATGACCGGATCTTCCTTGAGCTGCTGATGCACTTATCTCCTGAAAATGGATCGGATCAAATAGAGTCTCTGAGAACGGATCGTTCTTTTCTCCCTTTTCGTTTTCTATAGGGAATAGCATTTGCGCATTTCTTGTTTTTCTTCGTTGCTGTTTGCTCTCGGTTATGGCATTCTTCGATTTTGTATTCTGCCTGCTGAAAGTTATGAGAACATAGAATGATAAAACAGTCGAAAGTAAGAAGAATAAATTTGGAAGCGAAGCTAGAACAGTTTTGTGAAATAGTATTCTGATGCGCCCGGAGAAAAGAATAGAACTGATTGCGATCAGCCCCCATAAAGAAAGGATCTGGCGTATCTGATCCGGTACCTTTTTTGAGTGTTCCCAGAAGAGCTTCTGAATGTATGCCGAGACAGAACATTCATCATCGTTCCTAAAAAGCCGGTAAAGTTCTTCGGTGGCACGAGGGGAGATCCATTTTCTCTCGTAGGGGATCCGGAGAAGTTCTTCAAAAGCATTCTCATCGTAATCGGAGAGCAGAGTTTTATGTCCCTGAAGTTTTGATTTAAGAGGCAAATAGATACATACGATCTTCTGACTGAAACGATGATAATATAGATGCTCCTCGAGACAGCAGATCCCGCTTAATGGAAGAGCGTAATTCAATGAGCGGATTATCTCGCTGAAAAAGGAAGTGAACAATGACCGGTAGTGACGGTTTACGAAAGATCTGTCTTTTCCTTTAAGATCACGTAACGGTATACATCCGTTCAGATTTACACAAAGAGAATGATCATCGAAGTTTTTATATACGGGGAGGTAACAGGAGAGGAGGTCTGCCTGCAAGATAGAAAGCGCGTGCAGACAGATCTCATCGTTTCCCTGAAGGTGGATAATATAATGTTGCCCGAAGGGGCTTTTTTCATAGAGATTCTTTTCTGTACTCATTCGTTACTCCTTTAATGTTCAGATCTGATTGAGATCAGATCTGACCGATGACTTTCTCCTCGTCAAAAACGTGGCCCATAACGGCGCTTGCATATTTGGTCAGTGCACTTCTAAACGTGAGTGCCAGTGCGACCAGGATTGCGATAATGATAACGACCTCGACGGTCCCCATGCCTTTTCTATTCTTATTGAGTGAATGTTTGTTCAATCTGTGCATAATTACCTCCTATATTGTCTGAAAAGTATTCAGTGCAGGAGCAACGGCTACCAGAAGTACAGAAACGAAATCAAGCATCATTGGTAATATCATGGTAAATGCTTCACGTTCGCGCTTCTTGCGTGAAGCATTCCGACAGAGAGCCCAGCAGGAGGAGGATTGAAGCCGAAGAAGTCCCAATACCTCCGATCCTCCGGAACGCTCATATCGTGCAGCGAGTAATAATGCAGATTGTGCCTCGGGAATACTGACTCTGTGAGAGAAAGCTTCCAGTGCATCAGCAGCACTGACACCGCCCTCGATCGAAAGGACAATATTCTGCAATTCCTGACTTAAACAGCTCTGATTAGAGAAGGCATATCCGCAGGTCTGTAAGGCCTTGGGAAGAAGAATACCTGAGTCAAGAAGTGTGGAAAGCATCGATATGAAAAGAGGAAGATCTTCCATAAGGATCAGACGTCTCTTGTTTACCTGTGATTGCTGATCCACATGAAGAAGGATAAGTATCACGATCAGACCAACCGGAACAAGAAAAAACGGAAGCGAAAGAAAAAGACAGATCATAAGAAAAAGCGGCAGGCATATCGAAAGAGTGGAGAGCACTTTGTTTAAAAAAGCTTCAAAAGCTTCTCTTGTTGAAAAGGAGATCTCCGTACACCATTCGTACACTCTTGTCGTGTATATGGAAGGAAGATTCCGGATAAGAAATTCTGTGCATTTCCGAATCGGAACCGGAACGGCTTTCTTCGTTTTAGAGAAAGAAAATGAATTTGCGGAAGGCTTTTCACCAATGAGAGAAAACAAGTATGTACATGAGAATACGGCAATGATAAAAGCTACGATCATGAGGATCTTTCCTATGCCTGTGTTTTGTGCCTGAGAGAGATAATCTGCACTGGTCACGGAAAGCATATATGTGATCCCAAACGGCATCATGGAGAGAAGAAGCGCCTCCGTGTTTTTGCCGGAGTTATTCGCTTCCACTTCCGATGCAACTGCATGCAGTTCAGAAAGCATCTGACAGCTGCTCCGAAGGATGGAAATAATCTGGTTTCCGACAGTTTTTTGAAGAGATAATGCGTGAAGCACCGGAAGAGTTTCATAATAATCCAGCTTATGGCAGAAACGCGTTACACACCGGTCCAACGGTTCATGGGCATTGAGCTGGTGCTCCATGTCTTTCAGAGCATGTGCGAATGCGGCTCGCTTACCAAATGCTTTTTCTATATCTACCCGAGCACAGAGAAAAGCACGTTCAATGGAGTATCCGTCTGAAACAGATGTGCAAAGGGATTGCATCAGAACTTTGTTCTGTGCCCGAAGTGTGCTTGTCCTTTTTCCGTAAAGGACGCGTACACAGGAAATAAAGGGGAAAATTCCGAGCGGAATGGAAAGGATCAGGCGCAATCGTGCCTGGGGAAGAAATGCACTGGAAAGGATAAAGATCAGAAAGCTGCAGACCGGGTAGATCGGCAGGCATTTACTCATGAATGCGAGATATGTTTTTCTGCTGAGTTTTCTGATTTCGGTTTCTTCTTCCTTACTCATCAGATGAGAAAGCTTCGGGTGTACATGTTTGAATTTAAAGTTTCTCAAGTCCGGTACCCTCCTTGTATTGGAAAATAGTCTTTGTCTGAAAATGGTTGTTCTCGATCGGACAGACTTCCACGATCTCGTCGATGTATCTGTGTCCGTTCCTGCCTCGGGTGATGTGGATGAGAATATCCACGCCCATGGCGATCTGCCGTATCACGGCGTCATAAGGAAGTGTGGATCCGGCCATGACCATGGTGACAAGACGTTCGAGCATCTCATAACAGGAATTGGCATGACCGGTACAAAGCGATCCCGGATGTCCTGTATGGAGTGCATGAAGCATATCCGCAGCTTCGTTGCCTCGAACTTCGCCAACCACGATCCGATCCGGTCTCATACGAAGCGCAGTCCGTATCAGAAGACCGATATCGATATTCCCGTTTCCATCCGGTCCCGGGAGTCTTGACTCCAGACGGACAAGATTGGCGATGCCCTGAAGCGATAATTCCGCAGAATCCTCGATGGTCACGACACGTTCGTTTTTTGGAATAAAGCTTGAAAGTACGTTCAAAAAAGTTGTTTTCCCACTTCCGGTACCGCCACAGAGAAATATGGTCTTTTTCGATACAACTGCATGCGACAGATACAGCGCTGCTTCCTTACTTAAAAAACCGTTTCGGATCAGTGTCTGTATGTCCTGGTGAATACCGGTAAATTTACGTATGGTGAATATTGGTCCGTCCGGTGCGACAGGAGACAGGACCGCATTTGCTCTGGATCCGTCGGGCAGACGAAGATCGGCTATCGGAAAGGCTTCGTTCAGTGGACGGTTGGCTGTCGAAAAGAAGTGCATGATCAGCTGTTCAAGGATCGTACTGTCTTCAAATTTCAGGTCGGATGGGAATAGCCGGCCCTCTTTTTCATAGAAGATGTGAGAGGGACCATTTACCATGATCTCTGTCACGCTATCGTCATCCATAAGCGGCTGTAAAATGTCCAGCCTTCTCATCCTGTTGAATAATCGGATCGCCAGCTGACGCTTATCATCAAGCGGCATCTTTCCGTATTTCGGAGACTGGTTGATGATATCTGCTATGATCTCCTTGAAAGTCTTATCATCTACTTCTTCATACTGATGCATGGCCTGAAGGATCATGGTCGTCAGTTCACTCATGTCCGGAACGATTTTTTCTTCTGTTCTCATGCGCCTTTCCTTTCCGGGGTTCTGTCAATACTGTATGGAAAATCGATATGGGATGTGCCGGTGTGTGCCTTGACCAGTGAATCGATCTCGCTGCATAACATATAATCTTTCTCCACGTGGAGCGGAGTCAGGATCTCCAGGTGCGACAGATTCCTGCTCAGTGATTGCATCCGTCGGAAGCTGATTCCGTCTGCCACAACAAGAAGAAGGGAAGATTCATCCAGCGTACGAAGATAGTCAGTGGTCTTCTTTATGAGCAGATGCAGCGTGCGGACATGAGCCGTAATGAGGTCATCCGAGTGGACAGGCCGCCCGAACCTTAGATCTCCATATGGATCCGGTTCCAGATAGGAGGGAATATCTTTGTATGAAAAACCCCGGCCGGAAAGACGGACCAGTAATTCAGATATTCCTGATACACTTTGCTTCGGATTTTCTCCGGGATACTCAGGGTCAGAAGGCATGCGTATCCCCGGCATGATGTCCAGTCTTACCACATGGGAAAAATCAGAGAGTGAACGCGAGATCTGTTTCTGCACATGGAGTTCTCTTTCGTCAGGGGAAACGAAAGAGAGCACCAGTGCTGTCTGTATATTACTCTCGATCGGCAGGGGGATCGTGCCCAGACCGAGATGTGATTCTATTTCGTGAACCAGCATGAGAACATCCTTGGGAGGATATGGCTGCTCCTCAGACAGAAGAGGGATCAGCGTGGGGGTACGCGAAGGATGACAATGTTTGAGAAGCTCCTCTTTGGAGATCTCATGCTGGTTATAAAGAAGATAGTCATTGTCCAGAAGCAGTTCGCTTCGTGAAAGAAGTATGTCTTTGTTGAGACGGAAGGCCAGATGCCGGGGAAGCTGACGCTTGATCCGGGAAATGAGAAGTGCAGAGAAACACGGATCTGAATCCAATATACAGATGGTTTTAGTGATACTCATAATGCAGTTACCTCCGAGTCGATGTGTGAATATTTAAGCATGTTCAAGAGAAAAAGGATTCGACAAATTTCGACAAAAGCACCACGATTGCGGTGTTTTCGGTGCAGACCCCTGAAAACTCGGGACAAAAATTTTTATGTTGCAATGAAAGAAAATGAGTGGTATCATCAGAGCGAAAATTTGAAATGAAATTCATCTCTTATCAAGAGTGACGGAGGGATCTGGCCCTATGAAGTCCGGCAACCGCGGAGAGCGGCGGTGCCAATTCCAGCAGGTTTTACCTGAAAGATGAGGATTTGATTATATGACATGTGTAAGCCTTTCCTCTGATTTATCAGGAGAGGTTTTTTGTTTCCCATTAAGGAGGTTTTTTATGGAAAGAACAGGAAAATGGTTATTTACATCTGAATCGGTGACAGAGGGACATCCGGATAAGATCTGCGATCAGATCTCGGATGCAGTACTCGATGCGATCCTTGCCGAGGATCCGATGGCTCGCGTAGCCTGTGAGACGACCTGTACAACGGGAATGGTATTTGTCATGGGTGAGATTTCTACTTCATCTTATGTGGACATTCCTTCCATTGCCCGCGACACCATCAAGGAAATCGGTTATGACGGAAGTGATCTGGGATTCGACTACAAGACTTGCGCGATCCTGACATCGATCGACGAACAGTCACCGGATATTGCGCAGGGAGTTAACAAATCCCTGGAAGCAAGAGAGCACCTTGATGACAGTGAACTGGATACCGGTGCAGGTGACCAGGGTATGATGTTCGGTTATGCCAATAACGACACGCCGGAACTGATGCCGCTGCCGATCTCGCTGGCACATAAACTGACACGCCGCCTTACGCAGGTAAGAAAAGAAGGTCTGGTCAATTTCCTTCGCCCGGATGGAAAGAGCCAGGTCACGATCGAATATGACGGACGTACACCGAAGCGTATCGAAGCTGTAGTTATTTCTACGCAGCATTCCGATTCCGTAAGCTATGAGGAACTGGCTTCGAAAGTGAAAGAGCTGGTTATTCTTCCTGTTCTTCCGAAGGATCTGGTTGATGAGAAGACGAAGATCTTTATCAACCCGACCGGACGTTTTGTAGTCGGCGGCCCGCAGGGTGACAGCGGACTTACAGGAAGAAAGATCATCGTAGATACATACGGCGGATATGCACGTCACGGCGGCGGAGCTTTCTCCGGAAAAGATCCGACGAAAGTAGACCGTTCTGCTGCTTATGCAGCACGCTACATTGCGAAGAATATCGTAGCATCCGGAATTGCAGATGAATGTGAGATACAGTTTGCGTATGCTATTGGTGTTGCCCGTCCGGTATCTGTCATGGTGGATACGTTCGGAACAGGTAAGATATCGGATGAGAAGATCACGGAACTGGTCAACGAAGTGTTCGATCTCAGACCGGCTGCCATCATCCGCGACCTGGATCTGCGCCGTCCGATCTATAAGGCTACTGCTGCATACGGACACTTCGGCAGAAATGATGCAGGCTTTCCGTGGGAGAACACAGATAAAGCCGAGATCCTTCGCAGCAAAGCAGGGATCTGAACCGCTGATACGGATACAACATCCGGTTCGTCCGGAAAATAGAACGGCTTCTTGAAATGAGAGGGAACGATGGAAGGGTCATGCCTGGAAAATTTTGTAAATGAAACATTGCTCCGTTCGTTTCAGGGCATCTTGGAAAAGAATGGTCACACTTTTGTGCGCTTTCAGGACTGGAAGAACGAGATGTCTTCCATCTTGCGAAGAGCGTATCTGCAGTGTGACTTTTCGCTTCCCTGTACTTTTTGCGATTTCAGAGGAAAGAAAGAGTGCGATGAGTACAGGAAGAATTTCGTTCAGAGTATCGTTCCTTCCTGGATCGCTAGTATGATCGATCAGAAGAAGATCGCGCTTTGCTATTGGGATAAGAAGAAATCCAGACTGCATATTTTTTCTTCTCTGGAGAAAGCCGCGGCGTCCGAGGAAGACGTGTGGGTGGCAGACTATACGGCAGTCTGTTCTGAAGCGAATGTGGCGCATAATATTCTGAATCGCGATTTCAGGGAAAGAAAGATCGATGAAGATCTGCTTGAAAGAGCTTTGAAATGGTCTCAGATCAACGAAACATTCCGCCTTTCTTCCGAACAGGAAGAGGTGGTCCGCCGTGTCCTTCGACAGAGGTTCGTCGTTGTTGACGGCGGTCCCGGAACCGGTAAGACTACGATACTTCGTGTGATCTACCAGTATTATCTGAATCAGTTCCCGGATCATGTTTTCTGTGCTGCGCCCACAGGTAAGGCTGCCAAGCATCTTTCGGAAGTAACGCATTCCGGTGCCCAGACGATCCATCGTCTTCTGGGGGCGGATTACGATGAAGAAGCAGATGAGACCACATTCTATTTCAACCAGGATAATAAGCACCCGGGAAAGGTTTTTATACTGGATGAGTGCAGCATGATCGATGCCACGGTGTTTTCGTCTTTCCTTTCCGGCATCTCGGACAAAGCGATCGTGATCATGGTAGGAGATTCCCATCAGCTGCCTTCTGTCGGCGCCGGACGGATCCTAGCGGATCTTATCGCATCGGATCTGGTGACGGTGTGTACGCTGGTCGAAAACTTCCGCCAGTTGCAGGACAGCAGTATCGTGAAGAATGCTTCTCTGATCCTTCACGGAAAGAATATGGAGTTTTCCGATCAGGATACGGACTGTCACATGATGTCCTGCAAAAAAGATGAAGTGATGTTCCGGATCTGGCAGTGGGTCGAGGAAAGAAATCCGGAGATGCACATGGATGTCTGGCGTGACATGGCGATCCTCTGTCCGAAAAGGAACGGGGCCATAAGTACAGAGAGCATCAATGCTTTTCTGCAGAAACATTATTCTTCACGAAGAGGAACGACCTGCTACACGCTTCAGCCCAAAGAAAACGTCCGCAAGCTCTTTGCCATGAATGACCGTGTGATCCAGGTCAAGAATAATTACAAGCTTCCCTGCAACGATGCGGACGGAACATCCAACGACGGCGTATTCAACGGGGACATCGGATTTGTCCGCAAGATATACCGCTCATCCGATCTCGGCGTGGATGTATGTTTCGATGACGGCCGGTCTACGACTTATCCGATGAAGAATGTGGCGGATCTGGAACTGGCCTATGCTCTTACTGTGCATAAGGCACAGGGCGCGGAGTGGAAACACGTGCTTCTGGTATTGCCGGATGAATATGGCCCGATCTTTAACCGGAATCTTCTTTATACGGCGGTGACCCGTGCTAAGGAGGAGCTGTGGATCCTGGGTGAGTCACGTACGCTGGACCGTATGGTGGCGCGTCCGTATTCTGATTCCAGACAGACTGCCCTTCGGATATTCCTTTCTGACCGGGCAGAGAAGGAGGAAGAAGGGAAAGATCTCAAGACGCGGAGAAAGAACAGGAAGACAGACGTTCCGGACGCAGAAAAATAAAATGAGCAGTAGACTGTCTTTTCTCAAGAACAAAGATATGCGAAAAGCACTGGTTCAGTATTTCTTTCCTCCGGTATGTTCGGTATGCGGGCGTGTGCTGGTAGACGGAAAAAATTGTGATCCGAAGCTTCTCCGGATCGGAATCTGCAGGCCCTGTCTATCCCGAATGCCGGTAAGGCTGAAGGAAGAGAGGATCTGCCCGTGCCTGTCAGACCCGTACGACGACGATCCGATCCCCGATCTTTCGGTATGGGTATTGTTTCATTACGAAACGCCGGTGACCTCAATGCTTCGCCGGCTGAAGTTTCAGGATGGTGAGTACTGTGGGATATTGCTGGGTGAACTGGCAGGCAGGGAGATCCTTTTCGATCTTCCGTTTGTACCGGATGCCGTTGTTCCGATCCCGCTTTCGAAGAAACGAAAAGAGAAGAGAGGATATAACCAGGCAGCTGTCATCGGTGAGAGGATCGCTGCGCTTCTCCATGTTCCGCTTCTGGAAGATGTGCTCGTCCGAACCAGACATACGAAACAGCAGAGCAGGTTCAATGACCCGCTTGTCCGAAGCAAAAACGTGGAGGGTGCTTTTGCCTTATCGGAAGACTGGGATGTACAGGGCCTTTCGATCCTGATCGTTGATGATATCCTGACCTCGGGAGCAACGATACATGAAGCGGCGAAAGTGTTGCATAATGCCGGTGTGAAGGAGGTTATGGGGGCGGTTTGCGCATCCCACAGAACGCTTCCCGAAAATACGGTCGGAAAAGAAACGGAAAAAAGTATGAATTGTCACTAATTGGTAACAGTCTTTTTCTTCACAACGGGGACATATATTGGTATAATTAAATCAACCTAAAGCTGATGCTCATGTTTTTGAACCTTCATGACATAAACGGGAATCCGCGTCGAAGCAGAGACGATCAAGCCTAAAGGTTTTCTTGTAGGAAGATCTTAGACTGCCGCAGGGTACCCACCTGGCTGTAGCTAGGTGTCAAAAGTGGGTAGCGGTTTTGGGCTTTTATTTTGGTAGACTTTTTTGAGCGAAGATTGGGTCTATGGAAGTGTAGCGGGAGGCGCCGGAAACAGAGATGTGGACGGTGTCTTAAAGTTATCTTCCTTTGACCCGGTTTTCATGCTTTTATTTGAAAAGTTTTCCTACCCGGCAGTACTTCCGCATCGGTTGTCCTGCCTGAAAAATGAGAGGAAGAATTATGAAGATCTTTAACACGATGACGAGAACGAAAGAAGAATTTGTGCCGATGGAAGAAGGCAAGGTCAAGATGTATGCCTGCGGTCCGACGGTCTATAACTTCTTTCATCTCGGAAATGCGCGTCCGTTCGTAACTTTTGATACTTTGCGCCGTTATCTCGAGTACAGAGGTTATGACGTAACTTTCTGCCAGAACTTTACCGACATCGACGATAAGATGATCAAGCGTGCCAACGAAGAGGGCACGACGGTAAAGGAGATCGCGGACCGCTATATTGCAGAATACTACAAGGATGCAGATGCGCTGGGTATCAAGCGCCCGACATATCAGCCGAGAGCAACCGAGACAATGGATGAGATCATCGCCCTCATTTCCGACCTGATGGAAAAAGGGTATGCCTACATCATCGAGGGCGACGGCGTGTATTACGACGTACCGAAGTTTAAGGAGTACGGCAAGCTTTCCCACTACAACCTCGAGGATCTCGTTGCCGGTGCCGGTGAGCGCGGTGCTTCCTACGAAGGAAAAAGAAATCCTGCTGACTTTGCGCTTTGGAAATTTAAGAAGGAAGGCGAACCTTTCTGGGATTCCCCGTGGGGCGAGGGCCGTCCGGGCTGGCATATCGAGTGCTCGGCCATGAATAGGAAATATCTCGGCAAGACCATCGATATCCATGGCGGCGGACAGGACTTGATCTTCCCGCACCATGAAAATGAGATCGCCCAGAGCGAAGCCGCGAATGGATGCCCGTTTGCGCACTACTGGATGCACAATGCATTCGTTAACGTCGATAACGAAAAGATGAGTAAGTCCCTCGGCAACTTTTTCACGGTGCGTGATATCGTTGCCAAGTTCCCGTACGAGGTCATCCGTTTCTTTATCCTTTCCGGTCACTACAGAATGCCGATCAATTTTTCTGACGAGCTTCTGAAGTCCGCGCAGAATGGACTGGACCGTATCGCGACGGCAGTAGAAACTTCCGACTTTATCCTAAGTCACGAGGCCGACGCGGGTCTTTCCGCGAATGCCGATGCGGAAAGAGAACTGTCCGATGCCGTTTCCGAAGGCAAGGAGTCGTTCATTGCCAGAATGGACGATGATATGAATACGGCTGATGCGATCACTTCGATCTATGAACTGGTGCGTGTGCTGAATAGCCACCTGACGGCAAAAGATGTTTCTGCTGCGGCGATCAAGTCGGCGGCAGATATGATCTGTGAGCTGATGGGAGTGCTCGGTCTGGACATCAGAAAGATTCTTAACAAGGACAGCGGCATTCCTTCTGAGGTCATGGATCTGGTCAGCCAGCGTGTGGAAGCTAAGAAGAATAAGGACTTTGCCAAGGCGGATGCCCTCCGTGATCAGGTTTCCGCGATGGGCTACCAGATCAAGGATACTCCGCAAGGTCCGCAGGTGACGAAGAAATGATGATCCCGATCCCTTCAGAGGATATCCGAGAAGTCCCGACTTCGGTCCTGGCATATGTCGGGGATGCGGTCTATGAACTTCATGTCCGTCTTTACATCGTGAACCGGTTCGGCGGCCAGTCGGGCGTGCTTCACAGGAAGTCGGTCAAATATGTAAGTGCACCGGCGCAGGCGCAGGCAGTACGTGCACTTCTTCCGGAACTGACGGAAGAAGAACAGAATATCTTTCGGAGAGGAAAGAACGGACATCAGGGAAGCATGGCGAAGAATGCCAGTCCTTCGGACTATAAATATGCAACCGGGCTGGAAACACTGATCGGGTATTTATACCTGACAAATAAGGAAGAACGTCTGAATCTTCTGCTTACCCGGATCATTTCGATCCTGGAGCAGGAACAGACCAAGTAAAGTAAGGAGAACAGTATGCGTACTGGAAATTTCGGTAACCGTTCGCCCCGAAGGAACGGACACGATATCGGCCGGCCCAGAGAAGCAAAGGGGCTGATGGTGGATCTGTCTTCCCGGAATCCGGGAACGGAAACAAAGAGCGATAATGCTCCGACCGATGACCGTATCGAGGGGAGAAATCCTGTTTTGGAGGCAATCCGAAGCGGGAGAGAGATCAATAAGCTCTATGTCCTGAAACTTCAGGAAGGAGCCCGCCCGGATCCGGTCCTGGCGCGGATCATCAACCTGGCAAAAGAAAAGAAAGTTCCGATCATGGAAGTACCGAGACAGAGCCTGGATAATATGTCCCAGACTCATAATCATCAGGGCGTGATTGCCCAGGTGGCCAGCCATGAGTATACGGATATTGACGAGATCCTTAAGAGAGCGGAAGAGAAGGGGGAAGCCCCGCTCCTTCTGGCATTGGATGAACTGAAAGATGCGTATAATTTGGGATCGATCCTTCGTATCGCCGATGCGGCAGGTGTTCATGGCGTGATCATTCCCCAGCACAGGTCTATCGGTTTGGATTCCATGGTGGCCAAGGCTTCTGCCGGCGCCATTGAATATGTTCCCGTAGCGAGAGTAAATAATCTTTCCAGAACACTTCTGGAATTGAAAGATAAGGGTTTCTGGGTCGCAGGAACAGATGCGGAGGGCACGAACTCTTACGCGGACGATGTCTGGAGCGGTCCGATGGTGATCGTGATCGGAAGCGAAGGTGAAGGCATGAGTAAGAATATCAAGGACAAGTGCGACTACCTTCTTTCCATCCCGATGGCCGGCTCGGTCAACAGCCTGAATGCGGCAGTTGCAGCAGGTATCGTGGTTTTTGAGGCGGTGAAGCAGCGCCGGGGAAAAAGAACGCTATAATAAAGGTACAGTGCTTTTGGACACGAAAAATGACGGGAAAGGACGAAGGCAAGAACGAGAATGACAAAGACGGCCGACAAGAGAAGCGGAACGCTCAGAAGTAAAATCGCATTGGTTTTACTTGTTGTTTTTACGCTTTCCATGGTCTCTTCCTGCCGCTCGAAAGTCTTCTCCGCAAAAGAGGTGGATCTGCCGGAACTGGCCCGTCTGCTCGTGGATTCCATGATCAATATTTCCGACGCCGAGACCAATTATTTCAAGATCCCGGAAGAACAGCGGGAGGGCGTGACTTTCTCGGAGTTTTATGATTATATTTCTCTTTTGACCAAGATGCTCCCGAAGGGCGGATCAATTAAGAGTTTCAGCATCGTATCGGGTGACGAACGAGAGGAACTGATCTCGGAAATGATGGAAAACGGGTCGGAGGAATACAAGAATATCTTCCGCTCCTGTGTTCCTGTCAAACTGGAGACTTCCAATGACCGTCTCTGCGCGATGCCGATCTATTTCTATATCCAGAAGAAAGATAACGGCAAAGCTTATCTCAGCCGCCAGTGGATCATCCGATGCAGAGATATCTACGATTTTTCCCTGCATTATTTCGAAGCATACCAAAAAGAAAACCTCAATGATGTGATCACGCTTTTGCCGAGCACATCGATCGATAAGACGCTTCTTTCGGCGCCTTCCGTGCTCACGGCGAAGGCAAAGGAAATGATCCGTTTCTACTCAAGTAACGTAAAGACGGATTTTTCCGGCTACGAGCTCTGTTCCGTAGATGCGGCGGATCTTCTGATCCTGCAGCCGGAAGTATTCGATACGCATCTTCAGACCCAGGCCAGATATGTGCATTTCTCTTACGACAGTAAAGATATGATATCAGTAGACGATTCCATAACCAGCGACCTGAAAACCGCCGATCTCTATCTCTATTACAACGGCCATCGTGCGATCCGTATCGGTGAGACGGCGACATATGCGCAGCTTCAGACGCTTCTGGGCATACCTGTATCGGTTTCCTGCGGTCCGGTGATCAAGACGGAGTCCCACTGGGGCGGGGAAGAAGTGGCTTACCGGAATATCCTGATCCGTTATAAGGGCTTTGCCATTACCGTCTATGGTACGTATAACGACGAGACGGACTGGGAGGGCAATTTTATTCATTTCCGTATCTGGGATACGGCCAAGGTAACGATCGGTACTTCTATTTCCAGCAGCTGTACGACATGGGATGTCCTGGAAAGATATCCGTTCGCGGATATGACGGACTATGATCTTGAGGTAACACTGGATGGAGAAGTGTATGAACTGAAGATCCTGACAGGTGAAAAAACAGAAGACGACGAAACCGATACTTCTGACGAAGAGGACGGCCTTCCGCTTACCGAGATCCTTCTTGCCTGGCGGCGTTATTCATGATGTAACACTGTTACAGAAGTACTTGTTTCAGGGCTTCGATCTCTTCCTGCGCTAAATCGCAGCTTCGCAGATACTTTTCTATATCGCCGTTATATTCCTTGTCAAAATGCGCCAGAAGTTTCTTCATATTGGAGGCGTCGCTGCGGTAAATGTGGTGGACACGCTCTTCGGTCTTGGCCATCAGCGGGGCAACCAGTTCTTTTACATATTCATAGGAGATTGCATAGTTCTTCACGATATTATCTTCGGACACGCCCATGAGCAGAAAGAAGATGGCCGCAATGAGACCGGTCCTGTCTTTTCCGTGCGCACAATGGAAAAGCACTGTTCCAGGCTGTTCCTGAAGGATCGTCCGCAGTACCTCCGCGATATATGCTTTGGAGTTTTCCCAGAGCCAGACGTACATATCGCCCAGTGACGTCGAGATCACGTCCCTTATGAAGGAATCACCCACATCATCCGCGTTGATGCGGAGGATCGGAATATTATAGTATTTGAATCTGGGATCATCAGCGATCCTGTCGCGATAAGCGGTGGCCTCGGCTTCGGAACGAAGATCGATCACGGCTTTGACGGGAAAGGAAGCAAGGGCTTCGATGCCGGCAGGCGTCAGACGGTCGAGGGAATCGGAACGGATCAGGCGGTGGCAGGCTGTCGTTTTGTTTTCTCCATAAGGCATACCACCAAGATCGCGGGCATTATAAAGATCCGGCAGCATCAGACGTCCGGTAACCGCATCAAATTCCATAAATCTGTTCCTCATTTCTATGACCTTCGATAGAGTATACCATCTTTTTGCCATGGAGTGCCAGAAAATGGATAGAGGTGATATAGAAATGTGGTATGATTAAATGAAGTGAAATTGCGCGAGGTGCTTGTATGAAGAAAATTCTGATCGTTGAAGATAACACCGAAATCAACCATCTGATCGCCGATGCTTTGAAGAAAGCGGGCTACGAGACGCAGCAGGCCTTTTCCGGAACGGAGGCACTACTGTATTTTGAGAAGGACAACTTCGATCTTGTCCTGATGGATATGATGCTTCCGGGACTTTGCGGAGATGAGCTTTTCCCGAAACTCAAGGCGATCAAGGATACGCCTGTGATCGTGGTGTCTGCGAAAGACGAGATGGATACCAAGGTCGAGATGCTGACATCCGGTGCGGAAGACTATATCACGAAACCTTTTGAGATCCCGGAACTTCTGGCCCGCGTGGCGGTTCAGATCCGCCGTTCTTCCCAGAAAACGGGAGAAACATCCGGAACCAAACTGGAATACAAGGAATTGACCCTGGACGAAGAATCCTTTACCGTCATGGTCAACGATAACGAAGTCCAGCTGACCAAGAGAGAGTTTCAGATCCTGGAACTTCTGGTGGCGCACCCGAAACGCGTGTTCACGAAGCAGGATATTTACGATTGCGCATGGAACGAGATCTACATCGGAGAAGATAAGACGATCAATGTACATATAAGTAATATAAGAAAGAAACTTAAGGAATTCACCGATACCGAGTTTATCGAGACGGTATGGGGCATCGGATATAAATTAGCAAAGTAAGGAGAGAAGAGGAACGATGGATTATATTCTGACAACAGATAACATCACGAAGAAGTTCAGACACGTCACAGCCGTGGACGCGGTGTCGATCCATGTTGTCCGTGGTGAAGTGTATGGTCTCATCGGCAGAAACGGTGCCGGTAAGACTACACTTCTGAAAATGCTGGCGACGCTGTCCTTCCCGACCAGCGGTTCTTTTACGATCACGGGAAGAAATGGTGAGACCAAGCAGCAGATGATGCCGAAGATCGGTGTCCTCATCGAGGATCCGGGTATCTACCAGAATCTTACGGCAATTCAGAATCTTAAGGCAAAAGCACTGGCTTTCGGCATGAAGGATGATAATTATCTGAATCAGCTTTTGCAGCTGGTAGGCCTTGCTAATGTGGGTACGAAGAAAGTCAAGAATTTCTCGCTTGGTATGAAGCAGCGTCTGGGCATTGCACTGGCCATGGTCAATTCTCCGGATCTTCTTCTCCTGGATGAACCGATCAACGGTCTCGATCCGCAGGGTATCGCGGAGATCCGTACGCTGATCAAGCGTCTCTGCACGGAAAGACAGATCACGATTATTATTTCCAGCCACATTCTGGATGAGCTTGCGAAGATCGCGGATCGCTATGGCATTATCCATCAGGGAAAACTTGTGGATGAAGCTACCAACGAGGATCTCCTGAGCAGATGTAAGGCATACGCCTTCTTCCGAACAAGTGATCCGGAAAAGACGAAGACCGTTCTTGCTTCTTTGGGCATTTCCGATTATACCTTTACCGGAGACCACTTCGAGATCCGGGAAAGAGTCGACGAAATGGGTGCGATCTCCATGGCACTGGCCAAAGCCGATGTGCAGACTCTCGAGATGAAGAAAGAGGGACAGTCCCTCGAAGAATACTATTTCCAGCTGACAGGAGGTGAGCAGAATGCTTGATCTTTATAAGATGCATAATTATAGAGCGGCGAAGGCGACCTCAACTCTGGTACTGGGTATCCTTTTTGGCGCTTTTCTGGCTATTAATACGGCTCTGGCCGCATTTGTCTTCGGAGGTTACAAATTCCTGCTCGGTAATTTTGCAGCAGAGAGCAACTTCTTGGATAATACGGTTTATCCGGCAACGATCCACACCTTTTTCGTGAATACCAGTGATGCTTTCAATGTCCTGATCACCATCTTTGCTGTGATCTTCGTTCATTCCGACTATTCCAAAGGATTTATCAAGAACACATACAGCCTTTTCGAAGAGAAATGGAAATTTGTCTGGGCCAAGTGGACTGCCCTTATGACATGGGTATCCTGCATCTTCTGGGGTTATTCTTTCCTGTCTGTCGGTCTTTCCGCCATCTTCGTATCAGATTTTGAAGCAGCCAACTTTGGCGATTATCTTAGAGTTGCACTGGTTACATATCTGGGTCTGATCGCTTTTGTTACCATGATCTTCCTGATCACCTCACTCTTTAAGAGTGCGGCCGGCGGCATGGTCATCGGTATCATCATCGCTTCCGGGCTTTTTCAGACGATCGAAGCGATCCTGGATGCCCTGATCGCCAAGCTCAGTGGCGCAGATATAGAGGATCTGCTCTATAGTGCGATCGGCGTCGGTGAGGAGAAGTATTTTAAGATCTCAGAATACTGCCTGGATAATGTTTACCTTTCTTATGGCGCTTCCAGTACGTATGCCGATACTGTACGGTCAGTCCTGGTATTTGTCGTATATACGCTTCTGGGTCTCGGACTTGTCATGCTCTTTACCAGAAAGAGAGATATCAGATAAGTTCCGATCTTTCCGGACTACTTATAATATATGTAAAGAGACCGGATCCGGATCTGCTAAAAACTATATTTTCAGACGCCAAACGGCAGCCTTTGAAACGTGAAAAGGCTGCCGTTTCTGCATTTTTCGAACTTAACCTTTTCTTTATCCTTTCTTGTGAAATAATAAACCACTCCTTGGCGATTGGTTAGGATTTGTTCAGTAGAATGAATCCGTAAGCTAAAGGAGGACACGAAAATGGATTACATTCTTACGACTGATGCACTGACGAAAAAGTACGGTCACTACAAGGCTTCAAATGAAGTCTCCATCCATGTACAGCGCGGAGATATCTACGGTCTGATCGGTAGAAACGGCGCAGGTAAAACCACATTAATGAAAATGATCGGCGGACTTTCCCGCCCCACATCCGGATCCTTCGAGATCCGCGGAAGAAACGGAGAAACCACCGAGAAGATGATGGCCAAGATCGGCATCCTGATCGAGAATCCGGGATTATATCCGAATATGACAGCGATCCAGAATCTGAAAACAAAAGCGATCGCGCTTGGCATCCACGATGATAAATATCTTCAGTCACTTCTTGAAGAAGTCGGACTGGCCAATACCGGCAAGAAGAAAGCCAAGCAGTTCTCACTGGGAATGAAGCAGAGACTGGGAATCGCCATGGCACTTGTTAATCAGCCGGAACTCCTGATCCTGGACGAACCGATCAATGGACTCGATCCGCAGGGAATCGCGGAAATGAGAGTGCTCCTTGCCCACCTTTGCAATGACAGAAAGATCACGATCATCATTTCCAGCCACATCCTCGACGAGCTCAGTAAAGTTGCTACCAGATACGGCATTATCCATGAAGGTAAGCTTCTGGAAGAAGAGAGCAAAGAGGAACTGTTCTCCAAGTGCAGCGAGCGTCTGGAACTCAAGACAAACAATATTGAAAAGACACTGGATATCCTCAATTCCATGGGCTTCTCCAAGATTGAAGTCAAGGACGATGCGATCAATATCTACGAGAGATTGAACGAAGGTGGTGCCATTACTGTCGCACTGGCCAAAGAGAATATTCAGACAAACGAGATCGCAGTAAAGAGCGAAGCACTGGAAGATTATTACTTCCAGCTGACAGGAGGGAAAGAAAATGTTTAATTTGATCAAGATGAATCTGTACCGCATGACGAAGGCGGTATCGAGCTGGGTAATTTTGTTTGTAGCCATGGCAATCGGCGTTCTCGATTTTGCTATGCTGAAGATCACAGTGGATGATCCGTTCCATCTGGGAATGGCGGAAACAGCAGGTTTTACTTCCGGTATGAACTGGATGGTAGCGCTTCAGGGTGTATTTTTCGGAACCACGCTTCTTATCGTGATCGGTGTTTTCGTAGTGATCTTTTCCAATGCGGAAACAAAGTGCGGTTTTGACAAGAACATTATCGGTATCACGAAGTCAAAGTGGAAGCACACACTGGCAAGATGGATCTCGGCTATGATCGGTGTCACAGTAATCATGGCAGTTACATTCTTCGTAACCGTTGCTCTTTCCTTCATCTTTATGAACAGCTTTACAGCAGGCGACCTGCTCCAGTTCGCAAAGATCCTCGGAATCATCTATCTTTTCTACGCCGCTTTCTCTGCAGTATTCTTCTTCTTTACAACTGCTTTCAGAAGCTCTGCAGGTGGCGTGGTAGCTTCCCTGGTCATTTCCCTGGGCGTTCTGAACATGATCGAAATGCTGATCGATCTCGGATTTACCAAGCTCTTCGGTCAGACAAGATACGTTCCTTCTGAATTCTTCCTGGACGGTGCTTATGGTCACTTAAGCGTGGATTCCGCAAACGGAACACTTTTGAAGCTGACATTGATCTGCGTGGTATATATCGTAGCAGCACTTGGTTTCTCCATGTTCCTCCAGCAGAAGAGAGATGTTAAATAATTTGCAGGACCTTTCTAAACATAATACCCTCTGACAGGAATAGAGCACGCCCACTCCCCGGGCTGTGTTCTATTTCTCTTTCTGATCTTTTCTGCTTCATTGACGATTATAAGATGCACTTCTATAATGATTCTTGTGTGAAAGGGGCTTTTCGTGGAATACTTACTTGAAACAGATAATCTGACAAAAAGATACGGTAACATCCTTGCGGTGGATCATGTGTCGATCCGGATCAAGCGGGGAGAGATCTACGGTTTGATCGGCAGAAACGGCGCCGGTAAGACGACGTTTTTCAAAATGGTAGCCGGACTTTCCAAGCCGACAGAAGGTACCTATTCGATCTTTGGCGAGCCGCCGGAGAAAACAGCGAAACTGCGTGATCGGATCGGTGTTCTGATTGAGAGCCCCGGTCTTTATCAGACATTGTCCGTGATCAATAACATGAAGATCAACGCCTATTCCCTGGGCATGAATGATGAAAACTACCTTCATGAACTGCTTCGTGAGGTGGGCCTTTCCGATAAGGAGAAAGTTCAGGTCAAGAAGCTTTCCTTGGGTATGCGGCAGCGCCTGGGGATCGCCATGGCTCTGGTCGGACGTCCGGATCTTCTGCTTCTTGATGAGCCGATCAACGGACTGGATCCGCAGGGTATCGTGGAGATACGTGAGCTGATCGAGCGTCTGAGCAAAGAGAGGAATATCACGATCATCATTTCCAGCCATATCCTGGAAGAGCTCTCCAAGATCGCGACGCGATACGGGATACTTCATAACGGACAGCTGATCGATGAATTTACCCATCAGGAACTTCTGAAGCGATGCAGTGAGCGTATCGAACTTCGTCCCAGTGATCCGACAAAGGCATGTACGGTGCTGGAGCAGATGGGGATCACGGAGTACAAGGTGATTGACGGCAGCGTGATCCAGATATTCGAAAGGCTTACGGATAGCGGAGATATCGTGCTGGAACTGGCGAAAAATAATATCAAGACGCTGGGTATTGCGGTGAAGAACGAGGCACTGGAGGATTACTATCTGTCCATTACCGGAGACGCAAGATAGTGTTCCGGAAAAGCCTGCCGACGTGATCATCCGCAAACGGAAAAAGCGCCAAACTTGGAGGAGAAGAGGAGTTATATGATATTTTGGGCAATCGGAGCAACGGTAGCATTTCTGGTCATATTGATCTTGTTTATCCAGTACCGGAGACAGATCAAGAAGAACTGCAGCCAGCTTCAGGTGATGCAGAAGCATTCCTCGAATCAGAGACTGACTTCCGAGCTTCCTTTTAAGGAAGCCAATGAACTGGTCATGCGTGTGAACGATATCTGTAACCGGTATCAGGACGAGAGTATCGTGATCGAGAGAAACGAGAATAATCTCAAGGAAGCCATTGCCAATCTGTCCCATGATATAAGAACGCCGCTGACCTCTCTGGACGGATATGTCCAGCTTCTGGTAATGTCGGATTCCGCCGAGGACAAGGAACACTACATGCAGATCATCCAGAACCGTATCTCCAGCCTGAAGGAACTCCTGGAAGAACTCTTTACCTATACGAAAATGCAGGATCAGAACTATGAGCTTTCCTGCGTGAAGATGGACGGACGGCAGTGTGTCTGTGAGACGGTGCTGGCGTTCTATGAGGATTTCGAAACAAGAGGACTGGAACCGGAAGTTTCCTTCTGTGAAGAGGAACTGCCGATCTGGGCGAATGAAGTGGCGCTTCGCCGTGTGATCCAGAATCTTGTCAAGAATGCACTGGAACATGGTACGAACCGACTGGGCCTCCGTCTCGAGAAGAAAAACGAAAACCTGTATTTCTGCTGCTATAACGATAAGAAAGAGACGGAGATCATCGATGTGGAGAAGATCTTCGAGCGGTTCTATAAAGGAGATAAGGCCAGAACAACTACCTCAACCGGTCTGGGACTGGCTATTGCAAAAGGTCTGGTCGATCGTCTGCATGGTGATATCCGTGCTTCCGTAAACGAAGGGCTGTTCACCATCGAGATCGAGATCCCTCTTTATAAAGACCCGGCTAAGGAAGATCCGGCAAAAACAACGCCGGAGAAAACAAAATCAAAAAAGACCATTGACAATTAAAAGCCTGAGGGCTAAAATACTCATGCTGTGAAACGGCAAGACATTTGCGCCCGTAGCTCAACTGGATAGAGTGTCTGACTACGGATCAGAAGGTTGTGGATTCGATCTCTGCCGGGCGCGCCACTTGAAGAGACTGCTTATGCAGTCTCTTTTTTATGCTTTTCGGCGCGATGGGAATTTTCTGATTGAAAAGCACTTCAGACTGTGATAAACTTATTGTCCGTGTAATCAGCATTCAATTTATGGAGGAATATATATATGGCATCGATTGAGAAGAAGGACAACAATATCGTTGTGATTTCCCTGGAGGCTTCTGCCGAGGACTTTAAGGCTGCTTTGATGAAGTCTTATAACAAGAATAAGAACCGCTTCCAGATCCCTGGTTTCCGTAAGGGCAAGGCTCCTTACAAGCTCGTAAAGCAGTACTATGGTGAGGGTGTCTTCTATGACGATGCAATCGACTATTGCGTAAATCCTCAGTACATTGAAGCAATCAAGGAGTTCGACCTGAGAGTCGTTTCCCGTCCGGAACTGGATATTCAGGAGATCGGCGAAGATAAGGGTATGAAGTATACCATTTCCGTAACAGTTAAGCCGGAAGTAGAGCTTGGCCAGTATGAGGGCGTAGAGGCAGAATACCGCTACATTGCTCCGACAGATGAGACAGTGGAAGCAGAACTGAAGCGTGTTCAGGAAAGATCCGGCCGTATGGTTCCGGTCGAGGGCCGTGCCGTTGAAGATGGCGATACAGTCACGATCGATTACGAAGGATTTGTTGACGGCGTTGCTTTTGAAGGCGGTAAAGACGAGGGTCACGATCTGAAGATCGGTTCCAACTCTTTCATCCCGGGCTTCGAGGAGCAGCTCATCGGTCACAACATTGATGAAGAGTTCCCGATCACAGTTACTTTCCCGGAGGAATATCACGCTGAGAACCTCAAGGGTAAGGAAGCCACATTCCAGATCAAGCTGCATGACATCAAGGTCAAGGAGCTTCCTGAGCTGGACGATGAGTTTGCTAAGGACGTAAGTGAATTTGATACTCTTGAAGAGTACAAGGCTGACATCAGAAAATCCCAGACCGAGCAGGCTGAGAAGGTTGCGAAGGACAGCTTCGAGAATGAAGTGGTCAAGGCTGTATGTGAGAATGCCAAGGTCGACATTCCGGAGTGCATGGTAGAGACCGAGATCAACAGCATGATCGACGAGCAGTCCTACCGTATGCGTGCGCAGGGCATCGAGCTGGAGACATACTTGCAGTACATGGGCCAGTCCATGGATGAGTACAAGAAGGGCCTGAAGACAATGGCAGAGACCCGTGTAAAGAGTTCTCTGGTCCTCGAGGCTTGCGCTAAGGCCATGAACATCGAGGCTACCGATGAGGATATCGATGCAGAAGCCGGCAAGCTTGCTGAGCAGTACGGTATGAAGAAGGAAGACCTTCTCGAGCGTATCAAGGGTGACGATTCCTTCCTGCGCGAGAGCATCGTTGGCAGAAAGACAGTAGACGCTCTGGCTGAGAAGGCTGTCAAGGTTGAGCCAAAGGAAGAGCCGAAGGAAGAAGAAAAGGCAGAAGAAAAGGAAGAGAAGACAGAAGAGTGATCTTTTCCGGACAGTGATGAATCAGAGGGCTGACGCATTTTTGCGGCAGCCCTTTTCTTTCGCTTCAAAAAATGAAAAGGATTCGTAACAAAAATTGAGGTTTCTAACATTGAAACGTTTATATACTTCGGGTAACATTGTATAAGAGAACAGGTGCGGAGATGAACTTCCGTTACCTTATTTGAGGAGTAAGTATGGGTAAAGACGACATTCTGGATTTTGACGGCATCATCCATTGCTCTTTCTGCGGAAAAAGCGAGCAGGAGGTTTCTCGTATGCTGGCGGGGCCGCCGGGCATTTATATCTGCAATGAGTGTGTGATGATCTGCGAATCGATCCTGGCGGAAGACGAGGTTGGATTCAAGAATACCAAGTACAGCAAGGGCACAAAGAAGGATCACCTTCCGACTCCGGCTGAGTTGAAGGCTGCGCTGGATGACTATGTCATCGGACAGGAGCAGGCGAAGAAGGCTTTGGCTGTTGCGGTCTATAACCACTATAAGCGCGTGTTTTCGAAGTTCAACACTTCCGATGATATTGAACTGACCAAGAGTAATATTCTTCTTATCGGACCTACCGGCTGCGGTAAGACGCTTCTTGCCCAGACTCTGGCGAGAGCGCTCAATGTTCCTTTTGCTATTGCTGATGCGACGACACTGACCGAGGCCGGCTATGTCGGTGAGGATGTGGAAAATATCCTCCTGAAGCTCCTTCAGGCTGCGGAGTATGATGTGGAGGCGGCACAGCGCGGTATTATCTATATCGATGAGATCGATAAGATCACCAAGAAGTCCGAAAACCCGTCCATTACCCGTGATGTAAGCGGTGAGGGCGTGCAGCAGGCACTTCTGAAGATCCTGGAGAGTACGGTTGCGAACGTTCCGCCGCAAGGAGGAAGAAAGCATCCGCATCAGGAATTTATCCAGATCGATACCACCAATATCCTCTTTATCTGCGGCGGTGCTTTTGACGGATTAGAGAAGATCATCGAGCAGCGCGTGGGTAAGAAGAACTTCGGTTTCGGCGCGGAGATCGTTTCCAATGCCGAGAAACAGGCCGGGGAGTGGCTCTCGGAGCTGGTTCCTCAGGATCTGATGAAGTTTGGACTTATTCCGGAGTTTATCGGACGTGTGCCGATCAATGTAACTTTGGACGGCCTGGATGAGGAGGCGCTGATCCGCATTCTCCGTGAGCCGAAGAATGCCCTTCTGAAGCAGTATTGGAAGATGCTGAAGATGGATGGCGTGGAGCTGGAGTTTGAAGATGACGCCGTAGTTGAGATCGCGAAGAAGGCGATCGAGAGAAAGACCGGTGCGCGTGGACTTCGTGCGATCCTGGAAGATCTGATGATGGACATCATGTATGATGTGCCGTCCCAGCAGGATGCGGTCAAGTGTATCGTGACGAAGGAATGCGTGACCGAAAACAAGCAGCCGGAGCTGATCAAGGGTTCGAAGCCCAAGAAGCAGCGCGCCCGCGATAAGTCGGAGGAGAAGGGTGCTTGATTCATAAGGCAGGGTGACTTATGGCGAAAAAACTGAAACAACTGATTCTGGAAGCTGAGAAGTTTCTATCGGATCATGATTTGCAGGCAGGCGGAAAGGAAGAGGCCGACGAGGCTCTTTCCCGCCTGCTTTCGTATATGGAAAGATGGCTGGCCTACTTTCAGCACGAGCGTCTGATCCACCTGATCGTGACGGTGCTTTTCGGGCTTTCGGCCATCATCGTTTTCGGGATCTTTGTCTTGTCCGGATCTCTTCCGGTCCTGATCCTGGAATGTCTTCTGCTTGTGCTCCTGGTTCCGTATATCTTCCATTACTATAATCTGGAAAACGGGGTACAGCGTCTCTATTACCTGATCGATGAATTTAAAAAGCGAAAGGAGAAATAATATGGCTAAGAAGTATTATATCTGTCTGGACATCGGGGGCACGAAGGTACTCGGTGCGATCTTCAATTCAAAAAGAGAGATCGTACATCGTATCAAGAAAAAGACGAAGGCAGGAGGCGATGATTCCGCCAACATCGAGAATACGATCATTAAACTGGTGGAAGAACTTCTTTCCGAGTTCAAGATCGAGATCTCCGAAGTGATCGCCATTGCCGCCGGCGCGCCGGGTGTGATCAATATTGAGAAGGGCATAGTGCTTTTCTCGCCGAATCTTCCCTGGAGAAACTATGAGATCAAGAAAGCCATCGAGGATAAGTTCCACGTGCCTTTCTTCATCGGAAACGATGTAAATGTGGGCGTATACGGTGAGTGGAAATACGGTGCGGCAAAAGGACTGACCCAGGTCGTAGGACTGTTCGTCGGAACCGGCATGGGCGCCGGTCTGATCCTGGACGGGAAACTCTTTACGGGGCATCAGGACAAGGGCGCGGAGTGCGGCCATATGATCCTTAACCCGGAGGGACCGAAGTGCAACTGCGGCCAGCGTGGCTGTCTGGAAGCTTTTTCAAGTAAGCAGGGCATTATCGATTATGTAAGGACGCAGGCATCCCGCGGAAGAAAAACCTCTTTGGAGAAGGCTGTGGAGAAGGGCATTCTGAAGAGTAAGGCGCTGAAGGCCGCATACGATGAGAATGACGAGGTTGCGATCGAGGCCGTGGATCGTGCGGCACATTATCTGGCAATCGGAATCGGAAATCTGATCAACACATTCAGCCCGGAGATGGTTGTTCTCGGAGGCGGTGTCATTGAGTCAATGGGAGACATTTTCCTTTCTAAGATCCTCAAGGAAGTCGATCTGTACTGCATGCCGTCGATCCGGGATACGGTCACGATCAAGAACGCCGCGCTGGGGGATGATTCCATCCTCTACGGCTCGCTGGCTATGATCGATGATATGCTGAAGAAATAAGTCAGTTCTGCTTCTTGTTATAACGTACGGATTCATATTGGGAGGTCAATTCAGTAATGGATGGATCTCCCGATCTTTTTATGATCTTCTCGATCTGGTGCGGAGAAGAGGACGCCTTGATCGGCAGACCCTTCTTGATCGCGTGGGAAACTTTCTGGTAATACTTCTTTCGTATTTCTTTCTCGTAGCCTTCGCCAAAGTCGTGACGGAAAGATCTCTTCTTTTCCTTGCCGGAACCGAGACTCTCGATCACGTCCGTAACGGCGTCATTCTCTACGGTTTTCTTCACCGGTTCGATATTCCGGAATCTCTTCACGATCTCAATGATCAGGGTAACGACGGTTACGAACAGAAGGATCGCGATGATGATGACGGAAATGGCAGCCAGTATATTTACGAAAGAGGTCTTGCTGAATTCTTCTTCTGTCGAGGGCGTTTTCTGATCGAGCATATCCGCGGCGGAAGGTTTCACCGTTTCACTTGGGAAGAAACCTGCGATCCATCTTACAAACGCAAGAAGTATCGATGAGAGGAATTTCGAGATTTCATCTGTCGGAGCGACCAGCAGCATGATGACGGAGAAGAGGATACCGCCTACCACCAGGAGAACAATGAACCGGTTCTGCTTCTTGATAGAACTGACCGGCTGCGTCGCGGAGTGGATATTATGGTAATACTTCGATTCAAATGTGTCGAACTGTCTGGCTACAAAGAAACATGTCACGATCAGGATGGCGTTGGTGGTGATCATGGAAAGACGGAAATGATATCCGGACACGATGAAGATGATAAACAGGATCACGTGAATGATAAGGAGGAATATGAATCCGTCATTTCTGACACGGGTGGTCGAACGGGTCACCCGCTGTTTCAGTGAGTAGATGATGTTTGCAAGCAGAAGCAGGGCCAGATAGAAGGCACCGCCATCCGGAGAAGAGACGCTTCGCAACGTATAATATATGATGACACAATAGATTCCTGTAACGAGCAGATGCAGGAAAAGCATGGGGAAAAGACCGATCCGCATGCGTCTGATGAAAACAAAGGCGAGGACAACAGCGATGGCCGTAAACTGCACCCAGTAGTAGACACGGATGAAGTGAACGTAACATACAAGGAAGATCCCCAGCGAAGAAATGCCGAAGAAGAACAGAAGGGACATCAGAAAGTCCACTCCAAACCCATGACCTACAAAAAATGCACTTCTTCTGTCTGTTTCAGTCATGGCCGAGTATCTCCCATCTATAGTAATTCGGAATAAGCGTGCTGTCTATATCCACATGCGGAGTCCCCTTATATGCGGGCATGACCCAAAGAAGAGAGGATGCCCGTCTCTTCAGGTTCATGATCGCAGAAACAAGGTTTCCGTCATGTTTCGGAGAAATCACCAGTATGAATTCATCTGTATTATTCATGGCGTTTTCTGAAATAAACCGGGCGAAAGGCACCACTTCCTGGGTAAGGTCGATGCGGGCAAGTTCGATTCCGCGCTGGACAAAATTGGACTGATCGCAATTTGTTCTGGAAATGACTGGAGACTTGCTGATGATGTCTCTTCCGTTAGTATAGAGCGCGGTCGGGATGCCGGACTTGATCAGTTCGAACATATAGGAGTAAGCCAGGCTGATGGACTTCTCCAGAAGTGAAGTGGAGTGCTTGGTGTTGTAATACTCCAGATTGACAAAGATCGTAACCTGCTTCATGGATGTGGAGGTGTTCTGGTTGACCATGAAGTCTCCTGCTTTCGCAGTCGCGGTCCAGTTGATGGAACGCATGGGATCCCAGGGCTGGTATTCCCGGATGCCTGCGAAAGAGAAAGGGTCCGTCAGAAGTGTTCTTCTCTGAACGACATCACTGAAAGTCACGGACAGGAGCGTATCCAGAGAAGACGAATCCACATGTTCCGGTAAGATCGTAAGCGAAGCATCGGTCGGATAGTCTTTCGTCATCTTTTCCATAAGGAGAAGATCGGATGTAGTGATGTTGACACGGGCAAAATTATAATATCCGCGCTTCATGCAGCGTGCCTTAATGGTACGTGTATGCTTCGAATAGGCCTTCATAGTCAGCATATCTTCCCGATAAAGATAGTCGGAAATAGATGTGTTGGTCATGTCCTGAAACTCCAGGACCATCGGAGATTCGAATTTCAGAAGCACGAACGGAAGCGGAAGTTTCTTGTTGTTCTGGGCGATCTCAATGACCTCGATCATCTCTCCATAGTTGGCAATGGTATGCGAAAAATGCACGTCCATATCTATGCTGTCGAACGCGTGTTTCCTATAGTAGAGAAGCTCTACTATGACCAGGATGCCCAGGATTGCAAGAAAGATCAGAATCGGCATTAGTGAGAGAAATCCTCCGTCGGGCAGGGAACTTTATCCATGATCTGCTTGATCACAGTAGCGGCCATATCGTGCTGGCTATTAAATTTGCCATCCGTGGAGAAAGAACTCGAGGCGTGTACCGTGATACGGTGAGCCAGTACCGGGACGGCCAGTCTCTTGAAATCATCCGGTGTGCAGAAGTTTCTTCCGCGAAGAAGCGCAAGAGCCTTCGCCGCGGCAACATATGCCAGAAGAGCACGCGGGCTGGCACCGACACGGATCTGGGTGGATTCTCTGGTCGCTTCCACAACAGCGGTGGCATATTCATACAGGGAATCGGCTACGAAGACCTGCTTCGCCTGCTGCTGCATGGCGAGGATCTCTTCCAGAGAGGCTACGGCAGGAAGATTGGTCAGAGGATCGTCTGTTGCATAACGCTTCAGGATCGCAATACTCTCTTCGTGCGTAGGATAATTCATAGAAAGCTGCATCAGGAAACGGTCGAGCTGTGCTTCCGGAAGCGGGAATGTACCCTGAGACTCGATCGGGTTCTGGGTCGCGATAACAAGGAAAGGCGGAGGCAGAAGACGGGTCTCACCGTCAACGGTGACCTGCTTTTCCTCCATACACTCCAGAAGGCTGGATTGGGTCCTGGCTGTCGCACGGTTGATCTCGTCGGCGAGAAGGATGTTTGTGAACAGCGGGCCCGGACGGAATACGAACTGTTCGGCACTCCTGTCGTAGTAATGGATACCGGTCAGATCGGACGGGAGAAGATCGATGGTGAACTGGATACGCTTGAAATCCAGTTTCAGAGACTGGGCGAGGGCCCTTGCCGTCTTCGTTTTACCTGTACCCGGAACGTCCTCGAGAAGAACATGTCCCCCGACAAGCATCGCAACCATAAGAAGTTCGATCTGTTTGTCTTTTCCTACGATGACCTGATTAACATTGTTGATGATCTTTGAACATACGGTTGTATCCGCAGAACGTGCCTGGTTGTCCATAAAAACCTCCGAAAAAAGCTCGAAATCTTATTGTTTTTTCATTATACTATACATTTGATTCTTTTGTCAGTTGACACTTTGAAAAGTGAAAACTATTATAATAGGACTAATACTCTGGGTCACTAGCGGAAATTGATCCGGAAATACCATGATTTTGTATCGGGAGGGATAGCTATGACAGATCAACTGCGTCAGATCGGTGAGCGTATTGCGGCGCTCCGTGAGATCGAAGAGATCGATGTGGCCACCATGGCGGCAAGATGTGAAGTATCCGAAGAAGATTACATTCTTTATGAACAGGGAAAGAAAGACTTTTCAGTCTCTTTTCTGAATAACGTCGCGGTGATCCTCGGAGTCGATATGGTCGACATCATGGTCGGTGATTCCCCGAAACTTTCCATTGCCTGCGTCGTAAGAAAGGGCGAAGGATTTGAGATCGACCGCCGTGCGGCGTATAACTATAAACATTTGGCATTTACTTTCAGAAAGAAGATCGCGGAACCGTTCTATGTAACTGTAGAGCCGAACGACATCGAGAAGCCGACCCAGCATGCACATGAGGGTCAGGAATTCGACTATGTACTCGAGGGTTCGATGACATTCTACATCGGCGATATCGTCTATGAATTGAGCGAAGGCGACAGCGTATATTTCAATTCCGATATTCCGCACGCCATGAAGGCGACGAACGGGAAACCGTGTAAATTCCTGGCAATTGTTATGAAAGGGGATATTTGATCCGTGGCGATTTATGAAGATTTTGTAGGACGAAATAGAGACGATTTCGTTACACTGGACGATTTACAGAAAAACTACAAGGTTACTTATCCGAAGACCTTTAACTTTGCGTATGACGTAATGGATGTCATCGCGGAGAGAACACCGGACAAGCCGGCGATCCTCTGGGTCAGCAAACATAATGAAGAGAAGCGCTTCACTTTCGGAGACGTGAAAAAGTACTCCAATATGACTGCGAATTTCTTTAAGAGTCAGGGCATCAAGAAGGGCGACCGTGTTCTGCTGGTATTAAAGCGTGGCTACCAGTTCTGGTTTTCCGTTCTGGCTCTGCACAAGATCGGCGCCGTTACGGTCATGGCGACCAACCAGCTGATGGCGAAAGATTATGTTTACCGTGTAAACAGCGCACATATCAAGATGGCGGTCATCACGGGTGATGACGATTGCACCGAGCGTTTCGATGAGGATCAGGATCAGTACGATCACGAGGTCATCCGTTGCGTAACCTGGGGAAAGAAGAAGGAAGGCTGGATCGACTTTGATGCCGAGGTAGCTAAGCAGAGTGATGAGTGGACACGTCCGACCGGCGAAGAAGGCACGATCGTGACGGATCCGATGCTGATGTGCTTCTCGTCCGGTACGACAGGCTACCCGAAGATGGTTCTTCACGACCATACACTTCCTCTGGGACACCTTTTTACAGGCGTGTTCTGGCACCGCGTTGAAGATGGAAAACTGCACTTTACCATTTCCGATACAGGCTGGATGAAGTGTATGTGGGGTAAGTTCTACGGACAGTGGTTCGGCGAAGCGACTCTGTTCATCTACGATTTCGATAAGTTTAACGGTGCGGATATCCTGAAGAAGATCTGCGATTACAAGATCACGACCTTCTGTGCGCCGCCGACCATGTACCGTTTCATGATCAAGGAGAGTTTCGAAGGCTACGATTTCTCGAACCTCAAGCATTGCTGCACCGCGGGTGAAGCTTTGAACCCGGAGGTTTACAACCAGTGGCTGAAGAATACAGGCTGTAAGATCTACGAAGGATTCGGCCAGTCCGAGACTTCCGTTGTTTGCGGTACCTATTTCCCGTGGGTCCTTCCGAGAACCGGTTCCATGGGTTATCCGGTACCGGGTTTCCACGTTGCTGTTGTGGATCCGGACGGAAATGAGTGCCCGACCGGTGTGACAGGTGAGATCTGCATCAGAACGTCCGAAGAATACGGCGGACGTCCGGTAGGTCTGCTCCTTCGTTACGACGATAACCCGGAAGCTATGGAGAAAGCCTGGCACGACGGTCTGTATCACACAGGTGATACGGCCTACAGAGATGAGCTTGGTTTCCTGTGGTATGTCGGCCGTGTAGACGATGTAATCAAGTCTTCCGGTTACCGTATCGGACCTTTCGAGGTTGAGAGTGCCCTGATGGAGCATCCTGCAGTCCTTGAGTGCGCCGTTACCGGTGTTCCGGATCCGGTCAGAGGATTCGCCGTAAAGGCCACGATCGTACTGGCGAAGGGATACGAGGCATCCGAGGAACTGACGAAGACATTGCAGAATCATGTTAAGAAGACGACGGCGCCGTATAAATATCCCCGTGTCGTGGAATATGTCGATGAATTACCGAAGACCACAAGCGGAAAGATCAAGCGCGCGGAAATCAGAAAAAGAGATAGCCAGAAATAAGTATTTGTAGTAAAATATTCTTTTGGAAACGCTCGTGCTTTTCCGCTTAATAAGCAAGCATGGAGCGTTTTCTTATTTTAGATTTGGAGGGATAAGATGGCACGTACAGATAACATCAGCAAGGCTTTTGATCCGAAGGAAGCGGAGAGCAGACTTTATTCCACATGGATGGAGAAAGGTTACTTTAAGCCTGTCGCCGATCCTTCCAAGGAATCTTTCTGTATTGTGATGCCGCCGCCGAATATTACCGGACAGCTTCACATGGGCCATGCTCTGGATAACACACTGCAGGATCTTCTCGTAAGATATAAGAGAATGAAGGGCTTCGATACTCTATGGGTACCGGGTACCGACCATGCATCTATCGCTACAGAGGCGAGGATCGTTGCGACAATGAAAGAAGAGGGCCTGACCAAGGATGACCTCGGCCGTGACAAGTTCCTCGAGCGTGCCTGGGAATGGAAGAAGCAGTACGGCGGACGTATTGTCGAGCAGCTCAAGAAGGTCGGTTCTTCCTGTGACTGGGATCATGAGCGCTTCACTATGGACGAAGGCTGCTCCGAAGCAGTTAAAGAAGTATTCATTAAGTACTATAACGATGGGCTGATCTACCGTGGCGAGCGCATCATCAACTGGTGCCCGAAATGCCTCACTTCGATCTCTAACGCCGAAGTTGAATACGAAGACCAGCAGGGTTCCTTCTGGCACCTGAGATATCCTTTCGAGGATGGTTCCGGTTACCTCGAGCTTGCAACCACACGTCCGGAGACACTCCTCGGCGATACAGCTGTAGCGGTTAACCCGAAAGATGAGCGCTATAAGGATGTTGTCGGTAAGATGCTCGTTCTCCCGCTCGTCGGAAGAAAGATCCCGGTCATTGCCGATAGTTACGTAGATATCGAGTTCGGTACCGGTGTCGTTAAGATCACACCTGCCCACGACCCGAACGACTTTGAGGTCGGACTCCGTCATAATCTCGAGGTGATCACCGTTCTTACCGAGGACGCCAAGATCACTGAGGATTATCCGAAGTATGCCGGCATGGACCGTTATGAAGCAAGAAAAGAGATCGTCAAGGACCTCGAAGAGGGCGGATTCCTCATCAAGGTCGAGCCGCATGCGCATAATGTAGGTACCTGCTACCGCTGCGGTACGACAGTTGAGCCGCGCGTTTCCCTGCAGTGGTTCGTTAAGATGAAGACTCTGGCTGAACCTGCCATCGAGGCAGTTCGTTCCGGCAAGACCAAGTTCGTACCGGAAAGATTCGATAAGAACTACTTCAACTGGATGGAGGATATCCGTGACTGGTGTATCTCCCGTCAGCTCTGGTGGGGTCACAGGATCCCGGCATTCTACTGTGATGACTGCGGCGAGCTCGTCGTAACCAAGGAAGATTCAGCAGTTTGCCCGAAGTGCGGCAAGCCGATGCGTCAGGATCCGGATACGCTGGATACCTGGTTCTCTTCGGCATTGTGGCCGTTCTCCACACTCGGCTGGCCGGAAGAAACCGCTGATCTCAAGCGCTACTATCCGACAAATACACTGGTTACCGGTTACGACATCATTACCTTCTGGGTATCCCGTATGATCGTTGCCGGTTGTGCACACATGAAGCAAACACCTTTCGATACCGTCCTGATCCACGGTCTGGTACGTGACTCCCAGGGCAGAAAGATGAGTAAGTCTCTCGGTAATGGTATCGATCCGCTCGAGATCATTGAGCAGTACGGTGCGGATGCTATGCGTTATGCTCTGGTTACCGGTAATGCTCCGGGTAATGACCAGCGCTTCCAGCAGGATAAGATCGAGGCCGGAAGAAACTTCGGCAACAAGATATGGAATGCGATGAAGTTTGTTCTGATGAACTGCGAAGACGATCTGACATTTGACGATGTCGATCCTTCCAAGTACACACTGGAAGATAAGTGGATCCTGTCCCGTATGAACCAGGTGATCAAGGAAGTTACCGACAACTTCGACAACTACGAGTTCGGTGTTGCGCTTTCCAAGATCAATTCCTTTATCTGGGAAGAATACTGTGACTGGTACATCGAGATTGCGAAGTCCCGTCTTTTCGATAAGGAATGTGCGACAAGAAAAGAAGCCCAGTACATCCTCAATGACGTACTTGGCCGTTCGATGCAGCTGCTGCACCCGTTCATGCCGTTCCTGACTGAAGAAGTTTACACTTACCTTGTTCTGAAGGAAAAGAGTGAGTCGATCATGATCTCCTCCTGGCCGGAATATCGTGAGAACGAGGTATTCCCGGAAGAGGAGAAGCAGATGGAGATCCTGATGGATGCGATCCGTTCCATCCGTAACGTCAGAACCGACATGGGCGTAGTTCCGTCCCGTAAGATCGGCATGATCCTGGTTTCCGGAGAGAAGAAGAACCGCGACATGTTCCTGGACGGTAAGGCTTTCCTGCAGCGTCTGGCCAATGTTACGGAAGTAGAGACGAAAGAGAATAAGGAAGGTATCCCGGATACGGCAGTGGCTTGTGTATGCTCCGCCGGAGAGATCTATATCCCGCTTGAGGATCTGATCGATATCGATAAGGAGTTGGAACGTCTCGGAAAAGAGAAGGAAAGACTCGAGGGAGAGATGAAGCGTGTTAACGGCAAGCTGGCCAATGAGGAATTCGTTAAGAAGGCTCCGGAGAAGGTCATTGCCGCTGAGCGTGAAAAGCAGGCCAAGTATCAGGAGATGCTGGACAACGTTACTATGAGAATCAACGCTTTGAAGAAGTAATTCTATTTGGAGGGAAAGTGTATGAGTGAGAAAGAAGGACAAATCATTGAGATCCCACAGGAAGAACTGGATAAGCTTCCGAAGGATACAGTTCACTGTTTTCCGGCATCTAAGACCCAGATCCTGAAAAGACGTATCATTACCTTGATCGTCATGTTCCTGGTTTGCGGTCTGCTCGGATATCTGATCATCGGGGATCAGAAACCCAATGCCCTGATCTGGATCGTTTTTTCGGTGATCTTCCTGATTGCAGCAGTAGTATTTATCCACACATTCGTGATTGCGAAGTATCGTGTAGCTATGGACTATAAGAATCATGAAGTCGTTCTTCGCTACATGTTTTCCAAGATCAAGATCCCTTACGATTCCTTCGACGCCCGTGAGGGTGCTGCGGATCGCGCGACACAGATGCTCCAGAACTCTGCGCTGGGTGCAAATATGAAGAAACTGGACTATCTGGTTCTGGATAACGTGTATGAGGAAGTCTGCTACCAGACTTCTTCCAAGGATCTGGCAACAAAGGAAGACTTCGACACACTTCTTAAGGAAGCGAAACTCGTTGCTTCTGTTTACAAGGCAAAAGAGAAGTATGATGCTCTGAAGACAGATGACGAGAAGGCTGCCGATGCAGCAAAGAAGGATGATTTCTCTTCACTTGTACATGATGCTATGGATGAGCAGAAGGAAGCTAAGGCTGCAGAACTCAAGGCGAAGCAGGAAGAAGCGGAAAGAGAAGCGGCCCGGATCCTTGAGGAGGATGCGGCAAAGGCGAAGGAAGTGGTTTCTGAAGTTGAAGATGCTGCCGGAGAGGTGGAAGAAGCCGTTTCCGAAGCGGAAGATGCAGTTGAAGAAGTAAAAGATGCTGTTTCTGATGCTGAAGAGAAGACAGAAGAGTAAGCTGTTCTTTTTGATATAGAAGAATATAAAGGCGCCGCCTCAAAAATAGAGTTTGAGGCGGCGCCTTTTGTAACAAGTCATTTTCACTCAGATTAGCTCGGTGGGGAGATTTAGCTTTATATGAGCTAACCATTTCTCTCCTCTGATTAGCTCACTGTGGCGTTTTTTTCTCATATGGTCTAACCAATTTCCATAGGCGATTAGCGCATTTGGACAAATCTACCGTGTTTGAGCTAATCGTTTTTCTGGCTTAACCTCGGATGATTAGCTCATTTCATGGGTTTCTTTTCATATGGTCTAATCACGGGTGCTTTTGGATAAGAGTATTTCTGCTGATTCTATGTATTTGCGCTAATCAACCTCTGTTTCGGTTAGCTCAATCAGCAGGATTTGCATCATTTGGTCTGTTTTTTCAACACGTTTCATGTGCCAAAAGCACTGCCCCGCCGCTGGTAAGGCTTTCCCAAGAGCGGACTGCGAAGGGGGCGATGAGACAACCCCATATGTGTTAAAATACAAATATAATCTTGTTTTATAAACTGATGATCAAGGATTTGTTTTTGAGAAAAATATGAAGAAAAGAATACTGACCGGATTTGTTTCATTATCTTTTTTGGCGTGTGTGACTGCCTGCTCGAATACGGCGACAGGTCAGACGATCATGGATTCCTCAAGTGCTCTAGATTCTATGGCTGTTATAGAGACAGAAAGGGCTGTTTCTGAATCCTCAAAAGATACAACTGTTCCAAGTTTGCAAGACACGAAACCATTCTCGAGAAGTCAATATGCGTACGTTAGTGCGACTGCTATTGGCGTAAGAGAGTACAATTCTGTTGATGAATTGTATCAGGATGCCGCTTTAGTAATAACGGGAAAAGTTATTGCTCAAGAAAACTATTACCACCTGGATAATATTTATCATTTCGCATGGGTAAAAGTAGATTCAGTGCGTAAGGGAAGTATTCAAGCCGGTGATACGATTTTGGTTTCTCAGCGTGGCGGATATGCTACTTATAGGGAGTGGACAGAAGGAACTCATTTTGAGCCCAAGGAAAGTGATGGTACTCCGACGATTGACATGGATCAGATCATGGCTATGGGACATAACGGATATTATCCGATCACGTTGGATGATGAAGTGCTTCTGTTCCTTAAAGAAACAGACAACCCTTATGAAAAAGAAAAAGGCGAGATATATGGACCATTAAGCGGGTATTGCGGTGTGTTTTACCGTTCCGGAGAGGAGTATGTTTTCCCGGATGCCTTTCATGGCGGTAGTTTAACTGATGAAGAATGGATGGATCATTTGAAAAAGCACGCTTTGCTGAAATGTGAATAGAATACGTCTACAGGCTAGAGAACATCAAGAGATTCGTCATTGACGAATCTCTTTCTTCATCTTAAAATACCTATTGGTGTAATTATTTTGCATATATAAATATATATTCATAAAGGAGAGATTCATTATGGCATTAGTAACCACTACTGAAATGTTTAAGAAAGCCTATGATGGCGGCTATGCTGTTGGTGCTTTCAACGTAAACAACATGGAGATCGTTCAGGGTATCACAGAGGCTGCAGGCGAACTGAAGAGCCCGGTTATCCTTCAGGTTTCCAAGGGCGCAAGAGCCTATGCTAATCACACTTATCTTGTAAAACTCGTTGAGGCTGCTGTAGCTGAGAATCCGGAGATCCCGATCGCTCTGCACCTTGACCACGGTGATTCCTTCGAGCTCTGTAAGTCCTGCATCGACGGTGGTTTTACTTCCGTCATGATCGATGCTTCCTCCAAGTCTTTCGAGGACAACATCGCTCTCACAAAGCAGGTTGTTGAGTACGCTCACGCTCATGGCGTAGTTGTTGAGGCTGAGCTTGGTACTCTCGCAGGTATCGAGGATGAGGTTGTTGTAGAGGCTGGTCACGAGTCCTACACACGTCCGGAAGAAGTTGAAGAGTTCGTATCCAGAACAGGTTGTGACTCCCTGGCTATCGCTATCGGTACTTCCCACGGTGCTTACAAGTTCACTGCTGCCCAGTGCACAAGAAATGAGGAAGGTATCCTCGTTCCGCCGCCGCTCCGTTTCGACGTTCTTGAAGAGTGCATGAAGAAGCTCCCGGGCTTCCCGATCGTACTCCACGGTTCTTCTTCCGTACCGCAAGAGTTCGTAAAGATGGTTAACCAGTATGGCGGTAACATGCCGGATGCAGTTGGTATTCCGGAGGAGCAGCTCCGTAAGGCAGCTACTCTCGCTGTTTGCAAGATCAACATCGACTCCGATATCCGTCTTGCTATGACAGGTAACATCCGTAAGTACTTCGCAGAGCACCCGGATCACTTCGATCCTCGTCAATACCTCAAGCCGGCTCGTCAGGCTGTTAAGGATATGGTTGCTCATAAGATCCAGTACGTTCTGGGTTCTGATGGTAAGGCCTGATCTTTACCGATCTAACTTAAAGATGTAAATAAGGGTTCGTTCTCAGATGAGGACGAACCTTTTTCTTTCTGAAAAAGGTCGCTTTTTCTCACGGCCGGCCTATATATGACGGTTCTGTAATGCAGAAATAATGATCCCTTGTATAATGAAAACAGAGATTGTGTTTTTTGGGTCTTGCTTCTCGGGAGGTTATATATGAGAAACTTAGTGCGTCGGGTCACTGCTGCAGGACTCTGTCTGGCATTCCTGCTTTCTTCAGGATGCGCGAAAAAGAAGAAGGACTCTTCGGAAAATGTGGTAAAAGAGACGGATCCGTTTTTTGATGCTACGGAATATGATATGGAACCGGGTTCTGATGAGGGGCTGAAACTCAAGTATATGTCAGTCTCAATGACAAGGGTATTTGCCACTCGAGCGGTTACTTCTTATGATCTCGAGTATGTTATGCCGGAAGATATTGCTGATCTTGTTTCGCGTTATCAGATGTCGCCGAATACTCTGTCGGAAGAAGACTTGAAAAAAGCTAAAGAGGCGATCGCGAAGTATCAGCAGAGCGGTGCGGCGGTTTTTGATCTGGAAGGACATATGAAGTATAAGATCAAATTCCAGCCGGATAGCCAATGCGCCGGGTATTTTGAGAAACCGGACGGCCGGCTTTCTGTCTGTTATTCAGTATGGGACGATAAAAAGTATACCAATGCATATTATATAGGAGACGTCAGCGAGGACGGAACGATTCAAAATGAGATCGCTCTGGATACGAATGATCTCTATGCAGACAGTTATTCTGTGCTGGAAGACGGAAATCTTCTTTGTGTCGGACCGTACGGAGTACAGAAGTTTGATAAAAACGGGAAATCGGTTGGCCGTGTGAATGGCAGCGATTATTTGGAGAAACTCCTCAATATATCGGGAAAATGCTACGGTGTATTTATAAATGAGGATCCGCTCGATTACGATAATTCGTACACATATTTACTGGAGTTCGATCCTGCTGCCTGTAAATTCGCCAAGAATAAGACGGAGATGAAAAGCGGAATGAGTCCGTCGTTTCTCTGCCAGGGGGATGACGGCAAACTTTATTCGACGATCGGAAACGGTTTGCAGTCATATGATCTGCTGACGGGAAATCCGCCTGAAAAGGTCTTTGACTGGAGCGAGATGGATATCTGCAATTATGGTATAGATTTGAACTCGTTCCGGTTTCTGTCTTCCGATGAATTCTATTTTGTCCGGAATACTTATGAGAAATCCGGTGCAGATACATATGGCATCACTCATCTGAAACTCGTCCATATTAAGAGAGCAGAGAAGAATCCGCATGCAGGTAAGACGATTATCACGGTTGCCGCCAGTACCTATCCGGGAGAGCCTTTTATCGAGCATATGGTGGAATATAACCGCGATCCGTCAAAGAAATCAAGGATCGTAGTCCGGGATTATTCCGCGGAAGAATTATCTTCCATGGAGTCGGCCGCAAAAGCAAAAGCATCGATCGCGGATAAGGTGTATCTGGATATGGTCTCTGGGAACGGGGCGGATATTCTTCTGGATTTCGGCGGATATACGCAGTTTCAGCGTTCGGATATTCTGGTCGATCTCAATACTCTGATCGACGGATCCGAGGCGCTGGACCGTAGCCGCTACTTTGATAATGTCTTCCGGGCATTTGAGACGGATGGCAAACTTTTCAATATCCCGGTTTCTTTCCGTCTGTCGGGCATGGTCGGAAATAAGGAATATATCGGAGATAAGACGGCGTGGGATCTGGATGAGTTCAATAAAACGGCGGACTCTCTTCCGGACAAAGTGACCATGATCACAGATGTGCCATGGACAGAACTCCTGACTTCGCTTATGAGAGGATCGTCGTTTTCGTTCGTGAACTATGATCAGAAAAAGGTGGATTTCGATAATCCTCAATTCCGCCAGATCCTTGAGGCAACAAAGAAGTATGGTTCTTCCCGTACACGAAGCCAGATCAACTCGACAGTTTCCTACGACAGTCCGGAAAACCCGGAAAAACTGCTTGACGAGGGAGCGCTCGCTTTAGTCAGCGAAACCATGTATGATCTTTATTCTTTCAGTGTGCTTGCGACAAAGTGTGGAGGAAATATAGCTTTCCCCGGTGCGCCGAGTGCCGGAAAGCTTGGTATGGCGGCGGTGGAAGCGTCGACATTCTCGATTGCAAAGAGCTCGCCGCATCAGGAAGAGGCCTGGGCATTCATCCGGTTCATGTTCGAAGACGAGCCACAGTACAGCGTGGCCAATGCGAATCTTGGTTTCTCCGTGAATCGGGCTACGTTTGACCGGATGATGAATGAAGAGATCAAGAATAACCAAGACTTCCGAGCAAGGGAAGGAACCGAGCGCTTGGGTTATGAGATCGAACTGAATGAGGAGCTGGCTTCAAGGTTAAAGAGCGTGATCGAGAATATCCACGCCCGGGATACCTTTGACCCGGCGATCATGCTGATCATTAACGAGGAAGTTCCGGGATTCTTTAATGACCAGAGAAGCCTGGATGATGTGGTTAGGATCATCCAGAACCGCTGTACGACAGTCGTGCAGGAAAGAGGATGAGCGTAGTTTTGTTTTCAGGAAGATTATGCCTGTATGACAAAATGATGATGAAGCGCTTCTTCTGTGTTGCAATAAATAAAGTATGCTATAATCAGACTGGATTTTGATGTTTAGGAGGTCAATCCGATGAGTCAGACACAAATGCAGATGCCGAGAAATCCGAAACGGACGCTGACCAAACAGCTGTATGCACTGCGGAATACGGCGATGTGCCTTTTTGCCGTGTTTATGATCCTTTTCTGTGCTTTTGTATTCCTGGTCGTTTCCATTAATAAAGTGGGCGCCAAGGATGATGATACGAAGACGACAGTTACCACCACTTCCGCAACCCAGGCGGATACGACCGGAGCGCCTGAATCCGGTTCCGATGCGGAGACGACTCCGGAAGCGACGACAGCAGCAGAAACAACGGCTGCGGCAGTGGCTTCCAGACAAACGTACCCGGAAGGTACCAAACTGATCGCGCTGACATTCGATGACGGCCCGAGCCAGTATACGGCGCAGGTGCTGGATACGCTGAAAGCAGAGGGCGTTCCGGCAACGTTCTTCATGATCGGCCAGTGTGTCGAAGGAACAGACGCGGCTATTCTCCAGAGAATGGTCGATCAGGGATGTGAGATCGGAAACCATACGTGGAGTCATGCTACGTTATCCAAGACGGAATACGATGAGTGTATTGAACAATTGAAGAAGTGTGATGATGCGATCATGGCGAAGATCGGTCAGAAGTCTACCGTTATCCGTCCGCCGACGGGTGCAGGTGCCAAGCAGAAGGCCCTCTTCGATTATGCAAGAGAGAACAAGCAGTTCATCATTAACTGGAATGACAGCAGCTGCCCGAGTGACTGGCAGAAACCGGCAAAGGGCGATCCGGAATATACGGCGAAGTATGTTATCGATAATGCCATTGCCAATGACTGCGTGCTCCTGCACGATGTGCATGAATCTACCGTGCAGTCTCTGCCGGAGATGATCAAGGGACTGAAAGAGAAGGGCTTCACCTTCGTAACTGTATCGGAACTTCTTGCAGCCCAGACGAGTATTACTGTGGATCAGGCCGTGGCCGGTGGTTATTCCACTTCGGAAGCCATTGCGGCAGAAGGCGGCGGAGTATATGGCGTGCGTTACGTATATAGCTCCAATAAGCTTTATATCGAGAATAAGCTCTATAGCTGATCCTTGAAAAAACTGAATGAAAAAGAAGACCGGTCACGATTGAAGCGGACCGGTCTTTTTTGTTTTGTCAGATATGTGTGGTGTCAGTTTTCCTCCAGCTCCATGTATTCGGAATACATGCTCTCGAGTTCTTCCGAATTCTTCGCATATCTGTCGTAGTCTTCCGGAGAAGTGGAAGGACCGAAGGAAGCTTCCAGGGTTTTCTGTTCTTCTTCCAGTTCGGCGATCCGGTTTTCCAGAAAACGGATCCGTTCTTTCCGCTTCGCGTTCTCACGGCGCTCCTGTGCCCGGTTGACTCCGGGTGTGCGCTCCTTAGCCGCTTCACGCTCAAGTGCTTTTCGCTCTTTTTCGGAGGCACGCATCGCCGAGGCGTTTCTGGCACGTGCTTCTTCTTCGGCCGAGGTAAATGCGGCGTATTTTTTCCTATATATCGCATAACTGTCGGTCAGTTCTACTTTGTCGCCGAAGAATCCCAGTATCTTGCTCTGGCATTTCTCGATAAAATAGCGGTCATGGCTGACGGCCAGGATGGCGCCGTTATAATCGGCGAGGGCATCCTCGAGGACTTCTCTGGATTCAATATCCAGATGGTTCGTCGGCTCATCCAGAAAGAGAAGTTCCGGCTTTTCTTCCAGAAGGCAGCAAAGATACAATCGGGAGCGCTCGCCTCCGGAAAGAACGGAGATCTCTTTGTAGACGTCGATGTCGCGGAAACCGAATCTTGCCAGAAGGTTTCGTGCGGCAGTTTCGCCCAGTTCGCTTCGTGTCATGAGCTCGTCAAGAAGTGTGCGGCTCTCGTCATCAAAGGGGACAAACTGTCCCATATAGCCGATGCGGGAAGAGCCGGATACCAGAACGTCCCCTTCAAAATCGTCCACTTTGCCGAGAAGAAGGGAAAGCATGGTGGTCTTTCCGCAACCGTTGGGTCCGACCAGAAACAGCTTGTCGGATGCCTTGATCTCGAAAGAAACATCATGGAAAAGCACTTTGCCATCCGGGAATGTCTTGCCGATCTTTCTTGCTTCCAGAAGTTTCTTGTCCTCATCTCCGGAGCGCTCTTCCGGCATGAGTTTGAAACTCATGCGAAGAGGGCCGCCGCTGATCTTTGCCCGCTCTTCCGCCAGTTTGTCAGAGAGCTTGGCCACGATCTTCTCGCGGGCGTGATAGCCGGAAATATTCCTGTGGGAAAGCATGGTCTGAGTGACGCCTTCCTGACGGTGTAATTCTTTTTCCAGATTGGCGATCAGCTGGCGCTGGTCGTCCAGGAAGCGCTGCTTCTGTTCGCGGTAATCGGTATAGTTTCCACGATAGGCGGTGATATGCGAATTCTCCAGTTCGAATACTTTTGTTACGGTGTGGTCGATAAAGTAACGGTCGTGGGAAATGAGAAGGACCGCGCCGCCATAGGACCGGATAAAAGCTTCGAGCCATTCCATGGCCTCGGTGTCGAGGTGGTTGGTGGGCTCGTCGAGAAGCAGAATATCCGGACGGGATACGATGAGACGGGCCAGACAGATCCGCATCTTCTCGCCACCGGAGAAACTGGAAATATCCCGCGTCCAGTCGATATTGGTAAGACCGAGACCCGCGAGGGCGGCCTTCATGCGGGGTTCGTAATCGTACCCGCCGAGAGCCTCGAACTTCGCGGTCAGCTGCTCGTATTCACGAAGCAGGGACTGGGAGGTCGATGCATCCGCGGTGGAGAGCCGAAACTCTGCTTCGTGCATCTTATCCTGGATGTCGGCCAGTTCGTCTGAGAGAAGAAGATTTCCGCTCAGATCCAGTTCGTCCATGTTCTGGGAAAGATATCCGGCGATGGCTGTGCCATGGTGGAATATCTCGCCCTCGTCCGGCTGTACCTTGCCCTGGATCATCTTGAACAGGGTGGACTTTCCGGTTCCGTTGTTGCCGATCAGGGCGATCTTGTCGCCGCGCTCGACAGAAAAAGACACGCCATCTAAAAGAAGGCGTGAATGGTAAGTCTTAGAGACTTTGTTTACTGATAATACAGGCATACTGTTCCTTCCTTGCGGGAAGAACAAGATCAGTCATCGAAAGGATTTCCGATTACTTCGTGTCCACAGTAGATGCAGCGGTCGATGATCGAGTCGGTATTCTGGAGCGGAACATGACAGTTCGGGCACTCTCTTCTCTGGATCGTCGCTTCGCCGTTCTCAATGGCCGTCTTCTTATTCTTCCGGTTTGTATCTAATTCAGAGAGGATCTCGATGAGCTCATCATCGGTATGACCCTCTTTCTTCAGGATGGTCCAAAGACCTTCCGTGATCATATTTAATCTCGCTACCTGACCCTTCAGGTGAGCGATCTCTTCACCATACTGACGAAGATCCATGGTAGAAGCGGTGTTCATACCGGATCCGTTGTTTCCATAAGCAGGATTTGTTGCAAAAAAACCACGCGCCATAAGCCACCTCGTTAAGCGTTATAAATTTTTATCATTATATCACAATGTAAAGAATTTCTGCCAGATTTTCTTGCACGCAGCTGACTTTGCAAGTAACATAAAAAGTGAACATTATCAGTAAAGGTGGCGATGGATATGGGCATGACGATGACACAGAAGATCCTTTCATTCCATTCAGGGAAGAAGGAAGTTCTTCCGGGAGATCTGATCGAAGCAAAGCTGGATCTTCTTCTGGGTAACGATATCACCACGCCACCGGCCATCGACTGCTTCCGGGAAAGTGCTTTTGGCAAAGTATTCGATAAAGAGAAGATCGTACTGGTACCGGATCACTTCGCGCCGAATAAGGATATCAAGTCGGCGGAGCAGTGCAAGAAGATGCGCGATTTTGCCAAAGAGCAGAACATCACCCATTACTATGAACAGGGCCGTGCCGATATGGGCGTCGAGCATGTGATCATTCCGGAGAACGGACTGGCTCTGCCGGGAAACTGCATCATCGGTGCCGATTCCCATACCTGTACATATGGCGCGCTGGGTGCTTTCAGCACCGGGGTGGGCTCCACAGATCTGGCCTGTGCTATGGCTACGGGTACGACATGGTTCCGTGTGCCGGGTGCGATACGTGTAACTCTTACGGGAAAGCCGGGAAAGTATGTTTCCGGAAAAGATGTGATCCTTTCTCTGATCGGCAGGATCGGGGTGGACGGGGCGCTGTACCGCTCTTTGGAATTCTGCGGAGAGGGTGTGTCGGCGCTTCCTATGGCGGACCGTCTGACCATCTGCAATATGGCCATTGAGTGTGGCGCGAAGAACGGTATTTTCCCGGTCGATGAAATCACATTGGAATATATTAGAGAACGGGTGCCGGGATATGAGGAAGACACTTCCTTCCTTTCGGCGGATGAGGATGCCGTATATGAGCAGGAGATCACGATCGACCTTGGTGAGGTACGGCCTGTGGTTGCTTTCCCGCATCTTCCTTCCAACACGAAGGAGATCGGTACTTTTGCAAAGATAAATATCGATCAGGTGGTGGTCGGATCCTGCACCAACGGCCGGATCGAAGATATGCGGAGAGCGGCAGGGATACTTCGAGGAAGAAAGGTGGCGGACAGTGTCCGTGCCATTATCCTCCCGGGCTCCCAGAAAGTTTACAGACAGGCACTTGAGGAAGGACTTCTTGCTGTCTTTATCGATGCCGGGTGTGTGGTTTCCGCTCCGACATGCGGACCTTGCCTGGGCGGCCATATGGGTGTGCTGGCCAAGGGAGAGAAGTGCGTGTCGACGACAAACCGGAATTTCGTCGGACGTATGGGACATAAGGAATCGGAGGTCTATCTGGCCGGAGTCGAAGTCGCGGCGGCGTCAGCAGTCCTGGGCTATATCGGCAGTCCGGAGGAGCTCTCGGACCTGTAACTTTGTTATAAACACTTTCAATTGGAGAATGACGTACATTCTGAAAGGACGGAAAATATGAAGATCACCGGACGGATAATCAAATATGGGGCGAATGTGGATACGGATGTGATCATCCCGGCAAGATATCTGAACACATCGGAAAAATCGGAACTGGCGAAACACTGTATGGAGGATCTTGATCCGGATTTCGTCAACCGGGTCAGACCCGGAGATATCATCGTGGCAGGACCGAATTTCGGATGTGGTTCTTCCCGTGAACATGCGCCGGTCGCCATCAAGGCCAGCGGGATCGCCTGTGTGATCGCGCCCTCCTTTGCCCGGATCTTCTACAGAAACAGCATCAATACCGGACTTGCGATCCTGGAATGCCCGGAGGCGTATGAGGGGATCGAAGACGGCGATGAGATCACGATCGATTTTGATACCGGCGTGATCACGGATCTGACATCCAATGCGGTATTCCGCGCCGGTGCTTTTCCTGCATTCATCACGGAGATCATGAACGCGGACGGACTGGTGGGATATACCCGGAAAAAACTGGAAAAGTAAAGAAGGTGAGTGCAATGACCAAGTTTAATATCTGTGTGATCCCCGGTGACGGGATCGGACCGGAAGTGACGGATAGTGCATGTTCTGTACTTGAAGCCGTTGGAAAGAAGAGCGGACATGAGTTTGCTTTTACAAAGGTCGTTGCGGGCGGATGCGCGATCGATGAGTTTGATGATCCGCTTCCTGCGGAGTCTCTCGCTGTGGCGAAAAACAGTGACGCCGTGCTTCTTGGCGCGGTGGGCGGTCCGAAGTGGGATGGCCTTCCCGGAAAGAAACGTCCGGAAGCGGCGCTGCTTGGTCTTCGAAAAGAACTGGGCCTGTTTGCGAATCTTCGTCTGGCAGTGCTTTTCCCGGAATTGCGGTCGGCTAGTCCGCTTCGTGAGGATATCGTGAAAGACGGTGTGGACATCATGATCGTACGGGAACTGACCGGCGGAATCTATTTTGGTGAAAGAGGAACCGGTCCTTCTGAGGGGACGTTGGAGAACGGAACGCCGAAGGGGATCGAGGCCTTCGATGTGGAGCGCTACAGCGAAGCGGAGATCGAGCGTATCCTCCGGGTCGGATTTACGATCGCGATGCAGAGAAGGAAGCGCCTGATCGTTGTGGATAAGGCGAATATCCTGGAGACGTCCCGGCTCTGGAGAAAGGTGACGGAGAAGATCGCGCCTTCTTATCCGGAGGTGAGTGTGGAGTTTATGTATGTGGACAATGCGTCGATGCAGCTTCTGCGTCAGGCTTCGCAGATGGATGTGATCGTTACAAGTAATATGTTCGGGGATATCCTTTCCGATGAGGCCGGTATGATCACCGGATCGATCGGAATGCTTCCGTCCGCTTCTCTGGGAGATCCCGGACAGCCCGGTATGTATGAGCCGGTACATGGTTCTGCGCCGGATATTGCGGGTAAAGGCATTGCCAATCCGCTGGCCACGATCCTGTCGGCGGCCATGATGCTCCGTTCTTCTCTCGGGCTCGAAGATGAAGCCGCTAAGGTGGAAAAAGCAGTCAGACAAGTGCTGTCCGACGGTTACCGTACGACGGATATTTCGCTTTCTGCCGAAGACCTGATCATTGGTACAAAGGAGATGACGGAGAAGGTCATTGAGGCGTACCTTAAGATCGGATAAGGGTTGTTAACGGAATAGCCATTTTTCCTGTTTATAATGTAAGAAAACATTGACGAATGAGGAGTGCCGCATGAGTAAGAAGAGTTTGCTGGCCGTGATCGATCTGGGCTCGCTTTCCCTGAGAATGAAGATATTCGAACCGGGAGATAAGAGTGTACCGAAGGAGATCGAGTCAGTAAGAAAATATCTGTCTATCGTATCCAAAGCGTACACTGAAGGTGTTATCTCGCAGGCGCAGAGTGCGGAACTGATCGAGATCCTCGAGGGGTTTGCGCAGAAGATCAAGGAATACAAGATCAAGGACGTCATATGCGTGGCGACCAGTGCTTTTCGCGAGGCAAGCAACCGCGCCATGGTCATCGAGCAGATCCGGGTGCGCACAGGTATCAAGGTACAGGTCCTGGATAATGCCAGAGAACGGTATTTCCATAACCTTGCCGTCAAGGAGAGCCAGCCTGGTTTTATGGATCTGGTATCTTCAGGAACCATGGTCCTGGATATCGGATCGGGCAGCATGCAGGCCACTCTTTATGACAAGTCCGACCTGATCTTCAGCCAGAATACGATGCTCGGATCACTGCGTGTCAGTGAACTGCTTTCCGATCTGGCGAAGCAGACGACACACTATACCGAGGTACTGGAGGAGTATGTTTCTCAGGACCTGGCAGAGTATCACGCGATCGAACCGAAGAACATCCAGTATAAGAACCTGATCGTATTCGGCAGTGATATCGGCTTTATCAAGGCGCTGGCCGGGGAGTCCCCACGTGAGTATTGTTATCTTTCAAAAGAACAGTTCGACGAAGTGGTCAGTTCGCTTTTCCGGACGAGTACGGAGACGCTGGCAAGAAAACTGGATATCACGCCGGCGACGGCACCGCTTCTTCTTCCTACTGCGCTGATGGTCAAGAAGATGCTGGATTATACCGGTGTGGAAGGTGTGCATATGCCGGATGCATCGCTGACCGAAGGAGTCATGTACGATTATGCGTGGACGCACAAGCATTACGATCTGGTGGCCGATCCGAATTCGGATATCGTTTCGGCGGCCCGTCATGTGGCCAAGCGGTATAAGTCCGAGAAGAAACACATCACGTTTGTAGAAGGCGCGGCTATGGCGATCTTCGATGCCACGAGGAAGATCCACGGTATGGGAACGAGAGAGAGGACGCTTCTTCGTGTGGCGGCGATCTGCCATGAAGTGGGAAAGTTCATCAACATCTCGAATCCGAGTCCCTCGACATACAGCATCATCGACAGAACGGAACTGATCGGTGTTTCGGAAAATGAAAGAAAGATCACGGCGCTGGTCGGAAGATTCTATGTGGATCCGGATTTCTATCTGGATGAGCGCTACAAAGAGATCCCGACAGAGGATCAGGTCCTGGTATCCAAGCTGACGGCGATCCTGCGGCTGGCCGATGCCATCGATGCTTCTCATAAGCAGAAACTTCGTGATATCGTGGTGAACTTAAGTTCCGACGGCGTAATGACGATAAGCGGAGACACGATCTATGATATGACATACGACAAGTGGTTCTTCGAGAACCATACCGATCTGTTTACGCAGTTTTTCTCGGTAAAAGCACTTCTTAAAGTCCGGAGGCAGATTCGATGAGTACGAAAAAAGACATAAGCACGAAGAAAGAAAAGAAAGAGAAAATGCTGAAGGGCGTAAGACGGGAAGTGGCCCATTCAGCTATGGATAATGCGGATGTGGAAGCCGATTCCGGCCGCTATTTCAACCGCGAACTTTCCTGGCTGGAATTTAACAACCGCATCCTTTTCGAATCGAGAGATACGAAGAACCCTCTTCTGGAAAGATTGAAATTCCTTTCTATCACCGCGTCGAACATGGATGAGTTCTATATCGTCCGTGTCGCTTCTCTGCGTGATCTTCAGAGTGTCAATTATAACGAACTGGATATTTCCGGAAGAACGGTCAAGGAACAGCTGGCCCAGATCGATGAGAAGGCCAGAAACACCATGGCACTGATGTATTCGACATATACCAGATCCCTGGTTCCTTCCCTGAAGAATCACAATATCTTCATCAGCGATTACATGGATCTGGATGAGCATGCAAAAGAAGTGTGTGACGATTATTTCCAGTCGACGCTCTATCCGATCCTGACACCAATGGCTGTGGATGCGTCCCGTCCTTTCCCGCTGATCTATAACCGGCAGCTGAATCTCTGCGTATTGATCGACGAGTCGGAGGAACAGAAGGAAGAACGTCTCCTGAAGCAGCAGAAGAAGGGCAAGATCTACGAACCCTCCTACCGTTTTGCCACGCTTCAGGTGCCCACGGTCGTGCCGAGGCTTTTTGAGCTGCGGCTGTCTACCGGTGTCTGTATGGTACCGATCGAACAGATCATCCGTGCGAATCTTTCTTCGCTCTTTACAGGAGCAGATGTACTGGCTTCCGGATTCTACCGGGTCATGAGAAATGCGGATCTGGATATTGATGAGGATGAGGCCGAGGATCTTCTTAAGGAAATTGAAGAGCAGGTGAGAAAGCGCCGTTTCGGAGAAATCATCCGCATGGAAGTCAATGACGATATGGATCCGCGGCTTCTGAAGCTGCTGACCGGTTCACTGAAGATCTCGAAGAAAGATGTTTTTGAAGTCAGTGGACCGATCGATCTGACATTCCTTATGAAGGTTTATTCCCGTGTGAGTGACGAATTCCCGGCACTGTGCTATCACTCGTTCACGCCGGCGAAACCGAAGATGTTCCCGGAAGGAGTCAATATTTTTGATGCGATCCGGCAGAAGGACCGTCTGGTACATCATCCTTACGAGTCTTTCGATCCGGTCATCGAATTTGTCCGTCAGGCTGCGGAAGATCCGAAGGTCCTGGCTATCAAGCAGACGTTGTACCGGGTAAGTTCGAGCTCGCCGATCATCCGTTTCCTGGCTGAAGCGGCGCAGAACGGAAAACAGGTCATGGTGCTGGTTGAACTGAAGGCAAGATTTGATGAAGAGAACAATATCAACTGGGCGAAGATGCTGGAAAAAGCAGGCTGCCATGTTATCTACGGTCTCGTGGGATTGAAGACCCACAGTAAGATCACGCTGGTGGTGAGGGATGAGGATGACGGTATCCGCAGATACCTGCATCTGGCGACCGGTAACTATAACGATATCACGGCGAAGATCTACACGGATATCGGTTTGTTTACCGCCTCGGAGACGTTTGGCGTGGATGCATCCGAATTCTTCAATACGCTTTCCGGATTCTCCGAACCGCCGGAGTGGAAGCGATTGATCCCGGCACCGACCAGAATGAAGAAATACTTCCTGGAGAAGATCCGTCAGGAGACGAAAAATGCAAAAGAAGGAAAGAAGGCGCGTATCATTGCCAAGATGAATTCCCTCGTGGATGCGTCCATTATCGATGCACTTTATGAGGCGTCCTGCGCAGGGGTGCCCATCGATCTTATCGTGCGTGGCATCTGCTGCCTGCGTCCGGGTGTTCCGGGGCTTTCCGAGAATATCACGGTCCGCTCCATAACCGGCCGTTTCCTGGAGCATTCACGCATCTACTATTTCTACAACGAGGGACAGGAAGATATTTATCTGTCTTCGGCAGACTGGATGCCGCGAAATCTGATCCGCCGCGTGGAACTGCTTTTCCCGGTGGAAGATCCGGATTGTAAAGCCAGAGTCATGGAGGTCCTGGATATCGAACTGGAAGATACGGTAAGGAGTCATTTCCTGGATGCGAACGGGGATTACCATAAGCTCGATCTTCGAGGAAAAAAGAAGCTCGACAGCCAGGAAGAACTGCAAATCAAATAATCTTAAGCGAATAGTTAACTTTTTCGTGTTTTGACGAAATTAAAAACAGCCCGAAATTTCAGTGCTTTTGTGCATAGGCAACAAAAAACAGGGAAAAATTTTGAAAAATGTTGTGACAGACGAGCGATGTTGTGTTATGCTGTAAGCACGAAATTATGGCGCAAGCTAAAATCGGAGGTAAAACATGAAAAAGAAGTTTTTGAGTTTGTTTCTTGCTGGAGCAATGCTCTTGACAGCTGGTCTGGCCGGCTGCGCGAAGAAGCAGGACAGTAAGAAAATCGGTGTTGCGATGCCGACGAAGGATCTTCAGAGATGGAACCAGGATGGTGACAACATGAAGAAGAAGCTGGAAGCTGCCGGCTTTACCGTAGATCTGCAGTATGCAGGTAACGATATCCCGACACAGCAGAACCAGATCGAGTCCATGATCAATGGTGGATGTAAGGTTCTCGTAATCGCTTCCATCGAAGGTGATTCTCTTGGTACAGTTCTTGCAACAGCAAAAGAGAAGAACATCCCGGTAATCGCTTATGACCGTCTGATCATGAACACGGATGCTGTAGCTTACTATGCAACATTCGATAACTACAAGGTTGGTCAGATCCAGGGTCAGTACATCATCGACCAGCTGAAGCTGGAGTCCACAGATGGCCCATACAACCTGGAGATCTTCACAGGTGACCCGGGTGACAACAATGCCCGTTTCTTCTACAACGGTGCTATGGATCTTCTGAAGCCTTACATCGGAACCAAGCTCATCGTTAAGTCCGGTCAGGTCGATTTCGAGCAGGTTGCTACACAGGATTGGGCAACAGCTAATGCTCAGGCCAGAATGGATGCTATCATTTCCGGTAACTATGCTGACGGCACAAAGCTCGACGCAGTTCTCTGCTCCAATGACTCTACAGCTCTTGGTGTTGCCAATGCTCTCGAAGCAGGTTACACAGGCGATTATCCGATCATCACTGGTCAGGACTGCGATATCGCTAACGTTAAGAACATGATCAACGGCAAGCAGTCCATGTCCGTATTTAAGGATACACGTTCTCTGGCAGACCAGGTAGTTGAGATGGTTAAGGCTATCATGGAAGGCAAAGACGCTCCGACAAACGACACCACAACATATAACAATGGTGTTAAGGTTGTTCCGTCTTACCTCTGCACACCGGTATTTGCTGATGCCGACAACTACAAGTCGATCCTTGTTGATTCTGGTTACTACACAGAGGCTCAGCTTGCATAATATCTAATTCAATTAGATCATTTATGATGAAGTAAGATGACGGGCCCCCTTATATCTTTCCAAGGATCTAAGGGGGCTTGTTCATGCGAGCACTACTTAAAAGAACATGGATTACAAGGAGGGATAACATTGGCAAAAATTTTGCTCGAAATGAAAAATATTACCAAAACCTTCCCAGGTGTTAAGGCACTGGATGATGTTAATCTTCAGGTTGAAGAAGGGGAGATCCATGCACTGGTTGGAGAAAATGGCGCCGGAAAATCGACCTTGATGAATGTCTTAAGCGGCATTTACCCGTACGGCACGTACGAGGGTCAGATTTTCTACGATGGTGAAGAGTGTCACTTTACCAATACGAAGGACAGTGAACGAAAGGGCATCGTTATTATTCATCAGGAGCTTGCCCTGGTTCCCTACATGACGATCGGCGAGAACATGTTCCTCGGAAATGAACAGGGTTCCCGATTCAAGATTAACTGGAATGAAACCTATGGTAAGGGAAATGAGTTTCTGCGGGTCGTAGGCCTTCAGGAATCCTCCCGTACTCTGGTAAAAGATATAGGTGTAGGTAAACAGCAATTGGTCGAAATTGCGAAAGCACTGGCCAAGAATGCAAAACTGCTCATCCTGGATGAGCCGACATCTTCACTGAATGAGTCTGAATCACGGCACCTTCTGGACTTGATGCTTAAGTTCAAGCAGGAAGGCATGACCTCGATCATTATTTCTCACAAACTGAATGAGGTTTCCTATGTTGCCGATAAGATCACAGTCATTCGTGACGGTTCCACTATCGAGACACTGGTAAAGGGAGTGGATGATTTCTCCGAGGCACGTATCATCAAAGGAATGGTTGGCCGTGAAATCTCCGACCGTTTCCCGAAGCGTACTTCCCATATCGGCGAAGTCTGTCTTGAGGTGAAAAACTGGAACGCGTATCATCCTCTTTATTCTGAGAGAAAGATCGTGGACAATGTAAGTTTCAACGTGAGAAAAGGTGAAGTATTGGGCATTTCCGGACTCATGGGTGCCGGACGTACCGAGCTGGCAATGAGTATTTTCGGCAAATCCTACGGCGAAAATATTACCGGTACGATCATCAAGGATGGTAAGGAACTTCACCTTAACAAAGTTGAAGACGCGATCAATAACAAGATCGCATACGTAACTGAAGACCGTAAAGGCAACGGATTGATCTTAAGTAATGCCATCAAGACCAATACCACACTGGCAAACCTGAAAGGCGTAAGTAAGAACGGTATCATCAACAGAGATGAAGAGTACCGTGTCGCCGTGGAGTACAAGGATAAGCTGCGTACCAAGTGTCCGACAGTCGAACAGCTGGTCGGAAACCTGAGTGGTGGTAACCAGCAGAAGGTGCTTCTTGCCAAGTGGATGTTTGCGAATCCGGATATCCTCATTCTGGATGAGCCGACACGTGGTATCGATGTAGGCGCGAAATATGAGATCTACTGTATCATTAACCAGCTGGTCAGTGAAGGAAAATCCGTTATCATGATCTCTTCGGAAATGCCGGAACTCTTAGGTATGTGTGACCGTATCTATGTTATGAGTGAAGGTAAATTCGTAGGCGAGCTTTCCGGTGAGGAAGCGACGCAGGAGAAGATCATGTCTATGATCATCAGCAGTAGTGATGACGTTTATGGGGACGTCGAAAAAGAAGATAATAAAGTTGTGGAAGGAGTGGAATGATGAATAGTAAAAACAAGGTACTTAGTTTCGTCAATAAGTACACCATGGTCATCGTGCTGATCCTGGTCATCATTTTCTTTAGTATTCAGACAGGAGGCGCGATCCTTCTGCCAAGTAACGTGAGTAACCTGATTTCTCAGAACGCATATGTATTCGTACTGGCAACCGGTATGCTTCTTTGTATCCTGACAGGTGGTAACATCGACCTTTCTGTTGGTTCGGTCGTCTGCTTCGTCGGTGCGGTTGGTGCGAAGCTTCTTGATTCTGCCCACATGAATCCGGTTCTGACCGTGATCATTATGTTCATCATCGGTACATTGATCGGTGCCTGGCAGGCATTCTGGATCGCTCATGTACGTATCCCGCCATTCATCGTTACCTTGTCCGGTATGTTGATCTTCCGTGGATTGAGTAACGTAGTACTGGATGGTATGACAGTTTCTCTGCAGAATTATCCGGGCTTCGTAAAGACATTCGGCGGTGGTGCGAACTGCTACATCCCGGATCTTTTCGGAGACAATGCCCTGAACATCACCTGCATCCTGGCCTTTGCTATTGCTATCGCAATCTATGTGTTCATTACCGTGAATAATAGAATCAAGCGTTTAAAGAAGCAGTATGAAGTAGAGAAGTTTGCTCCGTGGTGCGCCAAGATGATCATCATCTCTGCCGCGATCGCTGCATTCGGTATCCGTCTTGCTCAGCACAAGGGTATCCCGAACGTTCTTCTGATCGTTATCGGCGTAATCATCATTTATTCCTACATCACATCAAATACGACCACAGGCCGTTACTTCTATGCGGTAGGCGGTAACGAGAAGGCAACCAAGCTTTCCGGTATCAACACCAACAAGGTTTATTTCCTGGCTTATACGAACATGGGTCTCCTGTCTGCTCTGGCAGGTATGATCACCATCGCACGTATGACCTCCGCTCAGCCGACATACGGCCAGAACTATGAGATGGACGCGATCGCTTCCTGCTTCATCGGTGGTGCTTCGGCTTACGGCGGAATCGGTACGGTTCCGGGCGTTATCATCGGTGCTCTTCTCATGGGTGTCATCAACCTGGGTATGTTCTCCATGGGTGTTGACCAGAACATGCAGAAAGTCGTTAAAGGTCTCGTACTTCTCGCAGCGGTTATCTTCGACGTAGTAAGTAAGCGTGGCGGTAAGCTTCTGGCGAAGAATACCTGATCTGACAGTTGAACTGAAAGTAAAAAAGGAGACGTCATCCGGCGCCTCCTTTTTTGTTGCCTGACGGGCTTTCCGTTCTTTCCTGAAATTGCAAGAACGCTTCTGAAAATGGTACAATATCCTTTAGCTCAAGCAGGGAAAGGAATGGGGAAATGGACGTTAAGAAACAATTGAAACGTGTCCGTGCCGAAGAGGTTTTCTCGGTATTGTTTTCGCTTTGTTTTCTTCTACAGTTTGCTTTTCTTTCCTATGACTGTCTTTTTATGACGAAATCGCATCTCGGGTACGATGCAGGTGCCTCACTTCTGAAAGCATCGGAAATGGCGAAACAGAAGACCCTGTTTATCCGGGATTATCTGGAGACCACGACCTTACAGTTTGATTCGCCGGTTCCGCTGGCGGCCTTCTTTCATCTTTTTATCAAGGATCTGTTTCTCGCATATGGTATTGCACACTGGATCCTGGATATCCTTTTCTTCGTGCTGTTTTACTTCACGATGAAAAGCTTGAAATTCAGCCGGCTTGCCTGTGTTGCCGCGCTGAATATGGTATCCATGGGTTTTCTGGATATTATGTTCAATAACACGAATGATCTGGGATACTATTCCTGTATGTTCGCAAATTTCGGAATCTCAATCGTGAAGATGGGGATCATCCTGATGGTGATCAAGACCGTTGCGGATCTGAAAGACGGAGAGAAGCCGAAACGTTCCGGACTGATCTTCATTATTGCAACAGAGATCATGCTCTTCATTTCCGCAGTATCTTCCGGATTTTATCTGGCAGTGACGATCCTGCTTCCTCTTCTTGTACTGCTTGTTGTTATGGTCTGTGTCAGGAATGATCTGACTATTACCGGAAAACCACTGGCTCTGTTCCTTTATGTGTCGGTTGCCGTGACTGTCCTCGGGAAACTGATCCAGGTATATGTGATCGGTTTTTCAAGCCGTGACAGCGGGATGGAACTGATCACGGTCCAGGATTTCTGGAAAAATCTTTCCTCCATATGGCTTGGATTCCTGCAGCTGACCGGAGCCCTTCCGGATTCTTCTTCCGGTGGAGTATCGGTCTTTTCGAGAAACGGGATCGATTATGTGCTTTCACTGATCGTGGTAACGGTACTTGTCATTTCACTTATCTTCGTGGCAAGAAAAGCAGTCAAAGACTTTTCCGGATCAATTCCCCAGGCTTTTCTTGCCATCGTAGTGGGAATGAATGTGCTGATGTTTGCTTTCCTGGATATGAATTATTCCGCGAGGATATTTGAATACCGCTATCTTATCCCGGTTCTGATCGTAATGGTCCTTTCCTTCGGTTTTTTCCTGGATTCGGTTTCTTCACATCCGATATTCAGATACCTGGGGATCACGATACTGCTTCTTGCTGTTCTCGGTTCTCATATTCTGGATCACCGGCTGTATTCTGTCAGGACCCTTGATACAAAGGCATATTCAGAAGTGATGAAGATCGTCGAAGAACAGTCTCCGGATGTCATATACGGGTTCGGTGGCGATATAGCCATAGATATCCGGAACTTCCGTGTAGTCGATACGGATCATGTCTATAAGGTCATGGCAGGCTGGGATCCGGTCGAGATCTTTCATGAGGGCGGGGATTACCTGTACTATGACTATTTATCTGACGCGCCTCAAAGAAATATGCTGATTCTATCACAAAAGTCGGTTTCAAGGGTTCCCAAATCCTTGTTGTCCGAATATACTTATGTAGCATCGTACGGTAAATATCAGTTCTATATGTCGGATACGAACCGGATCGAACAGGGAGGAAAAATATGATTTTATCCGTGGTCATGCCTGCGTATAACGAAGGCGAACACATTTATAAGAATCTTCTGGAGACGGACCGGATAATCTCATCGTTTTGCGATGATTTCGAGATCGTCTGTGTAAATGACGGAAGCCGTGATAATACGAAAGAAGAGATGGAGCGGGCCAAGGCGGAATGTGACCGGATCTCCATTGTTTCCTATGAGCCGAACGGCGGTAAAGGCAATGCGATCAAGCAGGGCGTGGCGGCTGCCAAAGGAGAGAATATCGCGTTCCTGGATTCGGATCTGGATCTTTCACCGGATCATTTTGAGGATTTTCTGAGTCATATGCAGTCCGAGAAGGCGGATATCGTGATCGGATCCAAGATGCACAAGGAATCGCAGCTGGACTACCCGCCGCTGCGGAAATTCATCAGTTTCGGTTACTATGTCATGCTTCGGGTGCTTTTTCATCTGAAAGTGCACGATACCCAGACGGGGATCAAGCTCTTCAAAGCCGATCTTCTGAAGGGGATCGTCAAGGATGTCATGACCAAAGGTTTTGCTTACGACATCGAAATCCTGGCTGTAGCCAATGAACTTGGGGCGAAGATCATCGAAAGACCGATCCGTCTCGTTTTTACGAGAGAGGCAGGTTTTTCCAGGATCAAGTTCTCCGACATCTGGCAGGTTTTCAAAGATACGTTTAAAATAAGAAAAAAGGTCTCCGCGCTCAGACGGGCAAGAAGAAAGGCGGCGAAGCAGAATGGAAAATAAGTATGATTATCTGGTAGTAGGAGCAGGTCTTTTCGGAGCAACATTCGCTCATGAGGCAAAAGCGCGCGGCAAGAAAGTCCTCGTCATCGAGAAACGCCCGCATATTGCCGGAAACGTGTACTGTGAAGATGTGGAAGGGATCAAGGTCCATACATATGGCGCGCACATTTTCCATACCAATAACGAAGAAGTGTGGAATTATCTGAATCAGTTCACTACATTTAACCGTTTTACCAACAGTCCTGTGGCCAACTATAAGGGCGAGCTTTTCTCCCTGCCGTTCAACATGTATACCTTCAATAAAATGTGGGGCGTGGTGACACCGGATGAGGCGAAGGCGAAGATCGAAGAACAGAGAGCCGAGATGGCGGGAAAGGAACCTTCTAACCTGGAGGAACAGGCGATCTCACTGATCGGACGTGATATCTTCGAAAAACTGGTCAAGGGTTATACGGAGAAACAGTGGGGACGTGACTGCAAGGATCTTCCTGCGTTTATCATCAAGAGACTTCCGGTCCGCCTGACCTTCGATAACAATTATTTCAATGCACTGTATCAGGGCATTCCTTCCAAGGGATATACGAAGATGGTGGAGAATATGCTCGATGGGATCGAAGTGCGCCTGAATACCAATTATCTTGAGGATAAAGAAAAGTGGAATGCCATGGCGGATAAGGTCCTGTTTACGGGCCCGATCGATGCCTATTATGCTTTCTCTCTCGGTTATCTTCAGTACCGTTCCGTACGGTTTGAGACGGAACTTCTGGATATGCCGAACTTCCAGGGTAATGCGGCAGTCAACTATACGGATAGAGAAACACCGTGGACCCGTATTATTGAACACAAATGGTTTACTTTCGGTAAGGATGAAGATGGAAACGATCTTCCGAAGACGGTCATCAGCCGCGAATTCAGTTCCGAGTGGAAACCAGGTGACGAACCGTACTATCCGGTCAACGATGAAGCGAACGGTAAACTGTATGCCCGGTACAGAGAACTGGCAGACAAAGAAGAGAAAGTGATCTTCGGCGGACGTCTCGGAGAGTACAAATACTATGACATGGATGCCGTTGTGGCTTCTGCTCTGGCGCTGGTGAAAAGAGAACTTGCCTGACACAAATGTTCTAATGGATGATATAATAAAAGGTACACAGAAGTGAATACTTTTTGAAATCGGGAGTGCGTGAAATGGATAATCTTTTTATTGTAATGCCGGCCTATAATGAAGAAGCGAATATTGAAACAGTCGTCAGTGACTGGTACCCGATCCTTGAAGATAAGGGTGAAGGTTCTCGCATGGTCGTAGCGGACAGTGGAAGCAGTGACAGGACGCACGAGATCCTGGTTTCACTTCAGGAGAAGTACCCGAAGCTCCTGATCATGTCGGATTGTTTGAAGCAGCATGGACCGAAGCTGATCGCTATGTACAAATTCGCCATCGCAAACGGCGCAGACTGGATCTTCCAGACTGACTCGGACGGACAGACGGATCCGAATGAATTTGAAGCGTTCTGGGAGATGCGTACACAGTATGATGCGATCCTTGGTAACCGTGTGGTCAGAGGTGACGGTAAGTCCAGAAAATTCGTTGAAAAATTCCTTTGCTTCCTGCTCCGTCTTTACTTCGGTGTCAAGGTCAAGGATTCCAATGCTCCGTTCCGTCTGATGAAGAATACACTGGTGAATAAGTATGTCGGACGTTTTAAGGAAGACTATAATCTTCCGAATGTTATGCTGACAACATTCTTTGCTTACTATAAGGAGAACTACACACTCCGGGTGATCACCTTTAAGCCGAGACAGGGAGGCAAGAACTCGATCAATATCAAGAAGATATTCAAGATCGGCTGGGCGGCGCTGAGTGATTTCCGTGCATTCAAGAAAGAAATGAAGCACAAGAAATAAATTAAAGAAGCACTCCGAAAGCGAGTGCTTTTTCATCAGAAAAAAGAAAGAAAAGGAAACATGCATGTCTGAAAAAGAAACAGAGAAGAATACTTCCGCAGCTCCGGAAGAGAAACAGCCTATCCTTCCCGATCCGAGTATCGAGAAGATGACACGGGAAGAGGCGATGGAGTATTTCGATCTTCCGGTCTGGGCCAAGAGAGAGGATCTGGACGATCGTTTCTGGAAACTCGGAAAGAAGTATAAGGCAGAAAAAGACGAGCAGAAACTGGCGGATCTTTCGGCAGCTTACTTTATTGCGAACGGCAGCCGGGACCGGGAAGAGAAGGAGAAGAAAGAAGAAGCTTCTTCCAAACATTATCTGGGAAAGACCAAGAAACAGTGGGGCGATTTCTTTCATTATGAAGGATGGAAGATCCTGGTTATTATAGCCGCCCTTATTTTCGCAGTGACTTTCATTAAGGTTTTCTTTCTCGCGCCGAAACTGGATGTCCGTGTGACGGGGATCGGTCATTTTGATGTGGATACATCTCTGCTTTCGGATATCACGACGGATCACTCTTCGTTTAAGCATCCGGAGGTGGCCTATGTTGATGTGATCTCTGATAATACGGAAGGCGAGGAGATCGATGTATATGCTCTCCAGCAGGAAGTGGCGCTGATGGCGGTCCGTCCCTCGATCCTGATCTATGATGCATATACCGTTCCGAGCTATGTTTCCAGTGAGACCCTGATGCCACTCGACGACCTTTATGAAGAGATGAAGAATACATGGTCTGCCGAAGAACTATCCCATATTCAGCCGTACATCTATTCACAGGCGAAATTTGTTGAGGAATACGGAGAGCAGGTGGCTTCCGGAGGCGTCGAACTGCCGGAACTGACAGAGGCGTCTTATGTTGAACATGTTTACGGTTTTATCGTAAGCGATAAGATCGACCAGAAGGCGCTGGGTGTTACCGTGAAATGGCAGACATCAGATACATATATTGTTTTCGGGATCAATGCGGGTGGCGAAAAACTGGAGCAGTCCAGAGAGTTCCTGATGAAGATGCTGAAAGACATCGGAAAGCTCCGTGAAGACTATCTTCAGCAGTATCCGTATGCCGAAGCTAACGACTGAGTTTTCCGTTAATTCTCCAGAAGTGCGGCGATCTCTTCGGCACTTAGAGCATACATTTCACCTGGGGCCTGTCCTTCGTGAAGAGTAAGAGAACCGATGCTCTCCCGGTGCAGGGCAACTACGCTCCGGCCGCAGGAAGCAAGCATACGCTTTACCTGATGTGTCTTGCCTTCTGTCAGGATCAGACGGCACTGCCCCGGAGAAACAAGGAGCAGTTTGGCCGGTTTCAGTTTTTCGGGCTCATGTCCTTTTTCGTGTAACGTGATACCCTTAGAGAAGTGCTCCACTTCCTTTTCTGTCAGCGGTTCGCCTTCGTAGGTGACCAGATACACTTTTTCTTTGTGCCATTTCGGACTGGTCAGTTTGTGTGAAAGGTCTCCGTCATTGGTAATAAGAAGCACGCCGGTCGTATGGTAATCCAGCCGGCCGACCGGTGCAAGTTTTTTCGTTTTGAGGTGATCTGGAAGAAGATCGCCCACGCATGGAAGATGATCATCACTCATGGCTGTCACGTATCCGTCGGGCTTGTTCAGGCAGAAGTAAAGATGTGTTCCTGCCGTGATCGGAGTGCCATCGATGCAGATCGAAGTAAAATCTTTGTCAAATACGGAAAAACCAGGATCCAGGATCGTTTCTCCTCTTAGCGTAACACGTCCGGAACGCAAGAATTCCTTAACTTGCGAGCGTGTTCCGTAACCTGAATTTGCCAAAATTTTATCGATCCTCATGTCTGCTATTATAGCAAAATGTCTACACTTTCAAACATGAAAAAAGTGAAAAATGTGGTATAATGGTTGTGAAGTCTGGATAAGAGGTATAACATGGCCGCAAGTATCATCAATATCAAAGAAGGAATGCCTAAAGTAGATGTTGCCGTTCGCAAACTGCGTCTGGAACTGAATACTTTGCGCCGTGTCGGAGTGAATCAGGTCAAGGTCATTCACGGCTATGGTTCTACCGGCAAGGGCGGTGTGATCAAGGCGGCTACCCATGAACTTCTCCGTTCCATGAAAGATGAAGGACGTATCCGTGCGTTCTGTCCCGGAGAGCAGTTCGGACCTTTTGAGACTTTGGGAAGATCGATCGTGGAAGCATGTCCCGCTTTCCGTAATGACCCGGACTGGGCGAAGGGAAATGACGGGATCACCGTGGTCGTTTTACGCTGATCTCCATTTGGTGGTTTTATGAAGATATCCTGGAATGATTTTGTAGAAGAATGCCGTAATTGTCAGGCATGTCCGCTTTCTGCGACAAGAAAGAATGTTGTGATCTATCGTGGCAGTGTGGTGGCGCCGATCATGTTTATCGGTGAGGGCCCCGGTGCGAACGAGGATGAGCAGGGGCTTCCGTTTGTCGGACAGGCAGGACAGCTTCTGCAGCTTCTTTTGGACGCACAGGGTTTCGCCCTGGAAGATTACCATATCGCCAATGTGGTGAAGTGCAGACCGCCGGAAAACCGTGTTCCTACGGAAGCGGAAGCGAAGGCCTGTAAGAATCTTCTGGGAAAGCAGATCCTGATCTCCAAGCCGAAGATCATCGTTCTTCTTGGAAAGACAGCCTATACTCTTTTCACGGGAGATAAGATGGCCAAGATGACCGAGATCCGCGGACAGTTCCTGGAGAAGAACGGGTATTACATTTTGCCGACGTTCCATCCCGCGTACATCCTCCGGAATAATAACGAGAGGATCAAGCTGTGGAAAGATATCGCCATGGTACGGGCGAAAGCGGAGGAACTGGGTCTGATGAAGCCTCTGCCTTCTGCTCCTGATATGCCTACTTCAAGGCCTTCCGGAAAATAAAGAAAAGGTATTGCACTTGCCTGATTCTTCTGGTATACTTTCTAGCGTTGATTAACAACATTGCCGAATTGTGTAAGGGTAGCACTCCGGTTTCTGGCACCGTCTGTCTGGGTTCGAATCCTAGTTCGGCAGCCATAGGGCTGTTTCTTGATTCAAGAAACAGCCCTGTTTTTTATTTCACATGAAAACAAATGAAAAAGAAACGTTGACAAACGATAGAAAGGCGTTTATCATATGTCTCATTCTATGAAAAAATAGGATAGGGGACGGGGGAAAATGATCAATATCGATAGAAGAAAAAAGATACTGGAGATCCTGGAGAAAGAGAGCCGTGTTGCTACGACCGATCTGGAAGAGAGACTGGGCGTAACGGGTGCGACGATCCGAAGCGACCTTCGTGATCTGGAAAGAGAAGGCGCGATCGTGCGTTTCCACGGTGGTGCTTCGATCTCGGATTCAGTTAAACAGTCTTCCACACCGGAAAACTATATGCGCCGCAGCGTGATGTGTGTTACGGAGAAGACAGCGATCGGAAAAGAAGCAGGAAAGTTTGTCCATGAGGGAGAAACGATCTTTATCGATGCCAGTTCCACAACTTTCCATATGATCCCGTTCATCAGCAAACTGGAAAATCTTACTATTGTTACCAACGGTATCCATACTGCTATGGAGATCCAGAGATACAGCAATTTCCGCACAGTCCTGGTAGGCGGTGTGCTCCGTCCGCATTCCGGTGCCATTGAAGGGCTCCTTTGCGAAGAGATGCTCAGACGGATCAGCGGGGACAGTTATTTTGTATCAGGAAACGGTTTCTCACTGACTTCCGGACTGACAGGTCATAATTTCTATGAGCTCGAGCTTAAGAAGCGCTTCGCAGAGAAGTGCAAGCGCAGGATCGCGCTGGTTGACTCGACCAAACTGAATGCGGATTCCACGTCGTCGTTCATACCGGCAGACCGGATCGATGTTCTGATCACGGATTCCGGTATTTCGGAAGCCCAGGCGCAGGAGATCCGTGATTTCGGGATCGAGCTCGTGATCGCCCCGGTGGAGTAAAGAAGAAAAAAGAAATAGAAATGCCGTGCCCGGTAATATGATGTCATTCATGTCATTAAAGTTCCGGTCGCACGGCTTTTTTGTGTGCGCAATGATTATATGTGAATGGAACGATCCTTATGCAGGATCTTTCAGCTCATGTGGACGTGGATCGTTAGAATAGTTTTGTTTTTCGAGCGCGACCATACCCCAGTATTCTTCGGATTGTATATCCAGAGTATCCAGGATCTTCATCACTGTTTTGATGGTCGGATTTCCTTCTCCTCGCTCGATCCGACTGTAATAGGACAGATTCAGATGCGCTTGGTACGCAATATCGATCTGGGATAGTGATCGTGCCCGGCGGAGAGTCCGAAAGACTTTCCCCATACACACGATTTCGTCCAAGTATTCACCCCCTCTCATATGGAATTATTCAGTCAAGGGGGATTGTACAGCCGAAAAGATGCAAACTAAAGATTATTTAATAAAAGACGGGCCGAAAAGCACTGTGCCGGCGAACAAACCTTTCGGATTATGATTTCTCCGCATATTGGAAGGATTCTTTCTGAAAACAGCGAAAGTTTGGAAAAGTTGTCGTATAATAGGTAAGATAGATTAAGTATGTGCAATTTGGAAAGGTGTCGAAACTATGACGCAAACAAATGATATTCGTCTGCCTTCCTGGATCTCCCCGGGTATGGTCTTTCAGCAGGGTGTACCGGTCAAACTCCGTGGTGAGGTCGGCAAACCGAATGTTCCGGTTACTTTGGAAGTAAAGAAGGATCCGACAGATGGCCGTAAAGTCTCCAAGCTGGATACGGACTACGGTGTGATCCTGAGTCTGGAGACGACCTCGGAAGAGGACGGAAGTTTCCAGTTTGAGATGCCGCCCTATCGTTCGTCTACAGACGCCTATACTCTGGTATTTCATTCCCTGACCAATACGCTTACCATAGAAGATTGCCGTTGCGGTGATGTCTGGGTCATGTTCGGAGGAAAGCCTTTCGGCATTTCCATTGAAGAGAGTGCCGCACCGAGGACACCTTTGAAGAAGACGGTCATGCCTCTGATTCGTTTTTATACTCCGGAGAGAGGCGCACTGACGGATATCGGGAAGCTTTCCTACGAGCCGATCCTGATGTCGCAGCAGAATAACTGGATCCGGATCCGCGATACCAAGGCGCTCGCCAAGGTTTCTTCCGTGGCTTTCTCCTTCGCGTATCATCTGGCGGAGCAGCTCCACTATCCGGTGGGTATTCTGGATCTGGCGGAAGACTATTCCCCGATCTACAGATGGCTGTCCCATGACGGGATCGACAATAATGAAACCATTAAGCAGTACCTTTCCGACAGGAACCTTTATTTCGATGAAGAAGGTTTCCGTGCCAATGTCCTCCGTTTGACGGAGAAGAAGAAGGATATCCTGACAGGCGATGTGCTGAAGGATCCGACCCAACCGGATGAAAACGGTGAGGTGACAAGTGAGGAGTCCTTCGTTTTCGAAGACGAGGAGAAGAGTACCGTGCCGATCGATCCGGAAGGCGCACTGGCCTTTGAAGATGACGAGGGCGGTCTGCCGGATAAAGATAAAGACAAAGTGAAAGAAGAGACTCCGGAGGAAGACGGCGAAGAGAAGAAGGAAGAAACAGCCGTTGAGGATCCGGAGAAGGATACTTCTTCTGAAGAAAAAGAAGAGAAGAAGGAGGAAGATGAGGCTCCGCTTCTGTTCCCTGATGAGGAAGTGGCAAGAGAGATCAAGAGTAATCACGATCTGATTTCTTCGATCCTGGAAAAAGCACCTGTCGAGAACGAGACGCTGGTTTCTGAAGCCAGTCACCGGCCTCTTGTGGGTCCGGATGACATGATGTCCATCTTCTATAATCATAAGCTGGCACCGCTTTGTGACAGCAGTATCCGTGGAATCGTATTCGCACCGGATCCGTCCGATGCGCAGATAGGAAAAGAATACACGACAATGGTCCGTCAGCTTCTGATCGATCTGGCGAGAGTATTCGGTCCCCGTACTATCGAAGATAAACTTCAGGTACCGTCGTTCATTATGCTGGGACTTCATCCGAATGCCATCGATCCGGAAAAGCCCTATCAGCATGTGGAGTTCAACGAACGCCTTTCCGCGATCAGAAGAAGTTTCCCGATGCCGATCGGTATCCTGAGCCAGCACGATATGCTTCTTACGGATCAGGCTGTATCCTTCGCACTGGGAAGAAGACTGTCCTGTATTGCGCTGGGTCTTCATTTTACGCCGAAGATGCCGTCTTCTTCACCGGAATGTGTCGGTGTGGAAGTGATCGGCAACAAGATCATGCTTTCCTTCGATAACACGGTCGACGGTCTGCGTCTTGCGGAAAATGAGGCGATCCTGCGCGGGTTTGCCGTCTGTGATGAGAGCCGTGTCTATGTTCCGGCCCAGGCGCGTATCCTGCACGGTGTCCGTGTTATGGTATGGAATGACGAGATCGAAAACCCGGTGGGCGTCACCTATGGTTACAGCCCGATCCCGCATCAGGCGACATTCCGTAACCGTATCGATATTCCCGTGCTTCCGTTCCGGTTTGACCGGATCCCTTCAGAATATTGTCCGGATCTGACTTTCGCGGCCTGTGAAGACCTCTCCTTTATCGGAAAGAAAACATGGGACAGTGATTTTGAAAAACTGCCGACCTATCAGGTAACGAAAGGAAAAGCGGAGATCTTCCGTGAGGTCATGAACAAGACCCAGGGCGCGGCTTCACTCCGTATCGAGTATGAGACAGAGAACAGTCTTCTGTCTTTCGAACCGGTACTGTCCTACGCGTCCTGCCTGGCACCGCTTAAGTTTTCAAAAGCGAGAAGGATCTGTCTGGATGTATTTAATCCGGATCAGGCGGAAAAGACCATGCAGATCACGGGCTTCCGTGGAGAAGCGACGATCGCTATCGGTCTCCGCTGGCAGACGATCTCCCTGAACTGGTCATCCTTTGATGAGATGGAGATCAGTGAACTGAAGTTTACGATCTTCGACAGACAGCGCTCCGGCGCGATCTATATCGATAATATCCGCTTCCTTACCTAAGGAAACAGCCAAAGGAGGTACAAGATGGTAGAAGAACTGTTACCGGCATTTGAGAAAAGTCTTCTTGAGTTTTCCGGCTCGATCCCGGTGGTTTTCGAAGGCGTGGAACACTGTTACGAGACATCTACGCCGTTCCCGACAGCCAGCCGTCATACTTCCCATGAGCTGCTGTACCTTAGAAGAGGTAAGTGTGAGTTTACCATTAACGGAAAGACGGTACTGGTCACCAAGGGTTCGACACTGGTGATCCGTCCTCAGGTGACCCACTCGGTACGTGTCCTGGAAGGCCCGGCCGATATGGTGGTTTTGTATTTCGGTTTTTCTTCGGATATGAAAAAAGCACAGGAGGCACTCCTGGCCAAGCCGAAGGATTCCCAGCCGATGGATAACGGCCGCCTGAAAGGCGGACCGACGGTGCCGTTCCTGCAGGAGAATGTATCCCAGCTTCCTCTGGAGTATTTCCTGGATTTTGCCCAGGGTGAGAAAGATACGAAGATCGATACTTCTTATCTGATCATCTCGGGCAAGAGCCGTCCGGCGATCGGAAGCCTGGCGGAGAGGATCATGAGAGAGAGCCGCTCGGAAGCTTATGCGAAGGATCTGATGATGCAGTTCCTGACGATGGAACTTCTGATCACGCTGTCCCGTGCACTTCGGGAAGAGTGGGAGGAGAGCCTCCGTGTGAAGAACGGCAAGGCCAGGGAACTGGTACTGATCGCCAGAGACTATCTCGATGAAAACTACGAACGCGGTGTTACCGTGGCGGAAACGGCTTCCTATGTATTTTTGAGCCAGGGATACTTCACCAGAGCTTTTCGCGATGAATTCGGCATCAGCCCGATGAATTACCTGATGCAGATCCGGATCGAAGCGGCCTGCCGGCTTCTGACACAGAAGGAGATCAAAGTCAGCGGCATCGCGACGCAGGTCGGTTTTTCCAGTCCGCAGAGATTTAATGTGGCATTCCGTAAACAGAAGGGCATGACCCCGATGGAATACAGACATCAATATGGAGTTTGAGGAGATATTAAAATGAGTGTTTATGATGACGATTTCCGTGTCCCGGAAGAAAGCAGAAAGGGCATGGACCTGGAGAGGATCGAGAAGGCGGTAAGGGAGATCCTGATCGCTGTTGGAGAAGATCCGGATAGAGAAGGCCTGGCGGAAACACCGAACCGTGTGGCCAGAATGTACGGAGAGGTATTCTCCGGACTGCATCGTGACATTAAAAAGGACATCAAGATCTTTACCGAGACCGGAAACGACGAGATGATCCTCATCGGCGATATTCCGTTCTATTCTATGTGTGAGCATCACCTTTTGCCGTTCCATGGAAAAGCACACGTCGTTTATGTGCCGAGAAACGGCAAGATCCTGGGCCTTTCGAAGGTGGCCCGTATCGTGGATACGCTTTCGCGGAAGCCGCAGCTTCAGGAACGTCTGACATCGGAGATCGCCGATACGATCCAGGAAGCCGTTGATGCGCTTTCTGTCTGTGTCGTCATCGAGGCGGAGCACCTTTGCATGACCATGCGCGGCATCAGAAAGCCGGGCTCCAAGACGGTCACTTCGGCAATGCGCGGCGGATGCCGTTCGGATGCGAGAACCAGATCCGAGGCACTGGCCCTGATCAACCGTCCGAGAAACATAATCTGACAGGATCCGGGTGATATGAATATGACCGATGAATTGAGAAACAATCTGATTGAGAATGCTGGAAAGACTTCCTGGACCGTTAAGGGAAAAACTCTCGGATTCAAAGACCGTCCGCTGGTCATGGGGATCCTTAATGTGACGATGGATTCTTTTTCCGACGGAGGCAATTTCTTTACTCCGGAACTGGCTTTGAGAAGAGCGATCGAGATGGAGAAGGAAGGCGCGGATATTATCGATATCGGCGCGGAGTCTACCCGTCCGGGGGCCGAGAAGATCTCTGCGGATGAGGAACTGTCGAGACTGATCCCGGCTTTGAAACTGATCTCCGAGAATGTGAGTATTCCGATCTCGGTCGATACCTATAAAAGCAAGACGGCAAAGGAAGCACTCGCTTTCGGTGCATCTATCATAAATGATGTATGGGGCCTGATGTATGATCCGGATATGGCAAAGGTCGTTTCCGAGGCCGGCGCCGGTCTGGTCCTGATGGCTAATTACACTGATCCCGGGAAATTCGAACGGAAAGGAAATATCCTGGAGAGCTGCGAAGCCTATTTCGAAACGGCGCTTCCGCGGGCGCTGGAAGCAGGGATCCCGCTTTCCTCGATCCTCTTTGATCCGGGTATCGGATTCGGGACGGAGACGGATGAATCGATCGAACTGGCACGCAGTGTTCCGTTTTTTCTAAAGAGAGGTTACCCGATGCTGATCGGCGCTTCCAGAAAACGTTTCGTCGGCGCGACACTTGGCGGTGTGCCGGTGGAAGACAGGGACGCAGGTACCATAGCGGTGTCGCTTTTCAATACAAGGGATGGCGCGGCGGCTGTGCGTGTTCACGACGTAAAAGGCACCGTTCAGGCGATTCGTATGTGGACGGCTCTGGAGGGAGAATAATATGGATAAGATCCTGATGAAAGCAATGCGTTTTCAGAGCCATAGCGGTGTGCTGGAAGAGGAAAAGAAGAACGGGCAGACCTTCGTGGTTTCCGTGACACTTTATGTTCCGGATATCAAGGCTTTCTCGACGGATAAACTGTCCGATACCATCGATTACAGTCAGATCTATACGATCGTAAAAGATACGGTGGAAAATCTTCAGTGTGACCTTATCGAATATATGGCCGGCGAGATCATGAGAAATGTGATGCGTGCGGAAAAGACGATCGAAAAGATCACGGTGAAGATCGAAAAACCGCTCGCGCCTATTGACGGGGATTTTGAATCCATGGGCGTGGAGATGACCCGGACCAGAAATGACCTGGAGGGCCGTGCATGACTGAGGCGTTTCTTTCGCTGGGAAGCAATATGGGTGACCGGATGGAGAATCTTTCTTCGGCAGTACGAATGCTGAAAGAGGATCCGAAGATCGGAAATGTGGAGTGTTCTCCTGTTTATGAGACCGATCCGGTCGGGTATACGGAGCAGGATCCGTTTCTGAATATCTGTCTGCGGATCGAGACTTCCCATACTCCGACGGGACTTCTGGATCTTTGCCAGAAGATCGAGAATGACCTTCACCGGGTGAGAAAGATCCACTGGGGACCGAGAACGATCGATCTGGATATCCTGACCTTCGGGGAGGAGAAGATCGACAGCAAGAGGCTCACAGTCCCGCACCCGCGTATGGAGGAGAGAGGATTTGTGCAAGTGCCCCTTCGGTATCTCAAGGGAGAACGGGAAATTCCTGAAAAATGGGCAAGTATGGTCAGGTACTTCGGTACCCTGCCTGACATTGACAGTTGATAGAAAGCCGAAAACCGATATAATAAAGATATTCAGTTTCTGAATATGTTGGGAGGAAAAGAATGGCCGAACAAGAGAAGATACAGCCGAATCATCCGAATCAGGCCGTTTCTGCCACAGGCGGAAACCAGGCACCGAGAAGCGGAAACGGTAACCGTAACAGAAGAAGAAAACCGGGAAATCACGGCGGAAATCAGAACCGTAACGGTGGTTATCGTGGAAATAACCGTTCCGGAAACGAGAACGGTAACGGTGGTCCGAAAGACAGAGAAGAACGGCGTTCCGATAACAAAGAGCGTAATCAGGAGAGAAACTCCGACAAGAACGGAGAGAGAAATCAGGAGAGACGGGAATACCGCTCGAATAAGAGAGATTACGACCGCAATAATCAGGATCATCGTGAAAACCGCGAGGGTGGAGAAGGACGTTCCAGAAATTACAGGAACCGTGCTCCGCGCCGTCCTGCCGAGGAGACACTCGAGGATATCAGGAAAGATAACGAGCGGATCGAGAAAGATATCTGGCTGGAAATCGCCAGTATCCATTCTGTCAAGTTAGACTGATTATGTTATATAATGGATGTAACGGATCAAGGAGGGCAGGAGAAAGCATGAAAGGTTTGTTTGTGACATTTGAAGGGATCGACGGTTCCGGCAAATCTACGCAGATCGAGATGCTTTCGGAAGACCTCAGAAAAGAAGGTATCCCCTTTATTCTGATCCGTGAGCCGGGAGCGACACAGATCGGTGAGAAGATCCGTACGATCCTTCTGGACAAGGCAAACAGCGGAATGCATGCGAGAACGGAACTCCTTCTTTATGAAGCTGCCCGTGCGCAGATCGTGGAAGAGCGGATCCGCCCTGAACTTGAGAAGGGTACTGTGGTGATCTGTGACCGCTTTTTTGATTCTACTGTGGCTTATCAGGGATATGCACGTGGACTGGATCTGGAAGCGATCGGATTTCTGAACCGGTGGAGTACAAGTGATCTATCACCGGATATTACGTTTCTTTTCGATCTTCCGGAAGAGGAAGCCTATCGGAGAAGAAACGGCCGCGGAGGCGCAGAAGACCGTCTGGAAGCAGAGGGGCTTCTGTTCATGAAGAAAGTCCGGGAAGGTTATCTCGAACTTTCTAGAAAAGAAAAAAGGATCAAGTGCATAAGTGCAATGGATGCACCGGACAAGATATATGAGAAGGTGCACCAGGCAGTATGGGAGGTGTTGGAAGAATGAAACTGGTATTTGCAATCGTACATGATGAAGATACACCGCGTCTTATGGCGGAGCTGAACAAGGCCGGCTTCAGGGTGACCAAGCTGAATTCTTCCGGCGGATTTCTCCGTTCCGGAAACACGACTCTCATGATCGTGGTGGAAGCGGAGAAACAGCAGGAAGTACTGGATCTGATCCGTAAGTATTCTTCCAGCAGACAATCGGCGATCAATACCAATATCACACCTTCCGCCATGGGCGGCGCCTATATGCCGTATCCGGTGGATGTAACAGTCGGTGGAGCGACAGTGTTCGTGGTAAATGTTGAACACTTCGAGAAGATGTAAAGTATGGCATTTTCTGAACTGACAGGACAAATTGATGCGAAGAAGCGCCTCGGGAATTCACTTCTTGGTGAACCGGGGCATGCTTTTTTATTTATCGGACCTTCCGGGATCGGAAAAAAGACGCTGGCAAGAGAATTTGCCAAGGGACTTTTATGCAGCCATCCGACTGCTGACGGCGGATGCGGGACATGTCCGAACTGTATCTATATGCGGGAACATACCCATCCGGATTACAGAGAACTTCTTCTGCCTTCCGGAGAGAAGAATATCAAGGTGGCGGATGTCAGATCGAAGATACTTTCTGACGTAGGTATCCTTTCCCAGATCGCGGAAAGAAAGGTATATCTGATCGATGCGGACGGACTGGCCGAAGAGGGACAGAATGCGCTCCTTAAGACGCTTGAGGAACCGCCGAAACATGTGGTTTTCCTTCTGACGGTGTCAGACGATTCGAAACTTCTTCCTACCGTCCTTTCCAGAACCGTTTCGATCCGTATGGTTCCGAATACGGATGAGGAAGTCCTTGAAGTCCTGAAGAAGAATGATCCGGATATCCTTCCGGAGGAAGCCGCACTTTATGCCCGCTTCTCAAGAGGAATCATCGGATACGGTATGTCTCTTATGGAGACGACATGGCTGGTGGATGCCTGGGAGGATGTAATGGATCTGGTGCTGACTCTGCCGGAAAAGTCACGGACAGATCTTCTTACGGATACTTATGCCTTCTTCGATGAGGAACGGGAGCATTTCCCGGATATCCTTGCCCTTATGGACATGATCTTCGATGAAATGTCGATCCTGATCGTGGATCCGAAGTCCCCGTGCTTGCATGGAGAGGGCAAAAAAGATAAGATGTTGGACGTGATCAAGAAATATAAGCTGCGCGTGAGCCAGATGGGACGTTGCTCGCATGTCGTTTCGACGGCGGCCAAGGCCTTCCGGGCGAACGGGAATTTTGAAATATTGGTGTGCCGGATGCTTCTGGTACTGAAAAAGGAGTATATGAATGGCTAAAGTAGTTAATTTGCGCTTTCATGATGCAGGAAAGCCGTATCGCTTTCTTGCCGGGGAGTTCAAACTGAAGGTTGGCGATGCGGTTATGGTAAATACCGCACTGGGAACGGATATCGCTTTTGTAGTGGACGAACCTTTCTTCCTTCCGGATGAGAAACTGGATGACACGATCCTTCCGGTGCTTCGCATGGCGACGGACACGGAAATGGCTCATTATGAGGAGAAGAAAGAAAGAGAGAAGAGTGCTTTTATCAAGTGCCTGGAATTTATCGAGAAGAGAGAACTGCCCATGACCCTGGTCGAGGCGGTCTATACCTTTGATGGCAAGAAGCTGACTTTCTATTTCACTGCTGAAAAGCGTGTCGATTTCCGTGAACTGGTCAAGGATCTGACTTCCTGTTTTAGAACAAGGATCGAACTTCGTCAGATCGGTTCCCGTGAACAGGCTAAAATGGTGGGCGGTTTAGGTATCTGTGGCCGTGAACTCTGCTGCTGTTCTTACCTGGATCAGTTCCTGCCCGTGACGATCCGTATGGCGAAGGATCAGGGACTTTCTATGAACCCTGCGAAACTGACCGGTACATGCGGACGCCTGATGTGCTGTCTTTCCTATGAGGAAGCGGCCTATGAGGATGCCAACAAGCGTGTTCCGAAGGTAGGAAAGAAGGTCAAGACGCCGAATGGTATCGGTGTGGTCATGTATTCCGATCTCCTACGTGAAAGGGTAACAGTACGTTTCGAAAAAGATGAGGAAACGGAGATGGAAGTTTTCGACGCTGTCGATGTCACGCTTCTTAATCCGCCTCAGCCCCAGCCGAAGTGCAAGGAGGATTGTCCGAGAAAGAAGAATCCGCCGAAGCAGGAGAAAGATCCGGAGGAGCCAAGAGAACCGGAACAAACTGAAGAATGAAAAAATCAGGATCCGTAAGGGTCCTGTTTCTTTTTTTCGGTTATACTTAAAGAAGAAGTTCTGTTTGGGAGATAGTGGTGAAGATCAAGTCGAAACAATCAACATGGGAGGAAGTATGTAAGCTTCCCCGTCCGGAGCACAGGAAACCCGTGAAACCGAGCCGTGTGCTGAATACGGTGATCCGTCTCGCGTCTATTCCGGATCTTCGTTCCGTGCGCTTCTCTTATACGGAAAAGAATATGGAAAAAGCAGGAAAAGGACCGTGGATGATCCTGATGAATCACTCCAGTTTCCTGGATCTGGAAATTGCATCCCGTATCCTTTATCCGAAGCGCTATAACATTGTCTGTACATCAGACGGCCTTGTGGGGAAAGAAGGACTCATGAGGCATATCGGATGTATCCCGACTTGTAAATTCGTCACAGATCTTTCCCTGATATCCGATATCCGGTATGCCATAACCGAGAATAAAACTTCGGTGCTGATGTATCCGGAGGCAAGTTATTCCTTTGATGGTACGGCGACCCCGCTCCCGAGAAGAATGGGCGTGCTCTTTAAGACGCTTCGTGTTCCCGTGGTCATGATCACGACATACGGATCTTTCGCAAGAGATCCGCTCTACAATAATCTACAGAAACGGAAAGTCCATGCTTCGGCGCAGATCGAGTGTCTGCTGACCCCGGAAGAGATAGAGAAGAAGAGTGTGGATGAGATCGATAGGATCCTTGACAGTGCTTTTTCCTTCGACTACTTCCGTTGGCAGCAGGAGAACAATGTCGTTATCGATGAACCATTCCGCGCGGACGGGCTTCACCGTATCCTGTTCAAGTGTGCTTCCTGCGGAGCGGAGGGGCAGATGGAGGGCAAAGGGACCGGACTTACCTGTCATGCCTGCGGGCATAAATGGGAACTGGACCCTCATGGATTCCTGGTGAGCCGGGGCGACTCCGATGGAAAAGGATTTGATCATGTTCCGGACTGGTATGCCTGGGAACGGGAGTGTGTCGGAAAAGAGATCGATGACGGCCGGTATATCCTTGAAACAGAAGTGGATATTGGTGTGATCGTGGATTTCAAGTTTTTATACATGGTGGGTTCCGGGACGCTACGGCACGACAGGAACGGATTTGTGCTGGACGGCTGTGATGGAAAACTTCATTACGAGCAGTCCCCGAGAGAGAACTACAGTCTTTATTCGGATTACTACTGGTATGAGATCGGGGATGTGATCTGTATTGGAAAGAAAGATTGCCTGTATTACTGTTTCCCGAAGAAGAAAGATGTGGTGGCGAAAACAAGGATCGCCGCGGAAGAGCTTTTTAAGCGGGAACGGGAAAAAATAAGAAGCAAGAGCAGGGAGAGTAACCATGAGCAGAAGTAAGAGATTCGGAAGTTTGTTCTTTACCGCTGTGCTGGTACTGAATACGGTTTCATGGACAGGCTGCCGGGATAAGGGACCGGACGGGACGCGTACGTCCAGAGAGTCGACATCAGTCGAGACGACGGTCCCGACGAATACACCAACTCCGACAAATACCCCGACTCCGACGCCGGATCCGAAGATCCTAAGGCAGAATGAGGCAATCGGAAAAGCAGAGAGCCTCGGGATGAAGAAAGAGGATCTTCGTGATCAGTACGATCTGTTTTTAGAGTACTGGGACGTGGTGGCGGAGAATCCGAAACTCAAGCAGTATAGGTCCTATCTGATCTATTGCTTTCCTATGGTGGCGGATCACTTGAAGAGTGAGAATAAAGAGGTGTTTTTCGATTCTTTGCGCACGCTGGATATGTATTCGACGGTGTGCGAGACCGGAAATGCCGGGGAATATTATGATGAGGAAAACTATGTCAATATCGACTACGAATATGAATCGGCAAATTTGAATGAGATCAGCAGGACGGTATTTCACGAGCTGACGCATTTTATTGATTATAAGATCGACGGAGAACAGAGAACTTTCGTCTATTTTTGCGGAGATCGGTTTGCCGATCCGGATAAGATGACGGACGAAGACTGGAACGATTTGGTGACAAGCATTTCGGCCGACTTCATGGTCGAGGGCGGAGCAGAACTCTACTCGGCAAAGTATTTTAACTATGGTACTTCCACCTATTCCAGACCGGTCAATATTCTGACGGCACTGGAATACATCTATGGCACCGAGACGCTGGATGACCTGTTCTTCAGCAGTGATACGACGAAAAAGACAATAGACCTTTTTCTGGACGCGGGACTCACGCCGCGTGAAGTAAATACATTTTTCGACGTGGCCAATTACTATACCTATCCGTCCCGATACGATATTCCGAAAGAGCAGGTCCTGGTGCGGGATGTTCTGATCGATCTTTATATCAGCAAGAAGGGCGACGGATGGAGAGAGGACAAGAAATTTCTCCATATCCTGCAGTGCATCGATGAATTTGAATTATCTGATGCGACTCCGAAATATGAAGAATATAAGGACGATTATATCTGGGATTACACGAAGGGTGAGACATGGACTTCCGAGATGCTCTCGAAGCTCTCGACGAAATATACGTTATATTTCTACGATACCATTCCGAACCTTTTCTATTTTGACGGACACTATTACATCGGCCAGTACTGCATGATCATGGACAAACTGAACGACCGGGACTGGCACGGCGAGGTGTTGATCGATTATGATTTTGACAAGGACGAACCACTTTCCATCGAATATATGGAACGGCTCAATCCGCCGCCGTTTGACGAGAAACTTCCGAAGGGAAAAGAACTGGATGAGAAACTTCAATCTCTTGTAAATGACAATTCCGCCGCGCATCAGCAGGCGATCCCTTCCGACGTTACGGAGGAGAATAAGGAGCTTTACAGACGTGCGGTCGAGATCGGCAACAAGTACGGAGTCTATATCGTGATCGGAGAGGGTCTTCCGGAAGAACTGACCCCGATGCTGAATAAGGAAAGGCTTGCTAAGGTCCTGGATAAGATCGATGAGGTTTTGGGACAGTATCCGGAAGGATTCTTCGACCAGCTGAATTTCGGACGGTACGGCGGAGTGTATATCTATATTTCCAATATCGATTATCTGGATGATTCGGCAAAGATCGAAATAACTGACGGAGAGTATCGTCAGGCGATCCGGTTATTTGTCTGCGAGGATGAAACCGTGACCCGGCTCGGACGCACGATCCATCATGAGATCGAAGCGCTGATCGAAGCACACTTTGTCGAGTATTACAGTTATTTCCAGGATCCGCCTTTCTCGGAGGAAAAATGGCGGGATCAGAATCCCTTCGGGTTTTACTATTCAGGTACAAACGATGGTTCTCAGATGTATGAGGACTACAAGGACGCCGTGATCGACAAGTTCTCGGTCATTTCCCCGGAACGTGACAGGGCTTCTTTGTTTGAGATGATTATGGTCAGTGTGCTGAAACGAAACGGCGGACCGGTGGACGATCAGTTCGATTATAAGCCGTTAACGGATATTTGCCGGCATAAAGCAGAATATCTGGCAAGTGCCATCCGGAATTCTTTTGATGACTCGAAATGGCCGGAGGAAACGGTCTGGGAGAAGGAGATCCGGACCCAGCAGGAAGAGGCAGACAGTAAGTCTTCTTAATGACAGAAAGCGAAGCAGGTAAGAGGGTACCTTAGAACGTTGTTTTGAGGCGCCCTCATTTTATTGTTTCGAAAGTTTCGGAAGAAGACGGAAAATCTTCTTGAAAAGCACAAAACCGATTGTTATTTCAAGCCTTTGCAGGTATACTTTTCCTTGTGGTTTGACCCTCTTGGGAAGGAGGGGCTATTTTTTTGATGCCGGATTCCGGGGACGGGATCCGAAAATTGTGTTTTTTTGGAGGTTTGGGGCGTGAGAATCAAGCGTTTCTGGGGAGCTATGCTCTCTTTTATCATGATCTTATCCGTTTTTCCTACAGGAATCCTTCGTGCGGATCCGACATTTACCATTTCGGCGCCGGAAAGTGTGCAGCTTCAATATGGCGAAGAAGCTACCTATGTTCCGGTTTCTTGCGGAGGCGAAAGTGTCCGGATCCAGTATACTTATTTCAGTCCCGGATATAACAGCAAAGGGATATGTGATCTGGTCAATAAAAACGGAAAGACTCTTTCGTACAAACTGTCATTTGAACAAAATGAAAATCCGGTCAGTTATCTGAGCTCCTCTTCGTACTATTCCGATTCGAGCGTGCAGCGCAGGCTCCAGAGCGGAAACGCCAGTTTCTTTATCCGGGTGGATACTGAAGCCTGGAAGAATACGGCAGAAGCAGGAACAACCTATTCCGGATTCATAAAACTTGAATTCACTCCTTACGATACTGCTGCCAGAAAGTATCTGAATACAGAGTTCCGTGAGGTTCCTGTGTCCGTTACGATCCCGAGTGATCTCAGTCAGGAATATAAGATCACACTGGAGAAGGGCCAGGGCGCATCCGGAAAAGATATTTCTTTTGCAATCGATGATTCGAGCCGTTTTGACAGCCGCGTACTGGATGATCCGTCCGGATACGCCAACGACAAGATCTTCATCGGAAAAGACGGAGTCAGATATTATAAGCTCCCGGCTTGCCCGTCTTCTTTTACTGCACCTTCCAATAAGAAATTCGCGGGCTGGAGCATGGGTTCTTATCCGTACAAGCCGGGTGATATCGTCCCGGTCAAGGGAAATGTCCGTCTGACTGCAGTCTGGAGTTCGAAGAACGGTTCGGAACTGTCTGTAACGATGCCGGCAAAACTTACGGCATCGGTAGGACAATGGGCTATACCGCTTACTTATACGGTTAACGCAGCTGATCCGTATATTCGGTTTGAAGCAAGCTATCTGGAAGATAGTAAGGGTAATAAACTGCCAATGTCCTTTAACGCGGATAATTATGATTATTCCGGAAGTGAAATAATCAATACCTTCGAAACGTATGGAAGTGGCACGCAGACCATCTATGCGCTGGCAACTTCTTACCATTTCTGGCAGAAAGCAAAACCGGGAACGACTTATACCGGCAAGATCAACTATACCGTGAAAGACCGTTTCTATAATATTGAAAAGACAGGTTCGATCGCGGTTTCCATAACGATGCCGCACATTACGGTGGTTCTTGATTCCGGAGATGGAACAGGATCCCGGATCAAATACTCCACGTCAGATGCCAATGCTTTCTATACAGGAACAGATCTGGACAAGTGTCCGGAATGTAAGTTTTTCTATAGTGGAGATTATCTGAATTTTAAGCTCCCGGACATGCCGTCTTCCTTTACTGCTCCTGCCAATACAGAATTTAAGCAGTGGACGATCCCCACTTACGGAACCATTAGACCGGGTAGATACAGCAATATTTCTTTGTACAATTTTTATTCATACAAGACCAATCCGCAGACAGAGATCGTATGTACGGCCGAGTACGGCGAAATCTTCAAGGTCAGACATTCTCTCGCAGAGACAGAGAAGATCTCTCTTCCGTTTCATGAGAACCTTTTCGAAGTGAAGGCCAATCTTGAGGGGAAAAGCGATTGGAGCAGCGTGCAGGTTTCGTATAATCTTGAAAACCTCACATGTGGAGATGAAAAGATCGCTGTCAAACTGACAAAATACTCTAGCGACACTCCGCAATATTCCAATATATCCATCAATAAGACATCTGACGTGAAGTTCTATATGCGTACGACGGATGACAGCTGGAGAGATAAGCCGGCAGGAACATATACCGGTTATTTGAATATCTATATCTATGACAGTAAATGCGGAGAGAACGGAGATTATGTCCAGTACTATATTCCTGTCGAAGTTGTGATCCCGACTAAGACATACACGGTTTCCTTTGATGCCAACGGCGGTAAGGGAACGCGTAAGCCGGACAAGTATTCCCCGAATTTCAATCTGAAGCTTCCGACCTGCCCGTTTACCGGACCTGACGGATACTCATTTGACAGGTGGGATGTATTCATTGGTGACGATGTGACGCCATTGGAACGAAATGCCAATGAGACGATCGTAGTCTCGGATAATGTTGTTCTGAAGGCGCGCTGGAAGCCGACACAGAACTCTATCAGTTATTACACGAACGGCGGAAGCAATAATCCAGATAATCCGAGGAATTTTACAGTTGAATCGGAGACGATCAAGCTTCTTGATCCGACCAGATTCGGATACGATTTTAAGGGCTGGTACGGTAATGCGGACTTTACAGGTGACAGGATCACCGAGATTCCGAAAGGAACCACTACGCGTTATGTGAGTCTTTATGCCAAGTGGGAAGAAAGTGCCGATACGAAATTTTACAACATTTATTATGATGGAAACGGCAGCTCGTTGAAGTCTGTTGGTCCGACAAAGGTTCCGGAAAACGGTAAATACAGCATTATGGGAACCGGTGCATTCCCGGCTCCGACAGGATATACATTCGACTACTGGTCTGTGAAGATGGGCGATGCAGAACCGGTAAAAAGTTCGGGTGGCACGATCACCGTCACCGCGGATACACTCATTAAGCCCATGTGGAAGCTGAGAAATTACGTAGTGAACTATTACTATGTTTCTCCGAACGGCACGCAGACAAATCCGACGAGGTATACTATCGAGGATAATCTGAAACTGGCGGATGCGGTTCCGAACGATCCGGAGAAATATGCCTTCGACGGATGGTACTCGGATTCCGGCTACAAGAATAGAGTCACGGAGATCCCGAAGGGTTCGACCGGAACGAAGAATTTGTACTGTAAATGGAAAGAAGTCAATCCGATCACGTACTACACGATCACTTGGCAGTACGAGGATGGGACGACCTTTGCCACATCCCAGTGTGAGGCCGGAACCATTCCGACTTATTACACCTACCCGAGTAAGGCATCGACAGCAGCAAAGACCTATAGCTTTGCGGGATGGTCACCATCTCCGGTAGCGGCTACAGCTGATGCTTCCTATAAAGTAACCTATACGGAACACACAAGACAGTACAATGTCCGCTTCTTGAACGGAAATACGATCCTTCAGAGCTCTTCGGTGGATTACGGAACCAAACCGGTCTATTCCAAGAGTACGCCGGTCAAAGCACAGACGGATCAATATACCTATACGTTTGCCGGCTGGGATAAGACGATCTCTGCCGTGACGGGAGATATTGATTACTATGCGACCTTTACCTCTAAAAAGAGAGCATATGTCATCACGTTTAAGAGTGAAGGCAATGTGATCGCTACCGTGAACTTCGACTATGGTGAGATCCCGGATCTGGCAAAAAAGCCGGCAAAGAATTCCACCGTGGACAAGATCTATACATTTAAGGGATGGTCGCCGGATCCGGTAGCCGTTACCGGCGATGCGACCTATGAGGCGGTATTTGAAGAATCTGTGCGTACGTATACGATCTCGTTCATCAACGAGGATGGAACTGTCCTTCAGAAAGAACAGGTCGCATATGGCTCGACTCCTTCTTATAAGGGTGCGACTCCGGTCAAGGCGCCTTCTGCGAAGGAACACTATACCTTTACAGGATGGACGCCGGAGATCATAACGGTCAAAGCAGACCGTACCTACCGGGCAGTGTACCAGGCGGAACCGAATATCTATACTGTCAGCTTTAACATGAATGGTCATGGCGAACAGATTGCAGACCAGACCAAAAAGTATGGAGAGAAGGTTACCAAACCGACAAATCCAACAGCTGATGGCTGGACTTTCAAGGGATGGTATTCGGATAAAGCTCTGAAGAATGCATATGGATTCGGAACGATCGTGACAGCGGATATTACGCTTTATGCGAAATGGGAGAAGAATGCTGAGGATACGCCTACACCGACCAAAAAGGTGACATCCGCACCCAGCCCGACGAAGAAGGCAACCGAAACACCTACACCGACTAAGACTCCGACAGGAGCTCCTGCAACCCCGGTTCCGACCGTTTCGGCGACACCTTCACCGACTGTGACAGTATCACCGACCCAGACTCCGACGGATATTCCGGCTCCGACTGTTTCAGCGACACCTTCTCCGACTGTGACAGTATCCCCGACTCCGACACCGACGGACGTTCCGGCTCCGACTGTTTCGGCGACACCTTCTCCGGTTGTGACAATATCCACGACCCCGGCTCCAACGGAGGTTCCGGTTCCTACTTCTGAACCGACAGATACACCTTGGCCGACGGATACACCTACACCGACCGTAGCTGAGGCGAAGATGCCGAAGCTTATCGGTAAAGATTATAAGGAAGCGTCCGACCTGGTTAAATCGGAATTGAAAAAAGCCGGTTTTAAAGAAGTAAAAGTACAGATCCAGTGGGTCGCCAACGACAATGCGGATAAGAACAATACCGTCATTGATCAGGATCCGGCAGCCGGAACCAAGCTCTATGTGACGACGAAATCTATTTCCGTGACACTGGTCGTAGCGGAACCGGCTAAGGCTACGCCTACACCGAGACCGGATCTGCCGACGCCTACTCCGGAAAAGGATCCTTCCTTCGAAGACTTTGTGGAGCGTCTCTACGTGGTTGCGCTGAACCGTGCTTCGGAACCGCAGGGAAAAGCCTTCTGGGTTAAGAAGGTCAAGGACGGGGAATATAACGGCGCAGATTGTGCCCGATTCTTCCTTATCAAGGCTCCGGAATTCATGAACCGGGGATTGAATGACAGTGCTTTCCTTGAAGTGCTCTATAAGACATTCTACGACCGTGAGTCCGACATTTATGGAAAAGCATACTGGCTTGACCGTCTTGCCAACGGTACGCAGCGCGCGGTCGTTGTAAATGACTTTATCGAGTCCACCGAGTGGTGTAATGTGTGCGCCGTGTATGGTGTGAAACCGGGTGCACTCTACCATAAGGCAGAAATCGCATCGCAGAGCGCGATCCGGTTTGCAACCCGTCTTTATACTTGCTGCCTCGATAGACAGCCGGAACTGAAGGGACTGGAATACTGGTCTTTGGCTCTGACGAATTTTGAGCAGACAGGATGCTCGGCGGCGAAGAACTTCTTCTACAGTAAGGAATTCGAGAATCTGCATACCAGTAACGAAGAATACGTAAGAAGACTTTATACGACGTTTATGGACAGAGAACCTGAGGCAAGTGAAGTGGCTTATTGGGCCGGCGGAATCAAGAGCGGTACGTTTACCCGCACAGGAGTGCTCGCCTTCTTCGGACAAAGTGAGGAGTTCACCAATCTCTGCCGTCAATATGGTATCGAGCGTGGAACGATCTGATCCGATCAGACCATATGATCTTGAGTGCCCCGGATGATCCGGGGCACTCATTTTTTATTGAGGAGTTGGGGGGCATACATATACTATTTGACTGAAAAAATGCTCCATGCTCCCGCTGATTTGTTGAGAAGATAAAAGTTTTCAAAACCTACTTTACTTTTATATGAAGAACCTTTAATATACCGACTTTGGTTAGAGAAATATTTAGATATGATTCATTTGAAGTAGAAATGAATAAAAACAACGGAGGTATTTATGAGTAGAGACAAGTTTTCGATTACAGGACAGGACACTTTCGGATCTGAGATGAAAAAGTATGCAAAATGCACTTTGATCTCCACCTTTATTACACTGGCTCTGGCTACGGCAGTACAGATCTTGTGGTTTAAGTACGATGCTATCCTTCGTGAAGGCTGGCTTCGTATCTCCTACGCAGGATATACAAGTGAAGAAGAGCCATGGATCCGCTTCTTCCAGTCTCCGCTTCTGGAAAAGTTTATTCCGGTATGTTCCCTGATCGTTCTCGGTATTCTTCTGCTCTATATGACATACGATATTCTTAGAAGCGTAAACAGTGATTCTGAGGAATCGTCCCTGCTGAAGCGCTTCATCAACAAATTCGCTGCGATCGGGATCTTCTCGGCGATCTCCGCAGTGCTTCTTACTGTGGCCGGTTTCCTCGGAAACGGCTGCCTGAGCTATAACGACGGTCTTTATCAGCTTGAGGAAAGATCCTTCCTTCCTATCGGAGGATATACATACGATCAGGTATGGACAAAGTATCCTTCTGTAAACGTTAAGACATATGTATTTGCTTTCCTTATGGTGCTCTATGTGTGCATCTGCCTGCATCTGTTCTCTTCGCTGGTATCTTTCCTGGTCGATCTTTCTTCGAAGAAGGTGGCTATTGCCGCTGCTCTGATGCTCCTTGCCATTGCTGTCGGACTTGTTTATGCAACAGGTGCTTCCGTTGCAATCGTTCTGGGACTGGTCGTTATGCTTTTCATTGCGGATGTAGCTTTCCAGATCTTCGCGGGATCCAAGCTGAATAAGAGAGAACAGATGGCCTGAGAGCCTTCCGGAAGCGAGTCCGGAAATGGTAAATGTGGCAAAAAAGAGTTATATTTACAAAATGTAAAAAATGTTGTTTAATGAAATCATAGACCAGAAAAGGAGGATATCAATATGGCATATGTAATTTCTGATGCATGTCTTTCTTGCGGAAGCTGCGAGGGTGAGTGCCCGGTAGGTGCAATTGCTCAGGGTGACGGCAAGTATGAGATCAATCCGGATCTTTGTCTTGAGTGCGGTTCTTGTGAAGCTGCTTGCCCGGCTGGTGCAATTTCTCAGGGCTGATAAGAGAATGTGATTTGAAAATGAGAGATCTGTACCCTTTCTTGAGGATGCAGATCTCTTTTTATGCGGGAGGAACAGTGGAGATTTACGATCCGAAAACTGAAACGCTGGAAGATCTGGGAAGGGACGGACTTTCTCTGATCCAGAGCCGTACCGGATTCCGCTTCGGCGAAGATACGGTCCTTCTGTCCTGGTTTGTTGCTTCCCACGCCCGTTTCCGTAAGAAGGACCCGCTGAAAGCACTGGAATTGGGCAGTAACTGTGGAGCGGCATCGATCCTTCTTGCCGGAAGGAGGAAGGATATAAAGATCGATGCGGTGGAACGGCAGGATGAGGCGGCAGCGATCTTCGAGCGGAATATCCGGCTGAACGGTCTTTCGGACCGGATAAGAAGTGAAGTGACGGACCTGCGTAAACTACCGACGGAAACATTCCCGAAAAACCATTACGATGTGGTTTTTGCCAATCCGCCATTCCGAAAGACAAATGCGGGACCCGTAACGGAAACAGACATACATTCGCAGGCGCTTCTGGAAGCAAGATTTGCCATGCATGGGGAAGTGGAAGACTTCATTTCCTGTGCGTCAAAGATGCTTGTGCCACGGGGAGATCTTTTCCTGGTGGATCGGGCGGAAACACTCGGCGATGTTCTTATGAGCTGCGGGAAAGTAAATCTGGCGCCGAAGATCCTTCGTTTCGTACACCCGTTTCCTGATAAACCGGCCACGCTCTTTCTTCTTCAGGCAAAGAAAGACGGAAAAGTCTCCGGAATGACTGTTGAGCCGCCGCTGATCCTACGAGACAGCAGCCGGCAGTATACTGATGAACTAAAGAAAATCTATAGCGAGGAATAAAGCATGTTATATCTGGTAGGTACACCGATCGGGAATATGGGGGATCTTTCCCCGCGCGCGATCGAAGTGTTGAAAAATGTGGAATATGTGGCCTGTGAAGATACGAGAAGGACCGGGCTTCTGCTGTCGCATTTTGAGATTACGTCGCATCTGATCAGTTATCACGAGCATAACAAGGCCTCGCACGGGGAAAAGCTTCTCGGGCTTCTTCGAAGCGGTGTCGACGTGGCACTGGTTTCCGATGCCGGTATGCCAAGTATTTCCGATCCCGGAGAGGACCTGGTCAAAGCCTGTATCGAAGAAAAACTGGAAGTGACGGCTATTCCCGGGCCTGTAGCCGGTATTACGGCGCTGGTACTTTCCGGACTGGATACCCGGCACTACTATTTCGAAGGCTTTCTGCCTGTGGAAACGAAAGAGAGAAAAGAACGCCTTTCCGTGGTCACGTCGATGACGACGACTACGATCCTCTATGAAGCCCCGCATCGCCTGCTCAAGACTCTTTCGGATCTTGATTCCTGCGGGAACGGAGAGAGAAGAGCGGCCTGCTGCCGTGAATTGACCAAGCGTTATGAAGAGGTGGTGCGTGGCACCATCAAGGAGCTGATCCTGCATTTCCAGGAGGTGCCGCCGAAGGGAGAATTCGTACTTATCCTTGAAGGTGCATCGGAAGAGAAGCCGTCTGCGCTCTCGGGAAAAGATCGGGAAAAACGGATCCGTGAACTGCTGGAACAGGGCTGTTCCACCAATGAAATCGCCAAAATACTCTCAAAAGAGTGGGGAGAAAATAAAAAAGCACTATACGCCGAGGTGCTTGAGATGATAAAATAAAGGATAATAAGCATTTCGGGGGATGAAAGTATGGTAGCCGATGATTCAGGGTTTGCATCTGAGTTATACGACTCAACGATATGTCTGGATCCACAGCTTCTGGCACAGGCGGAAGGCCTTGTCGAGAAAGTTGCTCTTTGCACGTTTGTGGTTTTCCCGAAAGAGAAGCGTTTCTTTTTTTCGCCCGGAATGGTTTCAATCCTAGGACCTGTTGCGTCCCAGGATATGATCATGGATGCCTACCTTCAGTATGCTGATTCTTCTGAAAGACGTGCGCTGACGGTCCGTTATGAAGAGGCCTTCTATGATCTGATCGCAGATAACAGCAAAGTCGTGACCTTCGAACACAATCTCAATTCTTTTAACGGACATACCTACCATATTTGTGTAAGCATGCAGAAGGTCAAGAAAGATAATCACTATATCATCTTCGGAATGGTGGAAGACCGTACGCAGAGTTTCGGCGAGATCGTTTATGAGAAACTCCTGAGTGACTCGATCGAGGGGTATGTGCTCTGCTACGACGAGAGTGACGATTTCTGCAGATTCAATTCCTCTATGGCGGAACTGATCGATATTCCTACCCATGAGCTTTCCCATGCTTCCAGAGAACTCAGCAACTTCGTACATCCTGAAGACTATGCCGCTTTCGTATCGGTACTGACCCGTTCTTCATGGGGGAAGAAGAGCCAGTCAAAGGATTTCCGTGTGTTCTCTCCGGCAAAAGGTGAGGTATGGGTGCATTCTTGTGGTGTATTCCGTTTTGTCGCACCGGATCAGAAGAAGTACATGATCGGTATCTTCGTGGACGTGACGGACCGGAAGGCGGCCGATTCCCTGCAGAGGATCATCATTGACGGTTCAGAGGCGATCACTTTTACTGCGGATATGAAGCGCGGTATCCTGACTTTCTCGGAGAATCTTCGAAACACTTTCCCGGATATGGAACTGACCTATACCGGTGACATTATTAACATCATGGCGGAAGAAGTCATTGAGGATGACCGCCGCCGCTTTATTGAGACATTTACTTATCTGGTGGATGAGGAGAAGGACAATTTCTCCATTGAGTTCCGTGTATGGGGCGTGGACGACCAGATCCGCTGGCTGGCCTGCCGTGGTAAAACGGTTTATGACAGCGGTAAACAGGCACTTCTGGTTATCGGAACGATCTTCGATCTTTCCAGTATGAACGAAGTCCGTGAGAATCTCGAGAAGAATTCTTCCAGAAATGAACTGACAGGACTTCCGGTAAGAACGAGACTACTGGCGGATGCTGAAGTCCTGATCCATAACCGTGATGTACTCTCGGCTGCCATGGTCCTAGTAGACATCAAGGATTTCCATGTGTTTAACGACAGATACGGACGTTCAACAGGAGAAAAACTCCTGGTGGCGGTAGCGAAGAAACTTAGAGACAACCTTCCGAAGGACAGTTCTCTCTACCATATTTCGATCGATACTTTCTGTGTGCTGTGGCCCCATGCTTCAAGAGTTCAGGTGGAACACTTCATGAAAGCATTCAAGGAGGAGATGAATGCGCCTCTGATGCTGGATCGAAGTCCCATCTATACATCTTTCTCCATGAGTGCAGCGCTTTTCCCGTCTTGTGGAAACAGCGCGGAGGAACTCCTGGTCAATGCGGAGATCGCGCTGCATAAAGTGAAGCAGGATGCGCGTGTTTCCTATTCGATCTACACGCCGCAGTACAAGATGGAACTGAAAGAAAGACTGGATTTCGAATTCCAGATATCCAAGTCCATCCGTGAAGGCAACAAGAGCTTCCTTCTGTATTTCCAGCCGCTTGTGGATGCCAGATCCGAACGTCTGGTGGGATGTGAGGCGCTTCTGCGCTGGATGTCTCCGAGCGGATCTCTGGTAAGCCCGGAGAAGGTCATTGCTGCCGTTACGGCGACAGGTCAGATGAATGTGGTGGGTGACTGGATCCTTCGTACAGCCATGGCACAGTGCAAAGACTGGATCGACAGCGGTGTACCCGAAGATTTCTATGTGCACATCAATGTCACGGCGGAAGATATGGCCAGGATCGATTTTGCGGAATATGTTATCAGTCTGCTCGGAGAATACGGTCTGAAACCGAAGAATGTCCTTCTGGAGATCACCGAGACCACCTTGATGAAGAATCTGGCGATCTGCCGGCAGAACATGCTGAAACTCAGAAATAACGGTATCCGTATTGCCCTGGACGACTTCGGTACAGGTTATTCTTCCTTTAACTACCTCCGTGAATTCCCGGTCGACGAGATCAAGATCGACCGTGCTTTTGTCGATCAGGACGACCGGTTCAATACATCGTTTATTTCCGCTATCGTGCTTCTTACAAGAACCATCGGCATGACGGTCTGCGTCGAGGGTATCGAGACAGCCACGAAAGCTGCCCGTATCCGTGCGCTGGGTGTGGATATCTTCCAGGGCTATTACTATGCAAGACCGCTTTCACCGGAGGATTTTGAGAGAAAGTATTTCTCCGGACCGAAATTCCGTCCGACATATCCGGAACCGAAGGAGAGGACCCGCCGCGGCGAGTAATCTTTTCTGATCAGGTCGTTTTTCATTCTGATTCACGGTATAATATCCTTGGGAATAAGAAACAGAAGGATATGTTTATGTTGCGTAAAAAATCAGTTGCGGGACTTATCGCATTTAGTATTATTTTGTGTTCAGGCTGCCGTCAGAAGGAAGAGACGTCGAAAGAAACGATTCCGGAAACAACAGTTTCCGGTAGTTCTTCAGTGAGCGAAACCACGGAGACGGAAGAAACGACAAAGCCTTCGTCGGAGCCGGTTGAAACGGTAAAAATCGATCTGCCTGAGGATCCGAAACTTTCTGAATACTATAAGACAGAGAACTCGCGCTATGACATCAATACAGGACTTTCTGCGCTCATTCTTCCGGAGATGCTCTGCATTCAGACATACGATGAATCGGAAGAATACATGAAGGCTTATGAAAAATATGCTGACGCGCAGAATCACGGACGAAAGGAGGTCCTTTTTCCTGTAGACGGGGAAGGAAACCCGGTCTCTCCGGATAATTGGCTGATATTTTACGATTGGGATTGGAATGAGATCTGTTCCTATGACTTGAACAAAACGATCGGGTATTCTATCGAACTTCGAAAAGTGATCGCAGATGAGAATACGGTATGGGTTCTGAGTGATCTGATCGACACAGATACCGGCAGAGAATATACCCGGATCGATCAGATCGATCCGGAAAAAGGCGTAGTCAAGAACTTTGAAGTGCCTTTCCCGCAGAAGGATTTCTTTGTAAGGAGCTTCTCTATTTCTTCTGAGCGGAGGCTGTACGTCGTGCTGGAGCAGTATTCCAAGGATAAGATGAGCATTTTCGAATTTGATGAAAGCGGAACAAGAACGGGAGAAAAACTCATTCCTTTTTCTGTGCCAAACTATTCGAATATTGTGGAATGGAATGGACATCTTACCTTTCTGGGTTTCCAGGATGATGACCCGGTACAGCTTTATACTTTTGATGAAGCAAAAGATGTATGGAACAAATCGGAAATATCCATTGATTATTTTAACGATATATATGTTCATGAAGGGTCTCTCTATGTAAGCAACCAGGATGGCCTGTGGCAGATCAATGGGGACGAGTGCACATTGGTCTTGTGGCAATCTGTTTTGGTATCCGGAATAATCCATTCGGTAAAGGTGGATGAAAACGGTAGGATCTATGTGATCACTGAAAGCCTGAGTGGTGAGGAGATGACTTTCTATCAGCTGACGCCTTCTTCTGATAACCAGGATACACGACCGGAATTTGTCATAGCCGGTTATAACCTGATCGAGACTCCCTTACCTCAATTGATAGAAGAGATCAGTATTCTTCACCCGGATTTCCACTTTGTCATGAGAGATTATATGAATAATCCTCGTAGTGGCGAAGAAAACGGTGTGTATAAAGCGATATGCCGGGATATCGCCGATGGAAAAGCACCGGATCTGTACTTTAGCATGGAGCACGAAATCGATCTTGGCGAGATGCAACGTCAGGATTACCTTATGGATCTTTCTTCCTATATCGGAAAACTGGATCAGGAGAAGTATTTCATGAACCAGCTGACCATGGGAAAGAAGGAGCCGAAAGCGATCTGTCTGAACTTCAGTGTGCTGGCTTTTAAAGCTTCCGAATCAGATATCAAGGATCCGGAGGTTTGGGATTACGAAGATTTCTATGAAAGTGCAGCGCAGTTTACAGACGGACCGGTTCAGGCGATCTTTTCGAAGAATACGCTTCTTAAGTATTCACTCGAAGCCGGATGGGAAAACTATTTTTCGGACGGAAAAGCGGACTTTTCAGGACCGGAGTTTCTTGAACTCCTGAAGTGGGTCAATGAAGCCGGGACAGACGCGGAAGACTGGGAAGAATACAGCTTTGGTAAGAAGTATATGCTGGACTGGAAAAGCCTGGATCAGATCGATGGTCTGATCCGGAACGGGGACAGTATTTTCCTGGGATATCCGGGAACAAACAATTCTCTACAGGTCGTTCCGCGCAATCTTTTTGCGATTTCTTCTACTACTGAAAACCCGGACCTGGCATGGGAGATCCTGGAATATGCTTTGAGTGATGAGGGAGTGACCGGGTCCTACGGGTTTGAATTAGATAACTCGGTCAATCGGGCATGCTGGAACAAAAAAGCAGAAGAGAAGTTTGCACTTTGCCAAGAGGATCCGGATATAGAATTGAAATTCTCGAAAGAAGAATATGTGGAACGATATATGAGACTTCTGGAGCGGGCGGATCAGTATCTGTTTGGAAGTGATGCGTTGATTTCGTGTTGTACAGAAGACCTGGAAGATTTCTTCTCTGGAAAGATCACTGCGGAACAGGCTGCCGCCAAGGTGCAGGAAAACGCAGAGGCGTTTCTTTCGGGAGAATCGTGATACCCCAATTTCAGTGTAAGTGCTTTTGCCGCGGTTACCTCGCGAAATAAACTATTGGAAGTTTTGCAAAAAGGAAGGCGCTATCTCATTTCGTTGAGACAGCGCCTTTGTTTACTTGATTATCCGATCGATATCTTACTTCGCTACGATGTTCGCAAGTCTGCCTTTGACGTAGATGAACTTCACGATGGATCTTCCTGCCAGGGCATTCTCGAGGTGGGAATCTTCCTTGACGATCTTCTCGACATCTTCCTGTGTGGCATCCGGTGCGATATTGACCTTGAACTTCACCTGACCGTTGATCTGTACGGCGATCTCGATGGTATCCTTCACGAGCTTGCTCTCGTCACATACCGGCCATGCCTGGTTGAAGATGGAGTATTCGTTGCCCATTCTCTCCCAGAGTTCTTCTGTGAAGTGCGGAGCATAAGGTGCATAAAGAAGCAGGAATGTCTCGACTGTGCTTCGAAGCAGGGCATCGTTCTTGTTCGGTGCACTCTGGTATTTACCGATTGCAGTAAGCAGCTCCATAAGACGTGCGATAGAAGTATTGAACTGGAACTTCTCTGTGTCTGTTGTGACGGCCTTAATGGTATAGTTCAGGCTGTAAAGCAGAGCCTTGTCCTCTTCGGAATACTCAGTCGGAAGAGCCTGACCCTTCGCGATCTTGCAGATATCTTCCACGAGACGGTCGATACGTCCGGTGAACTTCACGATAGCCTGCAGGCCGCTCTCACTCCACGGACCGCCATCAGTGTAGGCGAAGCCGAAAGCAAGGTAGGTTCTGAATACGTCAGAACCATACTTCTGGATGTACGGATCCGGTGCGACTGTGTTGCCTCTGGACTTACTCATACGGTTTCCGTCAGGTCCGAGGATGATTCCCTGGTGAACCAGAGAAGTGAACGGCTCGTCAAAATCGAGGTAACCCATGTCACGGAGTGCTTTGCAGAAGAAACGGGTGTACAGGAGGTGCATGGCTGCATGCTCCGGACCGCCGACGTACTTATCTACCGGGCACATCTTGTTGATGAGCTCTCTGTTGAAAGGCTCCTTATCGTTCTTGTTGTCCGGGTAACGGAGCTGGTACCAGGAAGAGTCAACGAATGTATCCATGGTATCCGGATCACGCTTCGCCGGCGCACCGCACTTCGGACAGGTGGTGTTCATGAACTCGGCGCACTTGGCAAGCGGAGATTCTCCATCCGGACGGAATTCCACGTCGTAAGGGAGGAGAACCGGGAGCTGGTCGTCCGGTACCGGAACGACACCGCACTTCTCGCAGTGAACGACCGGGATCGGTGTGCCCCAGTAACGCTGACGGGAGATCAGCCAGTCACGGAGACGGTAGTTGATCTTTCTTTCAGCCATGCCCTGCGGAGCGAGCTTCTCGATAATGGCATCGATCGCTGTCTTGAAGTTCAGACCGTCGAATTCACCGGAGTTTACCAGTACGCCTTTTTCGATGAACGGGAGTTCATCCTCGGCATCCGGCTTGGAGGCGATGACGCGCTGGATCGGAAGACCGAACTTCTGCGCGAACTCATAGTCACGCTCGTCGTGTGCCGGAACAGCCATAACCACACCGGTACCGTATGTTGCGATAACATAGTCGGAAGCCCAGATCGGAACGGTCTTTCCCGTGATCGGGTGGATCGCGTAAGAACCGGTGAATACACCTGTCTTTTCGCGAGTGGTGGACATACGGTCAATATCGGTTGCCTTCTTCGTGAAAGCCTGATACTCTTCGACTTTCTCGCGGCACTCGTCTGTTGTCAGAAGTGTGCACAGCGGAGATTCCGGAGCAACGACCACGTAGGAAACACCCATCAGGGTATCGGCACGGGTGGTGAAGACGGAAAGCTTCAGATCTTCGCCATTCTCGTCCTTCAGGCGCTCACCGTTCTTCTCGCAAAGGAAGGAGATCTGTGTACCTTCGGAACGGCCGATCCAGTTGGTCTGGATCTTCTTGGTCTTCTCCGGCCAGTCGAGCTTCGGAAGATCGTCGAGAAGTTCCTGTGCATACGCGGTGATCTTGAAGAACCATTGTGTCATGTTCTTGTGCTCGACTTCAGTATGGCAGCGCTCGCAGGCACCGTCGATAACCTGCTCGTTGGCAAGAACGGTATTACACTGCGGGCACCAGTTTACCGGTGCGTTCTTTCTATAAGCAAGACCCTTCTCCAGAAGACGGAGGAAGATCCACTGATTCCACTTGTAGTATTCCGGCTTGCAGGTGGCGATCTCGTAATCCCAGTCATACGTCGCGCCCATCGCCTTCAGCTGCTTCTCCATGATCTCGATGTTATGGAGTGTGCTGTCCTTCGGGTGAATACCTGTCTTAATGGCGTAGTTTTCTGCCGGCAGACCGAACGAGTCGAATCCCATCGGATGGAAAACGTTATATCCCTGCATACGCTTCATACGGGACCAGGAGTCTGTCAGAGAGTAGTTATACCAGTGACCAAGGTGTAGGTTAGCTGCGGAAGGGTAGGAGAACATCTCCAGAACGTATAGCTTCTCGCCCTTCTTATTCGGGTCAAACTTGTAAAGCTTGGTTTCTTCCCACTTTTGCTGCCATTTACGGTCAATGTCTGTTGAATACGCCATATGCATACCTCTCTATATATAAAACTTACGGTCTCCTATTATAACAGATTTTTTTCCTACATGGTATAATCGTTATAGCTTTTGACAAGGGAAAATTGAGCCTTGGGAAATAAGCGTTTTCAGTTCTTTTGAAGGAGAAAAAGAGAATGGGACGATCCGTGAAAAAACAAGTGCTGTCAATGCTTCTGGCAGCTGTCCTGGCCCTTTCTGCGTGCAAAAGCGGGGAGAACACGGACGAAACACGGACGAGACGGAGAAGAAAATCTGCCACGTCGTCTACTGTCAGCACTACGGTGCCTCCTTCCACAACGAAAGATACTTCACAAGCTGTTACTTCCGCAAAGCAGCCGATGAGAGAGATCGCGGATATGGATTGGGCAAGTTCGCATGCCCCGAGTTTCCCGGTTTCCACTCCCGAACAATTTGCCGGAACCGTGGCCTATCTAAACGATAACGGGTGCAATGATTTTGTGACGATCGTGCTGAAAAGCGATCTGGATCTGGACGATTATGAATGGGAACCGCTCATGGATTTTGCGGGGAATATCAGCGGTGCCGGTCATACGATCTACAATATCCATCTGGTTTCACGGAGTGGGAACCATAATGGCCTGATCGGCGTCAATGGCGGTGCGATCGGTATTTTCAGGCTGAATGTCGTGAACGCTGAGGTGAAGGGCGGCAATTACGCCGGGATCCTGGTGGGAGAAGGCTACATGATGAACTTTGAAGATGTATACGCCAGCGGACAGGTCCATTCTGACGGCGAGTATGTCGGCGCTTTGATCGGACGATGCAGTCCTTCCATGACATATGACAGCTGTTCCATGGATGTCGTGGTCAACGGAAAGCAGGCTGTCTTTTTCTCCTATACGCAGGAAAATGAATTCCACGCGGATGATTTTGCTGAAGAGATCTACACGATCGAACTTCTGGATGACAATACGGTGAGAAGGAATAAAGTGAACAGAAAGACCTGGAATCTCACGTGGAGGGTCATTTATAACGATGAGATCGTGCTGGAAAGAAATGCGGAAGATGAAATGGAATACAAGTATTTCCGGAATGATCCCGGCACCTATCAGATCTATCTGACGGAATATAATTCCGAGTTTGGCGGGTATGTCCGCGTGAGCAATATCGTGGAATATACGGTCTGACTTTTGCCTCAGCGGGAAAGAAGGAAAGCTACAGCAGCAATCAGGACGATGCTTACCGGATAGACAAGATAAAGCAGCCGGTAAAACAGGCGTTTCTTTCTTCTTCGCTTATCCGGAATAAGAAGGCAGAGGAGAAATCCTGCCAGTGAGGTCCATTCCCAGGAAAAGATACCGGTCATCCTGTAATACGAGTACGTGTAGGATACGGCAAAAGCGCTGTACACGATCAGTGCGGTCAGGATACGGGAGCGGATCTTCCATCGGTGAAGAAAGTAGAAGATCAGCACACAGAAAACAGAGATGACGGTCATGGTCAGAGGAAGCAGTGTGACAAGGATCATGCAGAGCGCGAAAAGCACAAGTGCGATAGCGTGAAAGGTGGATTTCGGCCATTTCGGTACTTTCAGCCCGGAAGGAAGATTGTTGGCGTCTTCGCTGGTAATGATCACGTCATATCGGGTGGAATTTGTTGCCTGATTGGCATTCAGAAGATTCATGGAGGCGATCCGGTCACGCGGAAGCGAGATCAGAAGCTCCAGTCCGATCAGGACAGCCATGGAGATCAGCCAGGAAAAAACGATATTCAGTCTTGCGGGATGCGGGGATCCCGGCCAGAGAAGATAGACCAGAAGAAGCGCGCCCTGGGCAAAATAGGCGTTGAGTGCAAGACGGAGAAAATAGGAGTAGGTATTCCTCGTAAGGAAGAAACCTTCCACGAGTGACTGAGCGAAAAAAGGCATGGATATGTATCCCAGGATCTGCAGGAAAAAGATTGCAGAGGAAGGAAGGATCCCGCTGAAAAAGTAAGCGGTGATTCCGCAAAACATGAATAAATATGCCAATATCTTCTTCACAATTTAACTCCGATTTGTAAAATGAATGCAAAGTAGCAACGTTGAAAGATAAGCGCTTTTATTGTATCATTAACGTGCTTATTTGTGTGCATAACAATACGCAGAGCGTATTTTCTTATATTCGAGGTGTTGATTATATGGGCTTAGGATTAGATATTGGAATCGATTTGGGCACAAGCAGTGTTTTGATCTATGTACGAGGCAAGGGTGTTGTTCTGAAGGAACCTTCCGTTGTTGCCGTAAATACGAAGACAGGTACAGTTCTTGCAGTAGGTGAGAGCGCCAGCCTGATGCTTGGCCGTACACCGGGTGTCGTAGAAGCGATCCGTCCTCTCCGTGATGGTGTTATTTCTGACTTTAAGGTTACCGAGGTCATGCTGAAGGCTTTTATCGGCCGTGTATGCCAGGGTATCCGTGCTACATATTTCCGTCCGACGATCGTTGTATGCGTTCCGTCTGTGATTACCCCGGTTGAACAGAAGGCTGTAGAAGATGCCTGCCGTCATGCCGGTGCGAAGGATGTATTCCTGATCCGTGAGCCGATCGCGGCAGCTATCGGTGCCGGTATCGATATCACGAAGGCCTGCGGTTCCATGATCGTGGATATCGGCGGTGGTACAACAGATATCGCGGTTATTTCTCTTTGCGAGCCGGTAGTTGACTTCTCCCTGAAGGTTGCCGGTGACAAGTTCGACGAAGCGATCGTCAAGCATGTCCGCCGTAAGCATAATGTCCTGATCGGTGAGAAGACGGCTGAAGAATTAAAGATCAATATCGGATGTGCCTATCCGAGAGAAGAAGAAATGACCATGGACGTTAGAGGACGTAACCTGATCACCGGTCTTCCGGCTACGGTTACCGTTTCTTCCACGGAAATGCTGGAAGCACTTGAAGAACCGGTAGCGGCGATCTTCGACGCCGTACACTCTGTTCTCGAGAGAACGCCGCCGGAGCTGATGGCGGATATTTCCCAGCGCGGTATCGTTATGACCGGTGGTGGTGCACTCCTTTACGGTCTCGACAGAATGCTGGCCACCAAGATCGGTATCGATGTATATGTAGCAGAAGATACGGTAAGCTGTGTTGCTATCGGTACAGGTAAGGCATTGAGCATGATGGACAAGTTTGCCGCACTCGGAGATACCTGATCCGAAGTTTTATTTCAGAATCAATTAATTGTCGGAACCGGCCTGCCGGTTCCGATTTTTTTCAGTTTCCGTTATGCGTTCACGATGCAGAAAGACGTTGCCGTTCTTGTGCTTTCTGAACGTATGTGAGAAGAAACTTATTGACAATTCCACGAAAGAAATTTTATAATGACAACGGTTTAGATGATGTATCCATCGTATTATTTTTGATTCTCCGGATGGATACCATGAGGTGTTTTATTATTTTTCTCAGTATCAATTGATTCACTTGGTTAGTAAGAAGGCGGGTCCTTCTGTATTTCCATAAACATATTTCAAGAAACTACGAGGTAATTTTGTGTCTAAAGACGAATTTTCAGCTAAGAGCAAAGAACAACTGGAAGCGATCGCGATTGCTTTTCAGATCCTGACTCCTGTTGAAGCGGCGGCGATGAGCCAGGAACAGCTGGCCGATCTTCTCGCGCGCGAACAGAAAAAGTCCGACGAGGAAGGGAAGACATCGAAGGCTGCTCCGAAAACGAAAGCTAAAACAGCTTCCAGGAAAACTTCTTCCAAGACTGCTGCCGCAGATGCTTCAGAGAAAGCGGAGAAAGCGGAGAAAACAGAAAAAGCGGAAAAGCCCGCAAAGACTGCCAAGTCTTCGAAAACTACGAAGAAGGCGAAAGAAGCGGAAGTGAAGGAAGAGGCTCCGAAGGAGGAGAACGCTCCGTCCGAAACACCGGCTGCTTCTTCTGAAAAAACCGAAGAAAAGCCGAAGAAGCGTACAACGAAGAAAACAAAGAAAGAAGAACCGGCTAAGGAAGAAGCGGCTGTGAAGGAAGAGAAGAAAGCAGAAGAATCTGCAGCTTCCGAAGCAAGTGAAACTTCCGATAATAAAGAGCAGGCTTCCGAAAAAACTGATGCATCCAAGGATTCCGGTAAGGGAAAGAATTCCCGCAATAAGAAGAATGCGAAGAAGGATCCGAAAGCCGAAAGCGATAAGAAAGATACGGAAGTAAAAGAAGAAAAGTCCGAAGAAAAAACGGTACAGAATACTTCTGATACAGAAGGGAAAAAGGATTCTTCTGAGGCTCCTGCGGAAACTTCCGAAAAGAAGGATGCAAAGGAAGAAAACAAGAATTCCGATCGTCCGAATCCTTCCAAGAATAAGAAACAGAAATCCCGCCACAGAAGTGTGGAGATCCGTCCGGCAGGGGATACGTCCTCTTCGGATTCTTCCGCAGAAAACGGCGAGGAGAAGACTGCGGACGGAGAAACTCCGGCCGAGCCGCCGAAGCCGCAGAATGAGCCTGTTGCTTTTACCGGCGTACTGGAGATCGTACAGGAAGGCGGATATGGTTTTGTAAGAAGAGAAAACTATCTGCCGTCACCGCAGGATATTTTCGTACCGAATAATCTTATCCGCAGATTCGGCCTTAGAATGGGCGATAAGATCGAGGGATTCGCGTTCCCGAAGAAGAATCAGGATAAGAACCTGGCACTGAGCTATATTACGACCGTCAATGACGTGGAACTGGATAAACTGGGCAAGCGTCCGCATTTTGAAAGACTGACGCCGATCTATCCGGACGAGAGATTCCGTCTGGAGACCGGAAAACAGGAACTATCCACAAGAATCATCGATCTGGTTTCTCCGATCGGTAAGGGACAGCGTGGTATGATCGTTTCCCCGCCGAAAGCAGGTAAGACGATCCTTCTGCAGAAGATCGCCAACGCGATCTCTCAGAACAGCCCGAAGACAAAGCTGATCGTGCTTCTCATCGACGAACGTCCGGAGGAAGTAACGGATATGCAGCGTTCCATCAAGGGCGAGGTCGTGTATTCCACCTTCGATAAGAAGCCGGAGAACCATACACGTGTTACGGAACTTGTTCTTGAACGTGCCATGAGACTTGTGGAAATGGGTGAGGATGTCGTGATCCTTCTTGACTCCATGACGCGTCTGGCAAGAGCTTATAACCTGACGATCACTCCTACAGGAAGGACCCTTTCCGGTGGTCTGGATCCGGGATCTCTCTATGGCCCGAAGCGCTTCTTCGGTGCGGCGAGAAATATCGAGAACGGCGGAAGCCTCACCATCGTGGCCACCTCTCTGATCGAGACCGGATCACGAATGGATGAAGTTATTTTCGAGGAGTTCAAGGGTACGGGTAACATGGAAGTGTACCTTGACAGAAAGCTTTCCGAGAAGCGTATCTTCCCGGCGATCGATATCAACAAGTCCGGTACGAGAAGAGAAGATCTCCTGATGAGTCAGGAGGAACTCGACGCCGTTTGGACGATCCGAAAGGCTTTCTCCCAGATGGAGACTGCACCGGTCACCGAAACGATCATCAACCTTTTACTTCGTACCAATTCCAACGATCACTTTATCCGTTCCGTCAAGGTTTCCTTTGCGGATAAGGAAGTCTTCGATGCGATGCGCGGAACAGGAAGCCAGAGCAGTACATCCAAAGACTGACCGATGAAAGTCCGGTCAAGGAGGACGATATGAAAAAGAGAGCAGCTTATTCTTACCTGATGGTTCTGATACTGATGGGGGGCGTACTGCTCTCTTTGCTTTCCGGCTGTACGGGATTCAATAATGCCAAAGAAAAGAAGTACAAAGACTTCTATCTTCGGAGTTCGGACTCGGGAAGCAAAAGTATGGTCACGATGTATTGCTGGAGCGGCGATCCGGACGATGACGAGATCGAGATCCCGGATAAAGACGGGGATAGCAAGAAGATCACGCAGCTCGGCGGATACTATGGAACCGGTGTGGCGGCTCCTTTTAGGATCCTCGGAACGGAGAATAAAGCACCGGTCAAAGATCCGAAGAGTAAGGATATCCGGGATATGGTGTTCAAACTGACATTCGGAAAGAACATCAGTAAGATCTTCTGTAATCTTTATGATCCGGATACGGATACTTCCGATCCTTTTTACTATGTACCCATTACGGATGAGGACGGAAAAGAGATCGATTACCGTATCTTCTTTGAAATCGACGTCGATCCGGAAAACCAGTATTTCTACTCGGAAGACGGTATCCTTTACGAAAAGAAGAATAAGAAACGTGTCGAGGGATTTGCGTATCTGAGCGACAAGTGAGACGTTGACCGTACTTCTTGTGTGATGACGCCCAAACAGACCGTTTGATCCTGTCTGATCCGGATTTAATAATCGTTTAATGATTTCTCATTTTCTCCATGCTATGCTGAATACAACAAGAGAAAAACATGTTGCACAGCATTGATAATAGCAGGAGGACAAAAACATGAAAGATTATGAGATCAAGATCGAAAACGCAAATGAAGTGATCCTTTACGCGACGGATAACGATACCATCGTTGTACCTTCGAGCGTGCATTTCGAAACAGATAGAGACCAGGCCGAAATCAATATCGACGGTGTGGAAAATGTACTGATCGGCATTCCGCCGAAAGCCGGACATATAGAGCTTTTTATCAAGGATTCGCGTCTTCAGATGAAGGGGATCTCTTTTGAAAGAATGGAGATCGACGGAGATGGTAAACTCTCGATCCTGGCCGACCATGTGGATGGAAACATTGATGTCAATCTATTAAAGAGCGAAGCCGAACTGATCGTATCTTCCGACTATGTTTTCACAACCAGAACAGAAGGGAAGAACAACGAGATCGACTGTCAGGCCAAGACCGATCCGAACGCGAAAAACGTGATCGAACTGAACGGAAAAAACAGTAAGCTGACGATCCGTAATGCATGATAACTATCCTTCGAAAAAGAAACTGAGTTTGCCGGGGTGCCTTCCAAAAAAGTCACCCCGCTTTTTTCGGGGCGAATGCCAGGTCAGTTCATAAACCGGACTTCCAGTTCTCCGTCATTTGTCGTGGTGATCGTCATATAGGCACCTCCACGGAGTGCACCGGGATTCAGAAAACGGATCCCGTGTTCGACAGCATCGGTCTGGCGATGCGTGTGTCCGAAGATCACAGTGTCGCACTCTTTCTCCATAGCCGCATACGCCATAAGATTTGCGTTCGCGTGAAAGATATGTCCGTGGGTGACCAGCGCTCTGTGTTTGGATGTGAGGGGAAAAGAGATCACATCCAAAACTCCGGAAGAAGAAGTGAAATAAGCATCACAATTCCCACGCACCATCCGCATATCGATGGAACGTCCGAGATATCTCCGTATGATCTCTTCCAGATCGTAGAATTCCATTTCCAGATCACCGCATACGATCACGCAGGTAGCATCTTTATTTGCTGAAAGAACGAGTTCAAGTTTGGATTCATTTCCGTGAATATCGGACAGGACCAGATATTTAGCCATATATTCCTCCCTGTATTTCAGTTGCCCTGCTTCTTCTCAATACGGTGAAGCTGCGGTCTTACGGTAAATTCCGTTACCGTCATATGCGGATCCAGGTGAAGGACATACCTTACCGCATCCGCCACATCTTCCGGAAGTAAGCGGGCATTTTCTTCCTTTGAAGCCGTAAAATCCGCATTCCGGTAAAGCGCGGTATCGGTCATGTCAGGAAGGATCGTCGTCACTTTTACACCATATTTCCTTGCTTCGTCGAAAAGACTTTTTCCGAAACTGAGAAGACCTGCCTTCGTGGCGCCATATGCCGCACCGTGCGGATTACTCTGCGAAGCCGTCACGGAAGCGATATTGAGGATCGTTCCTTGCGATTCCTTCAGTTTGCGGAGAAGAAGATTACTAAGAAGAAGCGGTATTTCCAGATTGACCCGTACCATCTCGGAAATGCTCTTTGCGGAGAGTTCCTCGTGCAGCCCATAGTAACCGGCTCCGGCACAATTGATCAGAAGATCGACAGACCGTCCCTTACTGATCTTCCGGATCTCACTTTCCGTTTTCCCTGTGTCCAGAAGATCTAATTCCACTTTGTGAAAAGCACTGTTGTCCAGGAGTTTTTCTGCATGGGAAAAATCTCTTCCGATCCCGAAGATCTCATAGTCCTCTTGTAGAAGGACGTCACATATTGCTTTTCCGATTCCGGATGACGCTCCGGTAACGATAGCGGTTCTGGTCATGCTTGGTTTTCCTTTGTTTCGTATTACAGCTGTATGTTTTTCTTTCGGACATGCTCTTCGATGGCTTTCGCGATCAGCTTATGTCCTTCCTCGTTCGGATGGATCCCGTCTTCACAGAGAAAGCGGGAATACTGTTTCTGCTCCAGAAAAACGGAAGTGATATCGATGACCGGTACCTGCGTGGCGATAGCCAGCTTGAAGATCTCGATATTATAACGCTCGTGCCAGTTTGTGATGTACTGCTTGTCGTTTCGCATCCATTTCAGGATATTCTCCCCGGAAAGCCCGCGCGAGATCTGCCGGAAATATCTTTCCGAATCGATCGGCGGCAGGGAGAGAAGGACCGGGATCTTTCCCAGATCCTTGATATCGTTGATGATGTTTGTGTAAGTCTCGACAAAGTTACTGATCGTGCTCATGGGCAGATGCTCGCGGTCCGGATCCTCGGAGACTTCTTTCCAGTTAAAATCGCAGTCGTTGCCGCCGAACTCCAGAACGACATAATCCCCGTCGGATTCCTTGATCAGAGAAAGGTTCTTCGAGAAAACACTTTCCCCGCGGGTGATGGTGCTTCCGAACCTTGCTTTATTTTCTATCGTGATTCCGAAATACTCTTCGCAGATCTTCTGGAAAGAACCATCCGAGACGCGATAATGCTCATCCTCATAAATGACACCTTTTAATACGGAATCTCCGAATGCCGTGATCGTTCCCATTTTCTTACTCCCAATAATCTTATCGATTCAAAACCATATGGATATAATAATACGGATTCCTGAAAATGCAAAACCGGTCATGTGTAAGAAGTGCTTTTCCTCCGCGTTTTTTTCTTCCGGAAAAAGAAGGATCGAGTTGCTTCTGCGGTAACTTCTCAGAACTCGGCCAGGTAGATCTTATCCTTAGATATCAGGCTCTGTAACAGTGTTACAAGGTGATTTTCCATACCGGTCCGGATCTTTTCCGGGTATTGGAAGACTCCGTTTCTATTCTCATAAGGAAACTGGCAGATGGAAGATGCCGGGAAGTCTTTCCGAAGCTTCTTCATGTATTCCGAAGAGATCCGGAAGGACCCGATACTGATGTCCTTGACCCGATCGAGAGCAATCTTTTCATTTACTGTTCCGATCATCGAAGTGTAGGCTTCTTTCCAATTCTGAAAATATATGAGAGGATCGAAGCAGAGTCTTACGGGGAATCCGTGATCCATGGCACAGTTCGCTGCCTCAAGCCGCTCGGTGAGGGAAGCTGTCCGCTTCTCATAACGGTCAATGATTTCCTTCGGGGAAAGAGTATACGCGAAGATCACCCGCTCGCAGGGAGCGAGCCGTTCGTAAATATCTTTCCGGAAGGATTTGGTGCGGATCTCGATCGTGAGATCTTCATGGGCTTTCGTAAACTCTGCCCAGCGTGACACGAACCCGGTCAGGTTATCCAGTGCGATCAGATCCGTATCATAGGAAACACAGAGATAGACCGGGTGCTCTTTAAGCAGTGTTTCCACTTCAGAAAAAACATCTTCGATATTTACGAAGATCACCACGTTACCGGAACCGTACATTCCTCTCAGAAAACAATACTCACAGTCGAAAATGCAGTTTCTCGCGCAGGATGTGTAGTAGAAGTGATCGTACCCGAAATCCTGACAGACCGGCGACCCCTTAAAAACAGAACTTCCGGTATTGGCGGCAAGGATCAGGGACGGCACGGTCTTCTGGAGAGTGAAACTCTGACGGGAACGGTTGAATACATCCTTATAGTGCGCAATCGGGATGACAGAAGACTTTCTGAACCGCTTCACGATCTCTTTCGTCAGCGGGTGATCCCCGACCTGTTTTTCTATGTAGATATGGGAAAAGGGAAAATTATATAAGTCGTTCCCGGATCTCATCGAGGACCTCCTTTCCGTCGCGTTTGGAACGGACCGGAATTTTACCTTCCGCTTCCATTTCCGAAAGGATCCTTCCGATATCGATCCCTTCCGCCCGGGCATAGATGAAGAGCTGCCACAGTTCATGACGCATCGTCTCACTGGCACGAAGTGAAAGAGCGGCGGAAATAAAGAGATCTTCGTCGATGTCCGGTTCTTCCTCTGAAACGTTTCCAAGGTGTTCAAGTATTTTGCATACAGAAGGAACATATTCTTCGGCACAAGCGGTGAGGTGCGAAGCGGTGATCTTCTTCTGATCATCCGTTCCCGCATCCGTCACATACTTCAGGAAAAGCACTCTGTGTGGCGGCGCGAATCGTGAGGCCGCCTGAAAGATCCCGGAAGCTTCCATATCGTAAAGAAGAGAAGGATCGGGAAGTGAAGAAACCACATGGCTGACGGTGTGCAGTGCTTTTTCCGAAGATAAAGAGAGCCCGCAGGCTGAAAGATCGTAGAGCAGATCGGGATAGAGATCCCGCCCCGATATTTCATCCGTGATCCTGTTGATCAGGAAAAGCCCCGGAGCAGATCCGGCACAGGACCCGAAATTGATCAGAAAATCTTTGTCCTTCCGGAACCCGAAACGGGTAAGAAGATAGGTTGCTCCTGAAGCTGCGGCGACCGTGCCTGTTCCGGATAAAACCAGCACACAGGAACTGTCTTCGGCAAAATACGTTTCATAGGGACACGCATGTGTATCCTTACGAAGCGAAAGCGCGGATATGAGCGGCCGGGCTTCGGCCGAAAGAGCGCAGATGATGAAGAACATTCTTGACCCCTTAGAGCTTGATCGGATGTGTACATAAAGAGTACACAACTATTTTCTACACTTCATTATAGCAGATGGATCGAAGAGCCGATCCTTGCAAAGGAGGAGAATATGATACAGACAGCAACCGTGAATTTAGACAAAGAGATCCTGATGGAAAGAAGCAGCCGTTGCCTCGATATGGGGAAGAAATTCAGAAGACTGTTCCTGCTGGTGATCGCAACGATCATCATGACTGTGATCACGTATGTTTGTGTTTTCTATGCCTTAAGTTCCGAGCAGGCGCTGACTTCGGTGAGTCTGATTCCGGGGATCGTGATCATCGTGCTGGCGGTCGTCTACGGCGCCACACTGATTTCTCTGGGATCCTATCATGACGAGTTTTCCTCTGCAGGAATTTTCTATATCCTTGCGCAGATCAGCAGTGTCCTGAATTCGAGAGCCGTGGGTTTCTTCGGTCTGGTTACTTCTCTGATGTATACGTTCTTCGGCATTATGTACGTTTTGAAACTTGCTGCCGGAATGGAAGTGAGTTTTGAAATTGTGGATGTTAAGATGGCAGGAAAATGGGAGGTATACAAGAAAATCTTTCTGACCGTCAACCTTCTATCTCTTGTTAATGCGCTTTGTATTATTTCCTCCGGTTACGGTTCAGTAAACTTCTATGGTGGCATTGCGCTCGCCATGGCAAGCGTGGTAGTATCAATTTGGCAGATCGTTCTTCTCGGACAATCAGCAAGGGCAATGGAACACTATGTCAATTGCCCGCAGTAAAAGAAGGAAAAATGGCAGAAAGAAGGAGGAAAACAAAATGAAAAAACGAATGGCACTGCCTGTGCTGTTAGCCGCTTCTATGCTGGCCGGACCGGTTTCTCCGGTTCCGTCAGTTTATGCGGCGGAAACGGACGTAATGTCAAAAGACATGATCCGTCTGGATGAGAAAAACTTTCCGGATGAGAGTTTTCGACGGGCACTGGAACCGTACGATCTGAACGGGGACGGGTATTTCGGAAAGACAGAGATCGAATCGGCTACAAAACTTGAACTGGACAACTGGGCGATCACTGATCTTACGGGTATCGAGTACTTTACTTACGTGGAAAACCTGCTGTGTTATGGTAACAGGTTAGAGAGTCTTGATTTAAGTAAGAATACGGAACTGGTTCATTTGCGCTGTGAAGCCAATAAGCTTACTTCCCTGAATCTTCTTAACAACAAGAAACTACAGTATCTCTACTGTGGGAGTAATCCGTTGACCGAACTGGATCTGTCAGGAAATTCGGAACTGCTGGCTCTGGAATTCCCTGAATGTAGTCTGACTTCGATCGATCTTTCAAAACAAACGAAAATGCAAGTTCTTGACTTCGCCGGTAACAGTATATCGGAAATTGATCTGAGTTCCTGCACGGATATGAGGTATATTCAATGCAGCCGGAATCCGGTGGAAAAGATCGATGTTTCCATGATGCCGCATCTTTACCAGATACATGCAAACAATACTAAACTGGAAGAACTGGATGTGAGATCGAACCCGGAAATGATCAGCCTGGATTGCTCTCATAACAATATATCTGAACTGGATATCACGAATCAGCCGGTTCTGGAGATCCTTGACTGTGGACACAATCCAATCAGTACACTGAATTTGAAAAACAATTCTGAACTCTTCCATCTTGAGTGTGATGCATGTGAACTCAGCGAGCTGGATCTCAGCAAAAATACGAAACTCAACTCACTGCATTGTGATTCTAACAAGCTTACGGAACTGGATGTGTCGAATAATCCGGAACTCGACTACTTCTATTGCGGAAATAATAATATCAAGAGCTTGGATCTCTCTGTTCTTCCGCTTCTGAGGAGTCTTGAATGCCAAAATAACCCGCTTGGAAAACTGGATGTATCCAAGAATCCGGAACTGGATTATCTTGTTTGTTTTAATACAGGTATCAAGAAACTGGATGTCTCTGCCTGCAAGGAGCTACGGGTCCTGCGTTGTGAAGAAAACAAGATCGGGGAACTGGATGTTTCCTCTTGCGAAACACTGAAGGATGCGTATTTGAATGGCGATAGCTATACATACCCGAATGGTGTGGTCGTGTATGGTGATTTTCAACTGCAAGACTATGACGAAGTTTCGGTCTTCATAAGATCCGGAATGACCGTGGATGGGAAGATGAAGATCAATGTCGGATCCGATACACCGACACCGGAACCGCCAACACCGGAACCGGAACCGCCGACACCGGAACCGGAACCGCCAACGCCGGAACCGGAGCCGCCAACGCCGGAACCGGAACCGCCAACGCCGACACCGGAGCCGACTTTTGAAGACTTCGTAGAGCGACTTTATGTTGTTGCACTGGGACGTGCCTCCGAGGCGGCAGGAAAGAAATTCTGGGTAGAGAAAGTCGGAAGCGGAGAATACGATGGCGCGGCATGTGCCAGATACTTCTTGCTTGATGCACCGGAATTCATGAACCGTAATCTTTCCGTGGAAGAGTTTGTCGAGACACTTTATAAGACTTTCTTTGACCGTGAATCCGATGCTGCCGGAAAGAAGGGCTGGGTCGATGCGATCAAGACCGGAAAGATGACCCGTGCAATCGTTGTCGAGAACTTTATTGAGTCCACTGAATGGTGCAATGTCTGCGCAACTTATGGAGTAAGATCCGGCGCGCAGTGGCACAAAGCCGAGTTTGCATCTAAGAATGCGATCAACTTCGCGACACGCCTTTACACCTGCTGTCTTGGAAGAGATCCGGAAGAGAAGGGTCTTCAGTACTGGAGCCTGGCGCTGACAAATCTTGAACAGACAGGCTGTTCGGCAGCAAAAGAATTCTTCAAGGGTCAAGAGTTCTCTAACCTGAAGCTGAAAGATGACGAGTATATCCGTAGACTTTATACGACCTTTATGGACCGTGAACCGGAGGCAAGTGAAGTTGCATACTGGGCAGGCGAACTGGCCGGTGGCACACAGACCCGTGACAGCGTGCTTTCCTTCTTCGGACAGAGTGAGGAGTTTACGAAGATCTGTAAGAAATACGGTATCGAGCGCGGTACGATCTGATCATCCGCGTTCCCGGCCGTAGGAAAAAGAAACAAAAAACCATGCCTTTTGTGAGGCATGGTTTTTTTTGTTGTCTTATCCGGTGAGCAGAAATACGATCTGCCCGAAACCTTGGTATAAGTATCAGTTCATGTTCGGATTGGTCGTGCCGCAGTCCGGGCAGAACTTCGAGGTCAGTGTCTTTCCGCAGGATGGGCAGATCCATGCATTCGGAGCCGAAGCAGCTGTCGGAGCTACAGGCGCAACAGGTGCGGCAG